>Ga0075011_10001004_pt1 | contig 15041 bp, 13 predicted proteins | sample TARM_MetaG_T_14_FD_72354 | JGI IMG/M metagenome (GOLD analysis project Ga0075011, IMG submission 72354) | Freshwater microbial communities from Pennsylvania, USA, analyzing microbe dynamics in response to fracking - TARM_MetaG_T_14 | ecosystem: Environmental > Aquatic > Freshwater > River...
GTTTCAGTGCGCCCTGATTTTGTTAGCATCTCATCACCGGCAAGTGTTTCTGCAAGAAAATCAAGCATAGTAGTTTTAGCCTTGTTGGAAGGGGTAAATCGAGCCTAAGTGCATGATCCGGGTTAACTCATCCAATGCGTGGCGATTTTCCAGCAATAACTGCGGATCAGCCAGATCGGCTTCTGTTAATCTGTCCCGATAATGTTTATTAACCCAGCAGCATAATGACAGATACAAGCCATCACTGAGCAGCGCGTGCGGATTAGTCGCTTGCAGTTCATTATCGTTAAGCACAACCCGTAAACGCAAACACGCCGGCCCCCCGCCATTACACATGCTCTCGCGCAAGTCAAAAACACGCAGTTCATCAATCGGGTTATCGCCCTGAATCAGTTCCTGTAAATAAGCCCAGACCCGCGCATTGCTGCGCGACTCCTGCGGCACCACAATCAGCATTTTGCCATCGGCTTTACTGAGCAGCTGGCTGTTAAACAGATAAGTGGCGACAGCATCCTCCACACTGACCTTGGCACTGGGCACTTCAATGGGCATAAAATCACCGCCAAGCGGTTGCAGTTTGCGCTCGATTTCCGCAAAAGCGGCGCTTTGATTTAAAAACGCTTGTTGATGATGAAATAAAACATTGCCATTGCTTACAGAAATTACATCGTTATGAAACACCCCCTGATCAATAACCTTGGGGTTTTGCTGCACGAATACGGTTTTTTCCTGATCCAGTTGATGCAATCTGGCAACCGCCTGACTCGCCTCGCGCGTTTGCCGCGCCGGATATTTACTCGGCTCAAGCGTGCCGCCATAAGCTTGCCGGCCATAAACAAACACTTCAACGCCCGGCTCACCATAACCTGCACATAAACGGTTATGGTTGGCCGCCCCTTCATCACTCAAAACACTCTGCTGTGGCAGTGCGCTGTGATGGCTAAAATATTGGCTGTCAGAGAAAATCGCCTGCAGCGCGTTACTGGTGGTCTGCGCTTCGATGGCGCGGTGCAGCTTACTGTTGAGGTTGGCCACAGTAAAGTGCACTTTAGCATCTGCCGTATCAGCCGAGGGAGAGACAGTTGCCGCATTGGCCACCCACATTGAGGAGGCGGAGCTTACCGCGCTGAGCAGATGCGGCGCTTGTTGCGCCGCCTGTTTAAGCACGCTGGCATCATCGCCGCTAAAACCAAGCTGACGCAGCGTGGCAATACAGGGTCTTTCCTGAGGCGGTAAAACCCCCTGCTTAAAGCCCAAATCGGCCAGTGCCTGCATCTTTTTTAGCCCCTGCAATGCAGCAAGCTTAGGGTTGGCCACTGCATTTTTATTGGATGTCGAGGCGACATTGCCAAATGAAAGGCCGGCGTAGTTGTGCGTTAAGCCAACCAGGCCGTCAAAATTCACTTCATATGCTGACATATTAATTTTCCTTGGCAATTATCTAAAACGTAAACCGGGCAGAGTGGTTTCCGGTAGCACCAGGCTTTCCGACTCCAATGAGGCCATCGGCCAGGCGCAGTAATCCGCCGCGTAATAGGCGCTGGCGCGATGATTACCCGAGGCACCAATACCGCCAAAGGGGGCATTGCTTGATGCGCCTGTCAGTGGTTTATTCCAGTTCACTATGCCCGCACGCGCCGCTAATAATAAGCGCTCATAATCTTCACGCTGAGCGGAGATAAGTCCCGTCGCCAGACCAAAACGGGTGTTATTGGCAATATCTATCGCCTGAGTAAAATTATCGTAACGAATAAGGGTCAGTAAAGGACCGAAATATTCCTCATCGGGCAATCCATCAACTCCGGTTACATCAAGAATCCCGGGCGATAATAGCGCACTGCCGGCCTGCAGACGCGTCAATGTTAACAAAGGTTTTGCGCCGAGTGCGCAGAGTTTTTCCTGCACTGCAAGCAGATGTTCAGCTGCCTGATTGGAAATAACCGCTCCCATAAAAGGTGCCGGCTGCGCGTTCCATTGACCCACTAAAAGATCCGCCGCGACCGCCACTAAACGCTCAACAAATGCATCCCCCGCAGCGCCCGTGCGCACCAATAAGCGCCGCGCACAGGTGCAGCGCTGACCGGCACTGATAAAGGCCGACTGCACAGCAAGATTCACCGCCGCATCCAGACTCTCATAATTATCCACGATCAGCGCGTTATTGCCGCCCATCTCCAGCGCCAGAATTTTCTCCGGCTGCCCGGCCAGCTGACGATGCAGCTGATAACCAGTATTGGCACTGCCGGTAAACAACAACCCGTCAATGCCCGGATGGTTAGACAGCGCCATCCCCGTTTCTTTAGCACCCTGAATCAGGTTAAGCACGCCCGCAGGCAGACCGGCGCGCTGCCAAATTTCAGCGCTCAGCTGCGCCGTCCACGGAGTCAGTTCGCTGGGCTTGAAAACAACACAGTTACCTGCCAGCAAAGCCGGTATTATATGCCCGTTAGGCAGATGCCCGGGGAAATTATACGGACCAAACACCGCCAGTACGCCGTGCGGCCTGTGTCTTAGTACCGCCTGTCCATCAGCCATTGGCGTAACTTTTTCACCGCTTCGCTGATGGTAAGCTTGAATAGAAATCTGCACTTTATTAATCATCGCCTGAACTTCTGTTTTCGCCTCCCATTCAGGTTTACCAGTTTCCTGCGCGATGACCTGACTCAAGCGCACAGCATCTTCACCTAAGTTATCGGCAAAACGCTGCAGCAGTGCAATCCGCTCTTGCAGACTGCTGCCCGCCCACTGCAAAAAAGCGTTGCGTGCAGCATTCACCGCCAGAGAGACATCCTGCTCTGAGCTGGCATGCCCCGCCCAAATCAGGGTGTTATCTCCCGGATTATGTTTTTCAAAACGTTCGCCGCTGCCCACTTGCCAGTGGCCATTAATAAAATTCTTACCTTGATTCATAAGCTGTTCTCCTTTTCAAATAAAGGAACAACACGTAATTGTTCCCCGTCAATCACAGAGAGCGCCTGCGCCTGCGACTGGGTGAGATAAATAGAGCTGCGATCAAGCAATGGGCTGGCAATAATCGCGCGAAAGTCCTGATACTTGTCATTGCCTAGCAACAGAATTTGCTCACCCGATAACTCAGTAGCACCTATTTTAACTTGGCGCAGGCGACTTTTTCTGACCACGCGCAGATCGCTTGTGTAGGCTTCGAGTGTCGGGCCTGCATCAAAAATATCCACATAGCCTTCATAGCGCATCCCTTCACTTTCTAAAATATTGCGCGCCGGCAGCGTGGTCGGATGCACATCTGCAATGACGCTCTGCGCCGCTGCTGTTAAAAAATCCACATAAAAAGCATGCTTGGGCATAAGCTCGGCAATAAAGGCTTTTTTGCCGATACCCGTGAGATAATCCGCTTCATTAAAATCGATGGCAAAGAAATGCCGCCCTAAACTTTCCCAAAAAGGCGACTCGCCCTGCGCATCATGCACACCACGCATCTCAGCGATGATCCGTTGGGAAAATTTTTCTTTAAAGCTGGCAATAAACAGCAAACGGCTTTTAGATAAAAGCTGACCGTTTTTATTTTTGCGATAATCAGCATCTAAAAACAGCGTACACAATTCACTGTGGCCAGTATGATCATTACTCAAACTTAACTTTTTCATCTGCCGATAGATACCCAGCTCTTTGCAGGCATGCACCTGCGTGCCTACATGAAAATCATACCAGGGCTCTTTCAGGCCGATGGCGACCTCAATGCCACTGATCCCGACCACTTTTTGTGTCGTACTGTCTTCCAATACAAACAGATAGCCCTGCTCAGAAAGCGGTGCTTTTCCTTCCCATGTGGCGATCATCCTTTCAATACGCGCTTGCAGATGACTTTCATTATCAGGCAGAGAAGTAAAACCTGTGCCCGTTTTTGCGGCCAGTTGCAAAAGAGCCTGTTTGTCCTGCCTTTTTATCGGGCGAATAATCATCATACTTGTCTTTCCTTCACGCTATTTTTATACAGCCGTTTACCGTGCAATCAATTACAAAGCAACACAGAAAATGCGTTGCACCTGGCGACAATTGAGCAGCGCTATATTTTCCTGTGACAGGAAAAGCTGCCCGCCCTGCAACACGCCCTGCACTATGCAGGCTCTAAAATCGTTATTATCCGCCATACCCAGCAGGTAAGTTTGCGTGGCAGCATTCCCCTTGTTAACAGCAAGGGTGACCGATTTAATCTGCTGGCAAAGAGGGATAGCATTACGCGGCACGCTGAGAATAGGGCCGGCATCAAAAATTTCGACATACTTATCCGGCTCAAATCCCTGCTCACTGAGCAACTCACACTGCAATTGCGCATCGCTGTGCACCAGCCCCATTACTGCTTGTGCCTCTTCATCAATTAAGGTTACATAAAGCGGATGATAGGGCATCATTTCGGCGATAAAGGTTTTATCACGTGTCGCGTTGTAATATTCCACCTGGTTATAATCTATACCGAAAAACTTACGTCCCACATGTTCCCAAAATGGTGCCCGGCCATACTTATCTGAGATGCCCGGCAATACCGCCATCCACTCATTGGCAAAACGCATCGGAAAAATACTCATAAACAGCAAACGACCCAGCGTTATTAAAGAAGGATAGTGCGTATCGACAAGAGCAGGTGCAATATAAAATGAGCAGAGCTGAGAATGGTCACTAAGATCATGATTGAGGGTCAACGCATGAATGCGGCTATGAACATTGAGCTCCCGCGATGAATGAATTTTGATATCGTTACGAAAAGAGTAAAACGGCTCTCTGTTTCCTGCTAACGCATTGACAGCCCCAGTGCCCAACAACTGCCCGGTGAGCACCTCTTCTAAGACGAACAGGTAAGACTCATCTCCGGGAGTCAACACCTCCTGCTCAAAGGAGTATATGGAACGTTCAACTTTAGATAGTAAGTGTGATCGTTTTGCCGGAAGCGTAGACACCCTAGGCCCGCTGGCATAAGCTAAACGTTCGAGATTACTGATATCACTGAGCTGTGCCGGACGCAGTACAATCATATCAGCGTCTCCCTGTGCAGATAGATGTCCAGTGCCGCAGAAAAACGTGCTAGTCCCGTTTCAATATCCTGTTCTGGAATATTTAACGCGGGCGCAAAACGAATAACATTAGGGCCGGCAATCAGTACCATAACCCCCTGCTCTGCCGCCAGATTGCTGATAAGTTTTGCCTGGCCGTGATGGGCCTCATGTAGCTCACAACCAATCAGCAAGCCCAATCCGCGAATATCTTTAAATAGCTGGTGTTGTTTATTGATCTCATTAAGTCGTGATAGATAGTGCTGCTGGCGATCCTTAACGGCCTGTAAAAAAGCGGGCTGATTAACCTCATCTAAAACGGCATTCGCCACGGCGGCCGCAAGGGGATTGCCCCCATAAGTGGTGCCGTGTGTACCCACCGACAGTGCGCCGGCAAATTTATCCGTTGTTAACATAGCGGCAACAGGAAAACCTCCTCCGAGCGCTTTTGCCGTGGTCAGCAGATCCGGCTGCACACCATAGTGCATATAGGCATAAAGATGACCAGTGCGCCCCACACCAGTCTGCACTTCATCAAAAATCAGCAGCGCGTCATGTTCATCACATAGCGCACGCACCCCTTGTAAGAATTCAGACTCAGCCGGAACAACGCCGCCCTCACCTTGAACAGGCTCGACAATCACAGCGCAGGTATTAGCGCCGATCACCGCTTTAGCCGCGTCAAGGTCGTTAAAATCAACATGACGAATACCTGCTGGTAAAGGGGCAAAGTCCTGCGAATATTTAGGCTGGCCACCGGCACTGACGGTAAACAGAGTACGGCCATGAAAGCCATTATTAAATGCCACTATCTCATTTTTGTCTGCACTGTGATGATCATGGCTGTATTTTCTGGCAAGTTTGAGCGCAGCCTCATTGGCTTCTGCACCGGAGTTACAGAAAAACACTTTATCGGCAAAGGTGCTTGCGACTAATTGTTTAGCCAGGTTCAATACCGGCTCATTGCTGTAACCATTACCGATATGCCAAAACGCTTCGGCCTGCAGGTTAAGTGCCTGTTTGAGTTTGGGATGAGCATGGCCGAGCACGTTCACGGCAATGCCGCCTGCAAAATCAATATATTCTTTACCCTGCTGATCCACAACCCGTGAGCCTGCCCCTTTTACCGGAATAAATGGTGCGGGTGAATAGGTGGGGATCATATAGCGATCAAAATCTTTTCGCGTTGCTCTTTGAGTCATTATTGTCTCTCTTAAGTTACTTTGTATGCTTGTCAGAGTAATGAAATTACATTGCTCAGGCTTTCAAAAATGCGACCAAAATGTATAGATTTCGTCATCTGACTATTAACTATGCATTTGCAGAGAGATATTTAGCCCGTTCCTCTCTTGGCGTGGTTTGGTAAAAGGCTTTATACGCGGAAGAAAAATGCGGACCGCTTGAAAAGCCGCAGATCAAACCAATCTGTACAATCGACTTATTGCTTGTCTGTAATAAATGGTGCGCGCGTTTCAGGCGAATTTGCAGGTAATGACGGGCAGGCATAGTATTGAGATAACGCTTGAATAAGCGTTCAAGCTGACGCCGGGAAATAGACACCAGCTCGGCAATCTGCTCGGTGGCAAGCGGCTCTTCAATATTATTTTCCATTAAATCTATCGCCATGGTCAGTCGCGGCTGCAGATCTTCTCCCCCCAGCGATTGGCTGGGCAGACGTTGCCGTTCAGCAGCGCCGCGCACGCGATCCATACACAGATAATCGCTGATCTGATTGACCAGACTACTCCCTTCATACTGCTCTAAATAGCTGAGCAGATAATCGACAATGGCTAACTGCCCGGCACAACTGCTCAGACGCAAGTCTGTTTGATAAAGATCATGGCTCAGCGTGACGTCTGGATAGCTGTCTTTAAAATCATCCATTAATGACCAGTGCACCACCATTTTCTGCTGCACACCAATGCCGCCATCAAGCAGCCACCAGAGCCCTGCTTTTATCGCCAGCAGTTGCCCCCTTTGTTGCTGATAATAGCGCTGCAGCGCTTTTTTAATGGTACCGGGAATTGCCTGCAAGGGCGGCGTTTCGGCAATCACAATTAGTAAATCATAATCGTGCAGATTAGCCAGCGAGGCACCATCGCAGAGACTATCAGCCGTTACCCCAACCAGCCCGGCGCCCTGAACCGCGCAGGCGATCAGAGTTAAATGGTACTTGTGCTGGGCTAATAATTGATTGGCCTGCACAAACGGCTCGGCTATCGCGCCATAACTGAGCAGTGAACATCCCTGCGGCGCAAACACGCCAATACGGATAGCAGAAGAAGGAAAATTTATCATTAGATCAATACACGTAACTACTTTAAGGAGCCGGATAAAAACTGTTTCAGCCGTTCACTTTTAGGGTGATTAAACACTTGCTCCGGCGTGCCCTGCTCCTCTATTTTACCCTGATGCAAAAACACCACATGGTTAGAAATATTGCGTGCAAAGCCCATCTCATGGGTTACCACTATCATGGTTTTGCCCTCTTCAGCGAGCTGCTGCATAATTTTCAGTACTTCGCCGACCAATTCCGGGTCCAGTGCGGAGGTGGGCTCATCAAAAAGCAGTACTTCCGGCTCCATGGCCAGCGCCCTGGCAATGGATACGCGCTGCTGCTGTCCGCCGGAAAGCTGCGAGGGGTAACGCTGCTGCGCTTTTTCATCAATACCGACTTTGCTCAGATAATCGCGCGCGCGCTGTTTTGCCAGTTGCTTGTCCAGCCCTAACACTTCAATCGGGGCAATCATCACATTCTCCAGCACAGTCATGTGACTCCAGAGATTAAAATGCTGAAAAACCATGGTCAGTTTAGTTCTCAGCAGCTGCAGCTGTTTACTGTCAAACACTCTGAGCTGACCATCATTGTCACGCACCATTTTTATAAACTTGCCGCCCACATAGATGCTCCCTTCTGAGGGTTTTTCCAGAAAATTTAAGCAGCGCAAAAAGGTACTTTTACCGGAGCCGGAAGAGCCGATAATAGTGATAACATCCCCCGCTTTTGCCTGTAAAGAGATCCCTTTAATCACTTCGTTTTCTCCGTAATGCTTATGCAGTTCGGTAACGGCTAGTTTTGTCTGTTCCATGCGCATTTCCTGTTCGATTTAACTTGCTAAAGGCTGTAAATGTTTTAACCACTTGTTCTCGGCGCGCCGAAAAACAGCGACCAGAAAAAATGAGATGATGAGATATAAGATGGCGGCAATGCCAAATGCAAAAAACGGTTGATAGGTTGCCGAGTTCACATCCCGGGCGACTTTTAATATATCCGGCACCGTCGCGGTAAAGGCCAGAGAGGTCGCATGCAACATCAGGATCACTTCGTTACTATAAGCGGGTATTGCCCGGCGCAGCGCAGAGGGAAGAATGACCTTGCTGTAGAGTTTGCAATTGGAAAAACCATAAGCTTTAGCCGCTTCGATTTCGCCGCGATTAGTTTCACGTATCGCGCCGGCAAATATCTCTAAGGTATACGCGCAGGTATTGAGCACTAAAGCGAGTAAGGTACAGTAATAACCACTGCGGAAAAACCAGTTAAGGAAATCAGAGCCGCGCACAAACTCTAAGGTGTAAACACCGGAGTAAAAGACCAGTAACTGTACATATAAAGGGGTACCGCGAAACAGGTAAGAAAACAGCCAAACTGGATAAACATAGCGTTTGCGCCCGGATGTACGCGCAATGGCCAGAGGAATGGAGAGCACAAAACCGATAACAACAGAGGTAACGAGCAGCATTAAGGTCACAGAAACGCCGCTGAAACGAAAGCCATCTGTCCATAAATAGGCTTCACCGTATTGTTTGATAATCTCTATCATGAATGGGCATCCTTACGGTCAAACTGGAACTGTCTGTCCAGCCAATAAAACACGCCATTAGAAAAAGTCGTAAACATCAGGTAAACCAGCGCTGCAATAATAGTGAAAAAGAAAAACTCGTACGTCCCTTTACCCGCCATCTGGGTCGCTTTAACCACATCAGCTAAACCGATAATTGAAACAAGCGCCGTGGATTTAAGGATCACCAGCCAGTTATTTTCCAACCCCGGTAAGGCATGGCGCATCATCTGCGGGAAGAGAATAAAACGAAACACTTGCCATGGCGTAAAACCATAGGCGGTGGCCGCTTCAATCTGCCCTTTAGCAACCGCCAAAAACGCCCCGCGAAAAGTTTCTGTCAGGTAAGCGCCGTAAATAAAACCGATAGTCAACACGCCAGTGGCAAAGGGATTAATATTTATCTGCGCCCAGGAAAATGCCTCGGTCAACTGATTTAAGGCGATTTGTAGTCCATAAAAAATCAATAACATCAGCACTAAATCGGGAATGCCGCGAATAATCGTTGAATACAGTGACGCCACAGTGGAAGAAAGCTTTGAGCCAAAAATTTTGGCACAAGCCCCAAGCAGTCCAAGTATCATAGATAATAAGGCGGACAGCAGCGCCAGATTTATGGTCATCACGGCACCATCAATGATTAAGTTTGTGTAGCCATAAAGCATAACAGTTTCCTTATCTTGCAAATCGCAGCTTGTAAACGGCGGTAATCGAGGTTTGATAATTGTCTTCAGGGGCGCAGAACTGCACGCATATTGAAATAAATGGCGAGCATAGAGGGAGCAAAATCATGACACTTACCTGGTTAGCTAATTCACCGAATGATAGATTAATAAACTTGCATCGCGCAGGCTTTCAAAAATACGACCAAAACGTATAGATTTAGCCATCGCTGCTGAGCAACAAGCAGCGATCGCTTATGCGATTTATTTGCCGTAAATATCAAAGTCAAAGTAGTTGCTGGCAATCTTTTCGTAAGTGCCGTCGGCAAGCATTGCAGTGATAGCCTGATCAATTTTCGCTTTCAATTCGCTGTCTTCCTGACGCAGGCCGATTCCCGCTCCGACACCAAAATAGCTTTCATCATTAACTTCCGGACCGCTAAACTGGAAGCGTTTACCAATCGGACGTTTTAAGAAACCGTCATCGGCAGCCACGGCATCCTGAAATGCGCCATCCAAACGCCCATTGACCAAATCGGCATAAACCAGATCCTGGCTTTGGTAGGTCACCACATCAACCCCTTTTACCGCCCATTGCTCTTGCGCATAAGTTTCTGCTGTTGTTCCCTGAAAAACGCCAATACGTTTTCCTCCAAGCGCCGCTGCAGTAGGTTGTAACTCAACCCCTTTTGCGCTCACCAGGCGCGCTGGCGTACCGTAAAGTTTTTGCGTGAAGGCAATCTCTTTTAGTCGTGCTGGAGTTATCGACATCGCCGATAAAATAGCATCGATTTTTTTCGCTTTAAGGGAAGGGATCAGGCCATCGAAATCACTTTCAATCCAGCTGCATTGTGCTGCGATGCGTTTACAAATTTCATTGCCCAAATCGATATCGAAACCGGACAACGATCCATCCGGATTTTTAATTTCAAATGGCGCATAACCGGGCTCAACACCCAGTCGAATTGTTTCAGTGGCAAAACTCATGGATGATGCTGTAACAGCCGCAATAAAGAGAGGAAGTAGTTTTTTTTTCATTTATGAAACCCTTGCTAATTAAAGATAGTGAATAGCTAGAGCAGATAACATGCCAAATAAAAACAATAAATTTAGCTGCTACATAAAACGCCGCCATAAGTGATTTTTTATGCACAATAAAGGGAGATGGGTGAAATTAAATTCAAAAAAATTTATTACAGGTGATAAATCATGTCGGGATATTGCGCCCAAAATAGCAACTGGCGCGTAAAAACAAAAGAGGATGTACAAACCAAGGCGTCTCCGCACCAAAATAGTGCACCGGAATAAGGTCGGATAAGAGTATCTCCACGCACCTGCAGCTGCAAATAGGCATCAGTGAACAGCTGACAAATTGGGGCAGAGCATACCCCAAACTTGTCGTCAGAAAAGAGCGCTGATTATTGGCAGATATTCACTGTTTCACCTGCTGCGGTTGCACTTATCACATTCAATAATGAATACTCAGCTAAGCTGCCAATATAAGTATCCTGCTCAAGTGACTGCATCATCACCCCACCTGCATGGCTCATTGCATAATTGCTTTTATAAATAACCGTTGGAATACCGTTATAATTACGCCCGTTACTTTCATCGACACAGGCATCCGCACGTTTGGCATCAATAATATCCGCATAACTGTCGACGCTATCACCGCGCGAATAAAAAGGAATACCCAGCACCAGTTTATTTTTGATTAAGCAACGTCCCGTCCAGTAATCGATAGCATTAATGGCATCTTGTCTCGATGAATGCAAATCATCATCATCACCTTCACCGTCATCGATCGAATCAAAGGCTCTGACATTAACAAAATCGACATAAGCAAAGACAGTGCTGTTAATCACGTCGCCTAAGGCTTCATCTTCACCGGAGACAACTGAAATAGTTAAAAAATAACCATCAGCCCATAATGCACTTGAAAGCTTTTTCACTAAATCTTCAAAAAGATCGCCTTGGTCATCATTCGCAGGGGACTGCCAATTCAGATCAACCCCTTCAAGATCCTTATCTTCAACGAACGCAATCACATTATTTACAAATGTCTTAGTGAGAGAGGAAGAGCTGGCAATACTCTTAAGATTGCCGGCATTGCCCACGCCACCGATAGAGATAGCAACTTTGCTCCCCGCCACCCGGGCAGATGCAATCATCTCTTCAAAATCCTTCATTTCATCATCAGCAAAAGTCACTAAACTGCCATCTGCATTAGCGGTTAAATAACCATAAATCAGATGTGTTAACTGCTCATACTTCAGATCTTCAAAATGCGTCCTGTCATCGCCGTTCCAATACCCTACTTTTTTAAAATCAACCGAAGTAGTATCTGCTTCACACACAACTGGGTCGTTTCCCCATTCATCGGGAAAAGCCTCTGATAAAGGTCCGCATGCCGTTAAAGAGGAAAGCAGAGATAAGCCCAGCAGCATTTTTATATTATTGATAAAGTACTTTTTTATATTAAGCAAAATTGCCTTCCATTCATCTATTTATTTGTAGGGGGATAATATCACTTACCTAAAGTGTCGAAGCAAGTTAAAATGAATTGTTATCACTTTATTACTCTTATTAGGCAAAAAATTCTATGAATGAAACATTGAACATTGCAGATCAGACACTGGTTCTGCATCGTCATCCAAGAAACAAACAAGAAACGCTACAAGCATGGGATTCTGCTGATGAATACCTGATTAACTACTTTAATGATAATGAGCTTGGGAAGCATCTTGGCGATGATGAGCAGATACTGGTGATCAATGACAGTTTTGGTGCCTTGAGTTGTTATTTTCAAGAATTTGAACGTACTGCCATATCAGACTCTTACCTGTCACTGAACTCTATTAAACTCAACCTGCAGCGCAATAATTGCTCGGAAGAGAATATTCTGATCCAGGACAGCCTGCAAAGCTTTCCAACAAATGTAAAAATAGTGTTCATTAAAATTCCTAAAACGCTTTCTTACCTTGAATTTCTACTGCAACAACTGCGCGCTGTTTTATCGCCGGAAACCATCGTTGTTGCAGCAGGTAAAGCGAATATGATCCACACATCAACACTGCAGCTTTTTGAGCAGTATATCGGCAGCACAAAAACATCCTTAGCGAAAAAGAAATCACGTTTAATTTTCAGCCTCGTTGAACAACAGCAAGTACCTGAAAAAGAGATCCCAATCACCTGGGAAGTGGAAAAATACCAGTGGAAAATTCATAACCACGCCAACGTTTTCTCACGCAACCACTTAGATATAGGGGGGCGCTACTTAATGGATAATCTGCCGGAAGGTAATTTTTCTAAGATTGTTGATTTAGGTTGCGGTAACGGTATTGTCGGTATGGCGGCAGCGGTTGCCTTCCCTAAAGCACAAATCACCTTTATTGATGAATCTTATATGGCGATTGATTCAGCGCGCATTAATATGCATAAAAACTTACCTGAAGAGCAGGCAGAAAACGCACGCTTTGTGGTCAATAATGGTTTGGTGGGCTTTAAACCCAATAGTTACGATCTTATTCTATGTAACCCTCCGTTCCACCAGCAGCAAGCGATCACCGACAACATTGCCTGGAGCATGTTTAATGATGCACGTTTCTGCTTAGTCGAAGGCGGTGAACTGGTTATCGTTGGTAACCGTCACCTTGATTACCAGGATAAATTAACACGTATTTTCGGTAACTGTGAGCTGGTCAGCGAGAACCAGAAATTTGTTATTTTGCGTGCTGTAAAAGCAGATTAACAGATATAAAAAAACCGCTTAGTGCACACTAGGCGGTTTTTATACGATTTATTATTTAATAAAATCTAACATACCCACTGAATTGGCGAAAATAAACAATATCCCCAGCGGCGCAATATAGCGCAGTAACACCATTACCGTTGTAAACTGCCACGGCGCAAGCGCGAATTCCGCTTTAACTACCTCAGGCGTCATCACCCAACCCGCAAAAACTGCAATTAATAATCCGCCGAGCGGCATTAAAATATTTGCGGTTAAGTAATCGAACATAGCAAAAATATTGCCCCCCATAAAACCAAAATCAATTTGCGCCCACTGCGTGCCCGCTAAAGAGAATACTGTACCCAGGCTAAAAACCCAGATAGCGACACCAGCAATGATCGCCGCTTTAACGCGGGGCATCCTCTGGCGCTCTTCAAGGTAAGCCGTTGTCCCTTCAAGTAAAGCAATGGCAGAGGTAAATGCCGCAAAGACAATCATAATAAAAAACAAAGTACCGAAAAAATCCCCCATCGGCATTGAGCCAAACGCAATAGGCAGAGATTGAAACAATAAACCCGGGCCTGCACTTGGCTCTAAGCCATGCGCAAATACGATAGGATAGATTGCCAAACCGGCAATTAAGGCAACCACAGTATCAGCAATGGCAATCATAATTGATGTTTTCGCAATGGATACACCTTCAGGCAGGTACGCGCCGTATATCATCATAATACCGGATGCCAAACTGAGGGTGAAAAAGGCATGACCCAGTGCCACCAATATTCCTTCAATCGTCAGTTTAGAAAAGTCGATAGCAAACATAAACGAGAAAGCAGCAGCAAAATCGCCCACGACCGCCGAGTAGAGCATAATACCGACCAGTAAGATCAATAATGCAGGCATTAAATAGGTTACCGCTGTTTCCAGCCCCCCTTTCACGCCTTTAGAAATAACATAGATAGCCGCCGCCATGGTTAATGTCGTCCAGACAAGCAGGTGCGGGACACTACTGACTAAGCCAGCAAACAAATCGCCAATCACCTGTGCATTTGTTGCCGGATCAGCGGCGGCGCCACTAAATTCACCACTTCCTGCGTAGAAAACGTAGGCCCCCGCCCAACCCGCGATAACGATATAAAAACTTAAAATTAAAAAACCCGCCAGCACGCCCATTGAACCGATTATCGACCAGTGTGATGAGTGGCCGGATTCGGTGGCAACATGCGCAACAGCATTAGCAGGCGTAGAGCGACCGCGTTTACCAATAACAACTTCCGCCATCATCACCGGAATACCGATAAATAACACACATAAAAGATACACAAAAACGAATGCACCACCGCCGTTTTCTCCCATAATATAAGGAAATTTCCATATATTACCTAATCCAACTGCAGCGCCCGTTGCCGCTAAAACGTATGCGTATCGACTTGACCATCGATTTGAAACATGTGTGTCGGTATTCATTTAAACCCTTTGCGTTAATAAAAATATGCGCCTTTATAGACAGAATCAGCACTGAATTCAAGCCAACAAGCGCATGACCTTTACCAATAAATCACATATTAAAAATCAATATATGCATAGGGACTTAAATTAATGGGTAAATATTCACTAATCACTGAATTTTAAACATAAAAATGCAAAATAAATGCAAACCATTTTTTAGATTTAAATTGTGAATATTGGGATTAAGCTAACATCAAAAACAATTCTATCGGGGCACTGAAACGGATTTAATGGTCAATCAGCTATTTTAAAGAGAATTCTTTGTTGGAAAGAG
>Ga0075011_10001005_pt1 | contig 15034 bp, 29 predicted proteins | sample TARM_MetaG_T_14_FD_72354 | JGI IMG/M metagenome (GOLD analysis project Ga0075011, IMG submission 72354) | Freshwater microbial communities from Pennsylvania, USA, analyzing microbe dynamics in response to fracking - TARM_MetaG_T_14 | ecosystem: Environmental > Aquatic > Freshwater > River...
CTGGATGCGGGCGATCAGGCAAGCTCACGGCCCACTATTCTGCCTGAAGGCGGACATCAGCAAGTATTTCGCCAGCATCGATCACGCCCGCCTCAAGGCGATCTTGCGCCGCCACATCCACTGCGATCGCACGCTCAGGCTGCTCGATGCCATTATCGACTCGAGCCCAGGGCGGCCGGGTGTCGGGATCCCGCTCGGCAACCTGACAAGTCAGCTGTTTGCCAATCTCTATCTCAACGAGCTGGATCGCTACGCAAAGCACGATCTCGGCATCCGGTACTACATCCGCTACATGGATGATTTTGTGGTGTTGCATCACGACAAGGCGCAGCTGCAGGCGTGGCGGGCGCGCATCGAGCAGTTCCTGTGGAGTGCGCTGCGCCTGACCACTAACAGCAAGACCCAGATATTCCCGGTTGGGCCGGATAACGGCAGGGCGCTCAACTTCCTCGGCTACCGCATCTACCCCACCCACCGCCTGTTGCGCAAAAACAGCATCAAGCGCATCCGCTACAAGCTGCGCCGCTTCAAACGGGCGATAGCGGCAGGCAGGCTAACGGCAGGCGACTGCCGACCATGCATCCAATCGTGGTGTGCGCACGCCGCGCACGCAAACACCTGGCGGCTGCGCTGCAGCCTGTTTAACATTTCGAGCGGGGCAAATAGATGAGCTACTTATACGACGGCGAAACACACGACAACTACGATCCCGCCTTTATGGCGGAGCTGGGAATGAGTGAGGAGGTCATAGACTCCGTGCTCGCCCAGCACAACTATGAGCTGACAGAAGGGCAACTGGCGCGCCGCCAGCGCGCCTACGTGGCGGAGTCCGACCACCTTTTCTTGGAGTGGCAATACGACAAAACGCCAGAGGCCGAGCAGGCATGGCGCGACAAGGTGGCGGAGATCAAGCTGCGCTACCCGGTGGCCCGTGGGGCGGAAGAGTGATCGTCCGTCTTGAGCTGATTACGACTATCGTCGTCGCCGTGATGGGCTGGGCTTAACAAGGAGATGAAAATGTCAACAGCGAAAACGCCCCGTGGGATCCGCAACAACAACCCGGGGAACATCGAGTGGGGCAGCCCGTGGCAAGGGCTTCGCCCTGAGAGCGAGCGGACGGACAACCGTTTCGCTCAGTTCACCGACCCGGTATTCGGCATCAGGGCCTTGGCTTGCGTGCTGATCACCTACCAGGACAAGCGCCGGGCGGCCAACGGTAGCAAGATCGACTCGGTTAAGGAGATCATCGAGCGCTGGGCCCCCAGCTTCGAAAACAACACGCAGGCCTACGCCAACAGTGTCGCGGCTCTGCTGGAGGGAGTTGGGCCGGATGATGAGGTGGTGGATGTCCACAACTTCGACCATCTGCGTCCGATCGTCGAGGGCATCATCCGGCACGAGAACGGCCGGGGGCCCCTGAAGACCGAGAACAGCTGGTACACCGCTGCGCAGATCGAAGAGGGCCTGCGTCGTGCTGGGGTTGTCCGCAAGGTGGGCGCCGATACCAAGGTGGTCGCTGCTCTGCCGGCGGCGGCGGTGGGAGGGGTCGGCCTTGACCAGCTGGCCCAGGTGCTGCCGACCGTCGTGTCCGCCGTGGACAACGCGAAGGTGGACCTGACCAGTGGCAACGTCATGCAGTTGGCCCTGGGTGCCTTCGCAGTGGGGGCGGCGGTGTTCCTGGCGTGGCAGCAGTACCGGAAGATGCAGGCGGGCGCCGCATGATCGCCAGGTTGAAAGCGTGGGCCCTCTGGGCCCTTTTCAGTATTGGGGCCGTCCTGTTCGCCCTGGTGAAGGGTCGGCGGGATGGGCGGGCGCAGGCCCGGCAGGAGCAACAGGCCAACGTGGCGGAGGGTGCGGCGCAGGCCTCGAAGGAGATACGGGATGTGCGGACCGACGTGGACAGCAAGGCTGTGGGTGCTGCTGATAGGCAGCTCCGTGATGAGTGGATGCGCGAGGACTGAGCTGGTGGCCGAGCCGTCGTTCTGCGCGGTCAGTGGGCCCATCATGATCGGGCGAGAGGACGTCCTGACCGACCAGACGGCGCGGCTCATCTTGAACCACAACCTGGTGGGTCGCCAGCTTTGCGGGTGGACTGGCCGGAAATAGTCAACACAGGGCCGGACAGATTTGGAGCGACAGCCCTTGTCCGGTTACTATTGAACCTGGTCATGACTACCGCCCGGGGGCGACGATGAGCGATGATGTGAAGAAGGCGGGCGAACCCTGCGCCAAGGAGTGACGCCATGCGCAATGAATTCGAGCAATTCGTGGTTAAACATGGTGCATACTGGGTTGTAGCGCTGGTAGCGGTTGCGGTCGGCAAGCTGTATAGCAGAGAAAAACAAACAATAAAAACCGTACTCCGGTCTGTTCTTGCCTCCCTGGCCATCTCATTCATGGTCGTGGAGCAGTTCACCGGAAGTGTGGAGCAGAGCACGGTGTTCATGTATGTCTTTGTCGCATCGATCTTGTCGGATGTCATCGTCGAGGTGCTGATGGGGCTTGGCGTGCGGATCAAGGAGGACCCTTCCTTGTTGACGAGGTTCTTGCCGTGGGGTAACAAAAAATGAACGTGTTCTCGTTTCTGTCAACGTTGAATATCGGGATGACGATCATCCTGGTGGCCGTGGCCAGCTACCGCTTGGGGTTGTCCACGGACACATGGCTCCGGCAGATAGTGGCCACGCCCATCTTCCTCGGCATCGCCCTCCTGGTGATGCACATCATCGGCCTGATCACCTATCGGCCTGACCTGCACGACATCGAGACGCTGTCATGGCGTCTGCTCGACTTCCTCTCCCTGATCGCCATGGTGCGCCTGATAAAGGCTGTCCCCCTGAAATGAAGAAGCCGACCTGCTGGTCGGCTTTTTGTTGGGCTATCGCGTCAGAGCGCTGCAGCCGCTGAACGGTTTGACATGGATAGTGCGGTCCACCAGCGGGCTGCAGGCTTCGATAATGGACGGGTCATCATCGATCAGAATTTGCTCCACCATCAGTCCTGCAGTCGCGGCCACTACGTCGTTCAGGTGTTTGATCTCGTCATACTTGAACTCGGCCGCGGGACGGTGATCATCAACGGGGCGCATGTAGAGCCATTCGTCCACTTGATCGAAACCCAAACGTGGCGTCCAAGCTGCGATGATCGCCCGGATTGTTTGGGCCCGGCACACCTCACTGCGCCCTGTTAGGAATCGGATTTTCCCGCCGGCCAAGAACAATTCGGTCAACATCTGCCACATGTGGTGGATAGGCTCGTCGTTCTCGCAGGCCAAGTTGAATGCGTCCCACTGTTCGGTGGTCTGGCTGTCGCCGGTTGGTAGTAGGTGCTGACGGTGTGAATTGTCGAACAGGACGCCGTCCAGATCGAAGATGTAGAGATTAGGCATCGGTGGTTTCCTTTTTATCTCTCGCCAAATGCCCACGCAGGATCACATTAGCTTCACGAACGCCGTAGAGGGAGACGCCCTTGTCGAGGAATAGAAGAATGGTGGCCTCACTGGGGGTAGGGCCGTTGACCAAGATGCCGCCCTCGTCTACCTCACCGTACCTCTGAACAGCCCGGGTAACGATCCCTGCTTCCTGTGCGAGCTGCTGGAAGGTTTTCAGGAGACCTTCAGCTTGCAGTTTGTCCGGGTAGTAGCACAGCGTCTTCTTATCGAAGCTGCTGCGACAGTGGATAGGAGGAGCGACAGGGCTTATGTATGTTTTATAGCTGTCAATGTCTGGACGGCGAGTAGTGGGTGCGTGTCGGCCACGTTCCAGTATTACCTTTTCTGGTTTCTGGGCAAGGGCCTGTTTGTCTTCAAGGATAGACTCGGTGGTACAGGCCATCTTGTTGACAATCATCGCCTTGGCCCGCTGGGCGGACTTGATGATGTCATCCAGGTCGGTCAGCAGGTCCTTGTGTCCACGCTGACCTGGGCACAGCGCCTTCTTGATCAGGTGGTCGAGCGCGGGGTTCTTGGTCGGGTATGCGTCCAGGATGTCGTAGACATCGACCTGCAGGCTGCCGGCGTTCCCTTCTTTGTCGACACCGTAGATGGTGCGGAGGTATTTGTTGGTCATGTTGTGGGTTCCTGTAGTTTGTAGATGGTGAAGGCTTAAAGCAGCCCGACGTAGGCGCAGTCGGCCAGGATCAGGTCTGCGCCAACCTGGCTGACCGACATGTTGCCCGTCTCGACGCTGCGCTTGCCGTTCATCACGTTGTCCTGCAGGCGGTAGACAGCCTGCCCGGTCGAAGTGATGGTGGCGGGATCGTAGGTGGCCGAGAAGACGCCCTGCTGGTCGCCGTTCTGCAGCCGGCCACAGGCGACGACCAGGGTGCCATCCGGCGCGGTGGCGGCCTTCATCTCGAGCAGCTCCACGTTGTCCGGGTTGCCGAACGGGCCGGCGGCGGAGGCGATCACCGTGCCTCCAATCCAGCCCTTCTCGACGGGCCGCATGGTGTGCCACTGGGTGGTGGGGTGGCCTGTGAATAGGGGGCCGTCCGGGCGGGCCGTTGCCGCACTGCATCTCTGGGCAACATTGGAGGCCGCAGCCACCAGGGCGAACAGGCCGGCGGTGAGCAACAGTTTCGATTTGGTGCTATTCATCTGCATTGTCCTTTTCATGTTGGCCATAGGGTGCTGCGAATGCGGGGCTCATGGAGGCAACGCGGTGCTCGATCTTGGACAAGTCAGCAACTGGGATTTGTTGGACTTGGGGGTTTTTACACCTGAACGAACCTTTTGCGACACCGGCTACATCCGGGTAGCGCTCCCTGAACTTTTCAACAAACTCGCGTACTAAGGCTTGTGTCGGAGTCTCCGGCAAACTCTGCAGATCCGGTTGTCCCGGATTACGTCCTGTTACTGTTTTCTTGATCATCTTTTCAATCCTTTTTGTCTCTCTGCTTCACAAATGGCGCAGCACCGATTGGCGGTGTAGCGAACGTGGTTTAGCGGGTGGTGTTGGCATTCCCGCCCAACGAAGAACGTGGTGCCCAGTGCCTGTGCTACCTGTCGGCCTGCCGGCACCAGCTCATCCGGCAGACAGTATTGCCAGGTGGGGTCGATGTTGGCCTTGCCGTCCACGCCTCCGATGAAGCGCGAGGTCTGTTCCCGGCGCCGTTTCTCCTGCGCGGCCTTGACCGCCTTCTGTTCATCGGCCGACCGCACCGTGGTGACGTACTCGGCGCCGAACACGATGCCGATCCGCCAGTCGCCGCGCTTCACCATTGACACATCGTACTGCATGTCTGTCTCCTTGATCCGTGTCGATGTGGTAAATGTAGTATTGTACGAATCGTTAGTCAAACACTTTATACAAATAACCCGCCTTTCGGCGGGTCAGGGGTATCAGGGCGGCGGGTTAGAGCTCGTCCTCCTCTTCCGCCTTGATCTCGAAGCTCGCGATCCACTCAGCCCTGTCAGCTGCGACCCTGGCCGCCAACGGCTCGCCGAGGACCTGCAACCTCGCTCGGCTGACATACTTGCCGTCCTGCGCCTTGATCTTCGGGTCGATGTTCTTGTCGAACACCAGGATGGCCGCGCCGAACCCGGCCGACGTGGGCGGGGTGACACCCTCGGCGGGGCGGTACCATACCGGCGGCTCGAAGGCGATCCGGCCCTTGATGAAGATGATGGCGTCAGCCTGCACACCCTCTTCCTCGTCGAACGCCTTGGCGGGCCACCAGGTCTCGCTGGTGGCCGACTTGACGACCCAGATGGACGCCGCACCCCGGTCGCGCTCCTCGGCCGCCTTGGCCATGATCCGGCGCATGCCTGTGAGTGGGTACCCGTTCTCGTCCTGGGCGATCGAGTATGGCGGGTTGGCATAGGCCATGGGCTTGCCGCCCTCCGCCATCTCGATGTCCATGAGAGAGGCCGCCCAGTCCTGCTGCAGGGCATTGTCTTCGGCGGTGAAGTAGTTCGGGCACTTGCTGTTCTGCCCATCGGTGAACAAGTCCAGTTTGAGTCGTCCGCCTACCAGGGAGTTGACCGCCCAGAATAGCCAGTCGGGCGTGCGCCATTGATCAGAGATTTCTTTGGCGGCCTGGTGCCGGGGTTTGCGTTTGACTGCCGCGAGGGCCGCCGTGTAGGACAGTTTCTTTTGATCAGCCACGGTCGTCGTTCTCCTTGGCGGCCTGTGCCTTCAGCGTCTCAAGGCCGACGTCGAACACCTGCTTGATCAGGTGCAGGGTCTCGGCGGTGTACTGCCCCTGGTGGGTGGAGTCGTCGAGCGCGAAGTGCGGGACGCCCGTGAATGGCAGGTTGCCCTTCACGTCGATGCCGAGCATGCGGCCAAACAGGACGGCAGTGCGCACGTCCGCGCTGGCCCAGAACGGCCAAGGGGCCCGCTGGTGGACGGCGGCGTAGCAGGCCTCCAGAATGGAGATGTCGAACTCCTTGCCATTACCCCACACTTCGACGTTGTCGCCGGCCAGGGTCTCCACCTCGGTAACGTAGAGGCGCAGACGGTCCAGGGCCTCGGTCAGGCTAACCTGATGTGTCTCCAAGGCCTTCTGGGCCTCCTCTCCCTGCTTCTCCCACCAGCGGACAGTGTCTGTGTCGAAGGTGAGCCCCTTGTCGAAGCAGGACTTCTTGCACACGTTGACGTAGAGCAAGGGGGCGTCTGGCGCCCGTTTGCCGGTGGTGTTGTTCCACACGCTGGCCCCGATGGAACGGATGGCACAGCCGGGCTTCTTGCCCCAGGTCTCCAGGTCGATATGGATGGATAGGCCCCGGGCACGATGGCACGCTACTTCTTTCAGGCGGGCCAGCAGGTTGTCGGTGGTGTCGGTCATGGTGGTTTTCCTTATTGGTTAGAGGCTTGGCGTTGTGGCGATAAGAGCGTTGATCGCGTTGATCGATACTGCTCGATCCGCATCCGGCACAGGCATAGCCCGGATGGCCCGTTCTATCTGGCGCAACTCGGCCTCGGTTTCCGCCCCGATCAAGCCTATCAGCGCCGATCGAAGAGTGACGATGTCAGCTTCAGCCTTCCGCAAAGGGTGCGCCGCGCAGGTCTTGATGTGCTCGGTCAAAACGTGGCTTCCATGGGCCGGGGTGTCCTGCGGGTATTCATGCCCGCAGTAGACGCAGGTGAGAGTTCGTTCTGTCATGATGGTGTTCCTTGTTGCTCAGGTCAGTTGGTTGGAAGGGATAACGGGAATGCCGAGGCTGCGGGCACGCCGGCTCTTGGCCGCCTCGATGTTGGTGCTGATCACCAGGTCGGTATCCTTGTCGACGGTGATGCCGATCAGGGCGCCCGCCTGCCACGCCTTGGTGCGAATGGCGAGGGGGACGCACTCGCCGCTGAACACGACGCGCTTGCCTTGCAGCTCTTCGAATTTCATCGTTTACCTGCCTTGTGCTTGAAAGGGGAGACCACGGCTGTCGCCCCGGGGAACTGGTCGGCCAGGACGTCGGCGCAGATCCGGGCGGCCCGCTCGAGGTCTGCCGGGTTGAAGCTGGGGCAGGCCGTCCGCACCTTGCAGTAGCTGTCCATGGCCGGGGCCCGGGCTACTATCAGGTCTTGCTGGTGGATCCCGGTTACCACGGTCATCGCCCGGGCCGCTGAGTCGAACCCGTGGGCGAACACCAGGGATGGGTTGGTGTTCGGGGTCTGTGGGCCCACCAGGAAGGCATGGAGCTGGCCGAACGAGGGCGGCGGCAGGGTGCAGTCAACAGGCATCTCATCATGGATGTCCCACTGGCAGCCGCAGTGACTGCAGTAGACGGTATCCCCGCGGGTCTGGATGTTATGGGTCACAGCTCTTCCTCCTCTCGCAGTCGTGCAATGTCGTCAGGGGTCACAGCCTGCAGGCCCCACCCGTTCACGCTCCAACGGGCCTCGTGGTCGAGGATGATGGTGTCCCAGCCTTGCCGGTGGTAGAACTCGGCCTGGGCCATCATGGCAGCCTGCGACCGGCAGCCCTCCGCCTCGCCCCAGTTGCCGAACCACGGGTTGGCCGAGGCCAAGACGGGGGCGATGTAGTGAGGGGTTGGGTAGACAGAGGCATCGTCCATCCCGGCTGCGTGGAGCACACGGCGGGTGAAGTGGGCCTCGTGGTCCCATGTTCTGGTGCTGCGGGTCGCTCCTACCGGCAGGATGGCGAGGACGCAGGCAGGCCCGCCTCCGATCAGCATGTCCACCGCGACAGCATCACCCGACAGGTTTTCATCTATCTCGGCCGCCTGTTTGGCGACGCGGTGCAGCACAGGGTCGGACTTCGGTGTCACCGTGATGATGGAGCGGCGGCGATCAGCCGGGACAACGTACAGGAACTGCTTGCTGGGGTCCTTGAGTTTGCCCGGGTTGTAGGGGCGCATCGGTTGAATGGCGGTATCCATGGGATTCTCTTTTTGTGAGGGTTGCTGGTAAAGATAAACGCTTATGAATCGTTAGTCAAACGCTTTATCTCAGACGTAAAAAAGCCGAGGTGTTACCCCCGGCTGTCAAAACCAACCCACAACAGTTGAAGGGTATGGCGCTTGTGTGGTGCTGTCAACTCATCCGCTTCACCCGGACCCCGGCCACCTGGTATACCTCATCCACGTCGATGGACACGATCTGCACCTTCGCGTCCACGGAGTAGGCCGCCTGGTAGAGGAAAGCGACATCCTTGGGTTTCTTGTCCTCCAGGAAGAACGAGTCGCCGACAGACATGCCCGCAATCTTGTCGGCCCATTGGCGTCGGCGGGACGCAGGTTTAGAGCTCATCATCTTCCTCCCATTCCTCGTCGAGAAGGTCGTCATCCACGGCGGAAAGGGCCGCCGGGATTTCATCGCCCTCGATGAACCCATAACCGGCGTACTCCGGCTGCAGGGCCCCCGCCTTGATCATCTCGTCGAGCAAGGTCTTCAGCGCCTTGGTGATGATGAACAGACTCGCCATGGGTCGCAGACTGAGCTCGTTGTCCTGGGGGCCATCGGCGCCGGCCATGCGGTCCATCACGCCATCCAGGTCGGCGGCGGTCAGGCCAGCTAGCTCGAACTTCTTCAAGACCCCGCTCTTGTGAACCTTCAGGTTGATCCGGTCATTAGCGCAGTCGCCAAGGGCGCCACGTGGGTATAAGGTCAGTGTCATCTCTTCAACGCTGATGGCCCGGTCCACCAGCAGCTGGGCGGTGCTGCCTTCCTGGGTCAGGGTCTCATCCTTGATGGTGATCACGGCATCGTCATCCCTGTCGCGCAGCTTGGCGTTCTCGCCCGGGTAGAAGCGCTGCTCCTCCAGCTCGTCGTCGCTCATCTCGTCGAGCGGCCGCTTGGTCTCGTAGATGAGGCCGTGCATCCAGGGGTGCAGCGAGTCGGTGAAGATGGGGGTCACCGGCCAAGTTCCGAACAACTTGCGCAGCAGGGCTCCGATGTCGTCGGACAGCTTGTAGCTGGTGGTGAACATCACGCACAGCCCATGGGCCAGCAGCACCGGCACACGCTTGCGGCGGATGGGCGCGGTCTTCAGCATGCGGGCGGTGACCTCGTCCTTGAGCATGGCGATGTCCTTCTTCACCGCCATGCGGCCTTCTTTCTCTTCGAAGGCGGCCACGCGCTCGATCAGGACGTCGTTGATACTGGCAGACGGCAGCACCCGCTCCCGGATCTCCACGCACATCAGCACGGCGCCGACACCTGCGATACCGACCGCCATGGCGGGGTCATCACCGTAGACCTCGGGATCCACGGGGATCGGCTGGGTGAAACCGAAGGAGCGCCACAGGCCCTCGCCCGGGTCGGCCGCCAGCTTGGTGGCGAGCATCTTGTTCAGGGCTACAGCCACGTTGACTGCGTGGTCGCCGTTGCGCAGCGGCATGCCGAGACTGTTCAAGGCATTGCTCACCGCATCGGGGTCGAAGGACATCACCTCGTAGGGGGTGAGGTCTTCCGCCAGGGCGGAGGCCACGTCTTGCGCGGTGTTGCAGGTAATGCCGGCCATGCTGTAGATGATGGCCTTGTCGAAGAGTTTACTCATTATCGGAGTCCTTTATCGTTGAGGTGGTTGTGTTCTACGGCCAAGTCTTCGCCGGGGCCTGAGATGTGAAGACCGACCGTTTTGCCAGGGGTGGCGCCGTTGCCGGTGAACGCCTGGTGGGTCTCGATGGTATTGGTGATCCGGGCAATGTGGGCCCGAGCTTCGACCAGGCGCTCGGTGGCCGCCTGGATGCAGGCCATGGTCCGGGCGTATCCCTTGTCGAACCTCTCCACCTGCAAGAGGTTATCTTGGCTGACGTCTTCCGGGTCGGCGTCCGTAAACAGTTCATCCAGGTGGGCCAGCTCGGCCATGAACGCCTGCTCGAGCTGGCCGGCGCGGTCTTCCAGGGTGCGCAACAGCTCGTCGATCTGGCCGTTCATGTAGCCTCGCAGGTTGTGTGCCAGGGTGACGCTGTGTTGTACAGGTTTGTCCGTCATGGGTCAGTCCTTGTCTTCTGGTATGAGCAGGGTCAACAGCCCTGCGATCGCAATGCCGGCCAAGACCTGCACGAACAGCTCGGTCGTCAGCCATCCGGTTGGCACCGTTAGGTTGCACGGGTCGAGGCCGAACAGGAATGGCATGCACATCACTTTTTGTCGGCCCGCTCTTGTGCTGCGGCGTTGCTGTACTCCATTTGCGGGTAGCGTTTGGCCAGCTTGGCGATGTTGGACAGCAGCACTTCTTCACGGGTAATACCCAGACCCTGGCGGATGCCTTCCATGTAGAACTCCAGGTCACCGAGTTCTTCGATCACGTTCTCCCGGTCGAGAGGCTTGTTGTAGATAACGTGTTTCTTGATTGCGTCCTCCAGCTCACCGGATTCACCTGATATACCGGTTGCCATGTGCCACAGGTGGGCTTTCTCGGGGGTGAGCTGGGCGATAATGTCTTCCCCCCGCTTGGACAGCTTTTGCACGAGTTCTGCGTGGCTGATTTGGTTTTGCATGTCACTCTCCTGTCACGACGGTTACTTTGATGTTCTGGCCGTCCATCTCGAAGCGGACCCGGGGCTGCCCGGCGATATCATTCAGCGCGGCCTCCGTGATCTGCAGCTCTTGCAGTCCGACCTGTCGCATGGCCAACCCGAACACCTGGCGCAGCCATGCGTCGCTCTGGGTGGCGTGGCGCTCTTGCTGGGCCTCCAGCAGGGCCTGCAGCTGGTCTTCCATGTCAACGATGTCGAACTGGGTCTTCAGCTGGGCGATCAGCTGGTGGGCCTCGCTGGCGTTACGGGGGGCGTTGATGCGGCGACGCGGGCCGCCTCGTGCTTGGTCTGTCATTTGCGGCTTTCCTCCAAGGTTGCCAGTTCTTCCTTCAGACCGTCCAACTCGCGCTGGGTCTTGCGAATGGCGTCGCGCAGCATGTCGCGGCGCATGGTGTACTCTTGCTCCGTCATTTTTTCTACGGTTCCTGTGTTTCGTGGTACTGGATGTCAATTTGTCCAAGTTTGAATTTAGACTCCGCCAGTGGCATGACCGGCGCTATCTTCTTCGCGATAAAACTGGCGATCCGCTGTGTCACATCTTCCTCTACGCCGAGGCCGACGACCTTCACTTCGATCCGAACACGGCGCATGGTCGGCTCTTGATCAGTCATTGTGTAACCTCGCTGCAGGTTATGATGGAGTAGACGATGACGCGCCCGTCGCTGAGTAGGTCGCCGGTGGCCTGGCTGTAGCTGAGTCCGGTCTTCTCGGCGGCCCGTTTGAGGGCGGCGCCCACGGATCCCTTGATGTTGGTGCGGGCCTTGGCGATCTCGTCCTTCAGGTCACACAGCCGGACGGTGCCGGGCAGTTGCCGGTTGTAGACATAGTGCTCACCGGGGCGCAGCGCCACAATGGACTGCAGGTAGGCTCCAGGGCGACCGCCGGGGGCCGGGGTGACCGCCACATCCGTTTCGATGGGGGCGGCCAGGGCGTGTAAATCTTGATCGTGCATAGTGTTCTCCTGTTTCGATTTGGCAAAGCTAATATCTTATGAAGCGTTAGTCAAACCATTTTATCTACCGGAAGGAGGGGTTGACAGCCTCATCGGCCGACGTCAATACTGGGGGCCTCGATAAGAGACATCCCCGACAAGGATAGGCAGGAGGTGATCCCGTCTTGACAGCCGGAACAGACGGCCGCTCCGAGTACCGCCGCGAGGCAGAACGACGAGCACACAACGGAAAGCCCTCGTAAGAGGGCTTTTTCATGCCAGGATCAGCCGGTGACCTTCTCGAAGTAAAAACAGTTTGACTGACGAATCGTTATCTTCTACAGTGAGCCTATCGGGTCAACATCAGCCCGACAACCTCACAAAGTAAGGAGTAACCGTTTCATGGATCGCTACCAACGACGCATGCAGTTCAAACGGGGCGCACCAGTCTACCCTGACGGCAAGAACCGGAACGCCGCCCGCATCGCCAAGCTGGCCAAGCGGCTGGTGGCCGAGCTGCAGGACCTGGGGGCCTATGTCTACCACACCGGTATCTACGGCAGCACCTACATCAAGTTCACCCATCCACGGCTGGGATCCCTGCGCATCGCAGATCACCCGGGCCGGCCGAATTACAGCTACCGCTGGAACCTGGACCTGTCGATCAGCGAGGCCTACCAGGACCAGCACATCGGCAAGACCCGTTACCACTTTCCACTACAGGATCGGGATCAGTTCGTGGCCCAGATCCGGGAGTACGCCCGGCAGGTGCAGGAGGGCTTCGACGATGACGGTCTCTGGAACGACTGACGCTTGCCTATGCCTGAGCGAGGCCTATTACGACGCCGGGTTCAATGACTGGGCCGTCGCCCACGGGCTCGGGTTCGACTTCTACAAGGCGGTCAAGGACAGCGGCTGGCGCTACTGGACGGCCCAGGGTGACGCTTTCACGTTCGACCTGGAGCTCACCTATCAGGACGGGAGGCCGATGCCTCACAGCGCCTGTCTGGACGCCATGGCGCGGCGGGACCTGCTGGCGGCCCGGGTGGTGCGCTACTACGGGGCCTACTTGATGGGGGTGCCGCCGGAGAGCGCGAGAGGGAAAGCGGTTGTGTGTGGTTGCGGCGTGACGCCGGTTATCGAGGATGACGAGCTATGAGCATTTTGACAGAGGAAATGGAGGCCCGGTTGGTGGCCCTGCATGATCAAGGGCTCTCGGATCGAGCCGTGGCGACGGAGATGGGTGTGAGCCAGTCCGTGGTAAGGGTGGCCTTGTATCGGGCCCACCGCCTGCCGGATCACAGTATCAAACGCCTGGGTGATAAGTTCGACGCCGTGGTGACCGGATGGGAAGACGGGTTGACGGTGAAGGAGCTCGCAGGCATGGCCGGCAAAAGCCATGACGCGATGAAGTGGATCCTGGTCATCATGAAGGCCTACGGCCACATCAAGCCGCGCAAGCAGACCCCGCACAACAAGGGGAAACTGATGCCGATGCGCAAGAAGCACCAGGTGGTCTTCGACAAGCTGGTGGCCGTTCCGGGCAGGGAGCGCATGTCTCGCAGCGAGCTGGCCGCCGCCGTGAAGATGCCGATCAACGTGTTCATCATCTACTGGCGCATCTTCCGCAACCGTGGCTTGGTTGGGCCCAAGGCGCAGGGACGGATCAAGGGGTCCGCCGCCTCGATTGCCGTCATGTCCCGGTGCCTGGCCGTTGGCGGAGACAAGGTGCAGTCCCTGTGGGCCACGGCCCTGGGCCGTAGGACGATATGAGCGCCGGGTGGGCGTGGGTTCTGGTAGGGGCGGCGATCGCCGCGGTGTTTATCACAATGGCCGAGATGTCGGTCTGATAGGAGAAGGGCATGAACGTTGAACAGATGAGCGTGGCGGACCTGCTGCGCGAAGGTAAGCAGGCAATGGCCTTGGCCATGGGTAGCGTTGGGCCGGACACCCGGGGCCGCTGGGCGGCCGTGATGGCGGAGATCGACTTGCGGCTGTCGGTGGGCGACCTCGATGAGGACGACCTGGAGGGGCGGGTGCAGGCTGCGGTCAAGGCAGCAACGGAGACGGCCGTGATAGCCGTAGCGGAGAAGCGGGCCGCCATGGATGAGCTGGCCAAGGTGATTGCGGAGCGGGACAGCGCCCACCGGCAGATCCTTGAATGGGGGGTTGACCCGGAAGATGCCGATGACCCGGCAAACGCATTTACCTGACCCGTCCACCAGCAAGACAAAGGCCCGCCACTGTGCGGGCTTTCTTTTGTCCGGTGATCACCGGGGCGACCTTCAGCCGGCGAGACCTTCAGCCGGCGAGACCTGCGAAGTAAGCGCGACGGCCGTTGGCCAGGGCTTCAGCCCGCGAGATCTCCGAAGTAAGGCCGATTGAATTCCCGGCGGGCTTCAGCCTGCGAGGTTTCCAAAGTAAGGCCGACCGAATTCCCGGCGGGCTTCAGCCTGCGAGGTCTCCAAAGTAAGGCCGACCGAATTCCCGGCGGGCTTCAGCCTGCGAGGTCTCCAAAGTAAGCGGCGGGGTTTTGATGGCCGATCACCGGAAAAATTTATAGAGGATGGGGTTTTGAAGTAAGGATGGGAGGGCCAAAAAACACGTTGTTGCGCGGATTTGACGTGCTACAGGCGGTTGTTACACGGGTTAGACGTGCCAGAAAGCGGCCCGGCTGCCCGGCTGCCCGGCTGCCCTGCCTGCCCTGGTTGTCCTGCCTGCCCGGCTGCCCTGCCTGCCCTGGCTGTCCCTGCAGCCCTGGCTGTCCCCGTTGCCCTGCTGCCCTGCTGCCCTGCTGCCCTGCTGCCCTGCTGCCCCCGTTGCCAGGCTGCCCTGGCTGGCCCTGGCTGCCCTGGCTGTCCCCGTTGCCCGGCTGCCCCTGGCTGCCCTGGCTGTCCCCGTTGCCCGGCTGCCCTGGCTGGCCCTGGCTGCCCTGGCTGGCCCTGGCTGCCCTGGCTGTCCCCGCTGCCCTGCTGCCCCTGGCTGCCCTGGCTGGCCCTGGCTGGCCCGTTCTGCCCTGGCTGTCCCTGGCTGTCCTGGCTGCCCCTGGCTGCCCCTGGCTGGCCCGTTCTGCCCTGGCTGTCCCCGCTGCCCTGCTGCCCCTGGCTGCCCTGGCTGGCCCTGGCTGGCCCGTTCTGCCCTGGCTGTCCCTGGCTGTCCTGGCT
>Ga0075011_10001008_pt1 | contig 15025 bp, 12 predicted proteins | sample TARM_MetaG_T_14_FD_72354 | JGI IMG/M metagenome (GOLD analysis project Ga0075011, IMG submission 72354) | Freshwater microbial communities from Pennsylvania, USA, analyzing microbe dynamics in response to fracking - TARM_MetaG_T_14 | ecosystem: Environmental > Aquatic > Freshwater > River...
ATTACTAACAATGCATCTATAGTATTTTATAGTAGTGAGATGTTGTTGATGTATCTAAAGGATGTCGATGGTGCTGTCATACGTCAATCTCCATTGAGTCAACGACAGATTTTTCAGGATTTGCAAAAACAAAATGTGGCTTTTGCTGTTGATATTTTTACGACTCGTTCACCGTCACTAATCTTTGAGACAGTATTTGAAGAATCTTTGGTCTGTGTTTGTCGGAAGCAACACTCTAAAATTGAAAATTTAATTTCAGAACAAGAGTTGATAAATAATTCTCAGATTAATTACTCATGTAGCCGAAATGGTTTAAGGGGGGTTGATCTACTTACGTCGGGTAGTGATATCAGTTCTCGACCTATTCGTATTGAGTCTTCTACACTTCATTTCAATATGCTTTATGCCGCTCAAACTGATGAGGTCTGCCTGTTACCATACTCTTTTGTTGCTCCTTGGTTAGATATTCTGTCATTAAAAATAGTCGACACAGACTTTGACTTACTTCCCATTCGTTATCAAATGGCATATTTAAAAAAATTTGCGGATGATAAGGAACATAAGGCAATGAGAGACCACATTAAAGTTCATTTAAATCGGATTGCAATAACAGAATGAAAACACCTCCCGGGGGAGGTGTTTGTAATGATTATTTTACTAACGTTGGCGTAGGTGCTGCCCACTCACCACTGATGGCTTTGTCTTGAGGTATGTATAGTCGAACAACGTACCAGAAGGGCCCTTCTTTAGGAGTAGGCAACCAGTTACCTATTTTATCTGCTGTTGGTGCTTCAGCTTGCATATAAATATCTAGGCTACCATCTTTATTAAACTTCAAACTTTCACTTCTGTCGCCTAAAGAATAACGCTCTAATTCATTGTGAATTAACAAACGAGCTGGATAATCATACATTGTGATTGACCAAAAGCCTTTATCGTGTACTGGTGGAATAGCATCAGCAGGGAAATGAAGGACGTATTTTTCACCGGCTTTTGCGTAATCCATCTGTTTACCATAGTATAAAGCTTCACTTGGCGAGTTCCCGAAAATTCCAGCAACGGCACCTGTTGCAATATTTACATAGTTGAATTTTAGTTCTTCTTTCGACCCTAACACACCGACACTGGTTCGAACGTTTTTCAATGCTTCTTTTAGTTCAGCGACACCTTGGTCAAAACCTTTAATAATTGCCTTTTGCTCGTGTTTTTCATAGTTGTTTAGGTCAAATTCTTCACCAGCTTTAAGACCAATCTGGGCAAAACGATTCACCATCGCTTTTTCTACTGGGGCGTCTAAAGTGACGTGTTCTAACAGGAACGGCAAATATTCATATATCTTAGGTGTGTACAGTGATTTATTGTGATCGTTATATTCTGCAAATTGACTCTCTTGATCTTGAGCTGATTTCCCGCTAATCACGGTACCTTGCATATTGGTTATACGTAATTGGTTTTGCCATTGAGATACCGCTTTTGCATCTTGCTCATCTTTGGTTTGCACTCTCAACTGCATATACACAAAATCAGCATCCGCCTGAACAATTCGATCATACTTACCTTCCGGAATATCGCCTTGATAATCTGGACCCACATATAACACGGTGCCACCATTTTGTGCGCCAGTGCGAGTACCGAAGAAATCTAAATTGTAATGGTCAAGACTGATCCCTTGCAGAACATAGTATCTATCTTCCGGGGTTAATTTAGGCACAGTGATAGCAACTGGACCAGTACGCAGATCTAACCATGCTCTGCTGTAAAAGAAGTCTACGGCGGGAGTAATCATTTTATCTTCAGGTGTATTGAAGCGCTGATAGTGACGGAAGGTATTAAAAGCACCTATGTAGTTTTCACAATCTTCATTGAAAACTTCATCAAATAGGAATTCATAGGAATAGGTTGGGGCAACACTATAGATATAAGCTTCTTTAGCAATATCGGTGATTTCTTGGTCTGATATCCCTTGAACAACGGGTGAGGCTAGCAGGCTACCACTGAAAGCCAGTGACACAGCCATCGTGGCTAATTTTAATTTGGAAAACAATGTTGGTTTAATCATGGTTGAGTACCTTTGCTCGACTATATTACATAAGTTTCATACTTATTAGTCTAGCCAACACTATTTAACTTAGCTAGATGCTCTAGTGAATAGCAGATATAGGTGTTATTAATACCTAAATACCAGAACTCATATGCGCCTTCTACTTTTATCATTTTGTAAAACAGTATAGATATGTGGAAAAGGATCGGCTCCAGTCAGACTGGACACTGGTCTTAAGTGAATTTGCCATACTTGAAGTTATTCGTAATTTGCTAATTTAAGTCCGAACTCTAAATGACTTTTGTCCATAACCGAGTTAGCTTCGTTTAAAAAATACTGCTTACCCAGGCGTTATGATGTTCGCTTCTCATATCGGAATCACTTATTCGCCTGGTGCTTTTGACCTTGTCAGTACTTTCCCTATCAACTTTTCATCAGGCCGGCACCTGATAAGCCGCCGATTCCGATGATGAAACCGAAATCGTACCAACCTCCATTGTTGTAGATGGCATAGATAGACACGCCATTATCAAACAGGGATATCAACCATGCAAAAGGTATAATCATTCCATGCCAAAGCCCGTGCCAGAAACCGACTTCTTCAACTGACATCGCTTGTTCTAAACTCATAGAGTCGGCGCATCCAGACAGCACAAGCAATATCGCTAACAGTAATAGTTTATTTTTCATGTTATCTCCTTGATTACTGTAATATTAAATACTTCATCGCTGAGTGTTTTACTAACATACCGGTAAGGAATCCCTTGCTGAAAGGCTTTAGATTCTGAATGCTACACCTGATGAAAAGTGTATTTAGAGTGTTTATACTACTCTGGTTAATAATTTGTTGTAGAAATATTTAAGCGTATTGATTGCCTGTGGCAGCGTTATTCGCCATCATAGTTTTTAAGTTATTCGAATTTTGCGTGGGACTCGAATCGAGACCATAGCCCATCGCAAAATGAACAGGGAAATCAGCTTAGGAGTTTAGTTCGGTGACAGAAACGGTTCGTGATGTAAAACAGCATTTTTGGAGTAACCGTATTATTCCATTTCTGACCATCAGAACTACGTATAACAGCTGTCAGAGTTATAAGTCTCACAGCCATAGTGAGTTATCTCTGGGCATCATTGAATCCGGTGTAACCCAGCTCTCCATGCCGGGTGAAAAGTTTATCCTTGAAAAAGGGGATATGATTCTTATTGAGCCGGACATGGTGCATGCCTGTAACCCTTTAAGAGCGATGCCGCGCAGCTATCATATGCTGTATATCGACAATGCCTGGTGTTGTGATGTGTTATCGAAGCTGTATGGGTATCAGGCAACAAAATACCGTTGTGATTTAAACTTGCTTCCAAACGTGGCAAGTGATATCAATTTTTCTGATTTGATCCATCTTCTGTTAACGTCAGCAACTCGCGATTTGGCACTGGAAGTTGAGCAGTACTTATTTGATTTAGTAAGCCTTTATTGTTCCCCATACCATGAATATGAAACAGAAAGTGATTTGGCCTGTCAGTTAAGACATCGCCTGCTACAAGACATTGCTACGGCTCCATCACTCGAGTCTGTTGCTCAAGAGTTCGCCCGCTCTAAAGAAACGTTAATACGCCTGTTCAAAAAACGTTTTGGAATTACTCCAAGATCATTTTTAAACAATAGTCGTGTTGAAAAGGCGAAGATGTTATTAAAGCGTGGGGTGAGTATCGTTGATGTGGCAAGTGATGTGGGTTTTTCTGATCAAAGCCAGTTTCATCGTACGTTTGTTAACTACACGGCTTCAACGCCAAGACAATACCAACAGGTAACGTCAATTTTCGACAATAAATCCTAATCTGAAAAATCTATAGTTTGAAAAACTCTAACTATAGGTAACGGTTTATGTCGCTTTCAATTCTTTTCCCTGCTGCATTCCCGGCATTGGCGTTTGCGCACTTCGTCGCTTTGCTGAGTCCGGGACAGGATTTTTTCCTGATTATCGCTCACTCAATTCGCCACAGGTTAGCCGGTAGCCGGTTTATTTGCCTTGGTGTTGCTATGGGGAATGCTATTTACATTGCTTTAGTGATTCTAGGGTGGGCAAATATTCGGGAAAATCAGGCTGTATTTACTGCAGTAGAGATATCTGGGGCGCTTTATCTGTTGTGGATTGGCAATAAGTTATTAAGAAGTAAAAAATCGGATCCCCTGTTAGAAACCGGGCATGTCAAAGCGCCTTCCGCAATCAACCAATTGATACTTGGATTAAACAGTGCATTGCTTAATCCGAAGAATGCGCTGTTCTATATGAGTTTAATGACGGTCATTCTGGGAAATGAAGTCACGCTGATTCAACAGATCGCCTGCGGAATTTGGATGTTTGTTGCTGTTTTACTGTGGGATTTATTCGTTGCTGCGGCAATTGGTCGCCCTAAAATTCAAAAACATTTACAAGCAGTTATACACATTATTGAAAGAGTCGCTGGCTCCGTGTTGATTTTCTTTGCGCTTAGTCTGTTTGCAGGTTTACTGCTCTAACACTGCCAGCGAGTTGATGTCTCTTATTACCAAGTTCACAACTCTCCCATGCGAATTCGTTCTGAACGGGAGCGTAAATACTCTAGTGTCAGCAGAAGTAACATGGAAACAACAACCAGAAGTGTGGCCACCGCTAGAATGGTTGGGCTGATCTCTTCGCGTAAACCGGAAAACATTTGGCGCGGAATTGTGCGTTGTTCCGGGCCAGCCAAAAATAACACCACGATGACTTCATCGAATGAAGTGACAAACGCAAACAGTGCGCCGGAAATAACCCCCGGGCGAATCAATGGCATGATGATTTTAAAGAAAGTGTAAGTGGGTTTCGCTCCCATTCCCAAAGAAGCGTTAACCAGTGAATAATCAAATCCGGCTAAAGCGGCGTTTACTGTGATAATAACAAACGGTGTACCGAGCGCCGCGTGAGCGATAATCACACCTAAATAGCTGCCCGCCAGGTTAAGTTGAGTGTAGAAGAAGAACATACCTGCTGCGGTTATGATCAGAGGTACGATCATAGGCGAAAGCAACATGGCCATTATGGCACGCTGAAAAGGCATGTCTGAGTTACTCATACCGATAGCGGCCAGTGTCCCTAACACGGTTGCAATCGCTGTTGCACAAATACCGATAATAAAGCTGTTCTGTATGGCTAGTACCCACTGATCATCAGAGAAGATTTGTTGATACCATTCTAAGGAATAGGCCTCCGGTTCCAGTGCCAGCATGCCTTCTGTAAAAGTAAAAAAAGGCTCAGCGTTAAATGAGAGCGGTATGATAACCAGAATCGGTAACATCAAAAATGCCAGTACCACATAGGCACTCACCGACAAGCTCACCGAGCCCAGCTTTTGTAATGGTGAATAGTAGCGAGGAAATCGAGACATATTTTAACCTAACTTAATGTTGTTAACGCCGACAAGGCGGTCGTAGATCCAGTACAGAAGTACAATAAGGATCAGTAGCAGGCTACCTAGAGCGGCCGCCAGCTCCCAGTTATTGGAAGACTGCATATGGAAGGCGATGATGTTACTGATCATCTGTCCGTCGGTACCACCTACCAAAGCGGGAGTTATGTAGTAGCCAATTGAGATAATAAATACCAGAAGAGCGCCAGCGCTTAAGCCCGGTAGTGTCATTGGGAAATAGATCTTAAAGAATGCCGGCATTGGTTTAGATCCCAACGATAGTGCTGCCCGGAAATAGCTTGGGTCGATGTTCTTCATTACGCTGTACAATGGCAGTACCATGAACGGTAAAAGAATGTGGGTCATGGCGATGATGGTCGCAAATTCGGTGTAGAGCATCTCTAATGGTTGATCGATGATGCCGATGCTTTGCAGTGTACTGTTTACCACCCCATTGGTTTGTAACAATGCGATCCATGAGGTCGTTCGAACCAGTAACGATGTCCAGAACGGCAGCAGGACAAACACCATCAGAGTATTGGCTTTTTTACTGCTGGTATTCGCCAGATAGTAAGAAAGCGGGAAAGCAAGTAGCGCAGTCAGCAGTGTAATGGTTAAAGCAATTCGTAAGCTGCGCCAGTATAGTTTCAGGTATATTTGTGTATCACGGGCTTCGATAGCGCCTTTTTGGTTACGTTCCAGATCCAGTGCCGTCAGGTAATAGCGTTCTGTCCAGACATTTCCCAGTTTCTTCATTGAGGTCCACAAATACGGGTTATGCCACTTTTTGTGCATGTCCAGCAGTTGTTGTCCTCCTCCGGTGAGTAATGCTTCCTCCTCCAGGCGTTTTAGTTTTCTGGCGCTGGATTTAATCAGGCTGGATGATCCTGGTACCGCCCGGTTGAGTTCTTCAGCAAGCTTGCCGGAGTCACGTTGTTTCGCCAGAGTCCTGAGTTCGACGCTGAACGTTTCCAGTACCGGCGCTGGTGGAAGTGAATTTGCCGAAGCATCCCATTGCTGCATTTCTGTCAGTGTTTGTGGAATCAGCTGTGAAACCGTTGGGTGATAAACACTGCGGTAGAGCATGGTCGCAATTGGGGCAAGGAATGCCAGCGTTACGAAGCATAAAAGTGGTAGGGTAAACGCCAGTAACCGAACTTTTTTACGCCTAAGCTGTTTCTGGCTTTGAGCTATCTCTTCAATACTTAGATGTGCTGACATTGCCTTCTCCTATATTACTTCAGTAGCCACTCGTTGAACTTCTCACCCAGTGATTCGCCATAATCGGCCCAGAACACACTGGAAGCTTTTAACCCTTCATCAAGGTGCGATGATGGCAGCATCGGGATGACGCTTTTATCAACGTAGGCATACGCAGATTCACGAGTAGGGCCGTAAGCGATGTCAGGCATACCTGATAGCGGTTTTGAACCGGTTGCGAAGCGAATGAAATCCTGAGCAACTTCTTTATGTTTAGTGCCTTTGACGACGGCCCAGACATCTAAGTCGTACAGATGACCGTCCCAAACCATTTCAAATGGTTTATCTTCTGCTTTGATTGCGTTGAAAATACGTCCATTCGCTGCCTGAACCATTACCGCACCGCCATCGTTGAGTAGCTGAGGAGCCTGAGACCAGGAATCAAACCAGACAATATCATCTTTGATCGTTGCCAGTTTGTTGAGCGCACGCTGTTGGCCTTCTTCGGTTTCAAGCATCTCGTAGACTTCAGCTTTTGGTACTCCATCGGCGATCAGTGCCCATTCCATATTTACCTGTGGGCGCTTACGCAGTGCTCGTTTACCCGGGAATTTTTTGGTATCGAAAAGATCTTTTACTGTCATCGGCTTACCGCCTTTGATCGTGTCGTTGTTGTACGCGAATAACACGGTCCACACGATATTACCGACACCACATTCATTGGCTAAAGCGTCACCGGCAAAGTCTTCTGCTGCCGGAGTACCATCGTCACCAGCAGGCAGTGTATCCATCGGGAAGGGTTCAAGAAGGCCTTCTGAACAAGCACGTTCAAGGTCAATAACTTCCATATCGATAACATCCCAGAGTACGTTACCACTCTCAACCTGTGCTTTTAGCTCTGCCACACCACCTGAGTAGTTTTCAAAAAGGATCTCGTTACCGGTTTTTTCCATATAAGGGTCGAGCATATACTTCTGCTGCGTTTCACCGTAAGAACCGCCAAAAGAAACGGCAGTAAATTGCTCTGCGGCAACACTGGTACTTAATGCACCTGCCAGTAGCAGGGCTAAGGATTTTTTACTGATCATATTGATTCCTTTCAAGTTGATAGTTTGGGTTTTAGATTGGTTTATGGTTTCTCCAATGCAAGTCCTGTCGTTGCAGACCAGGTTAAGCTGGTAATATCGCCAGGTTTGAAGCTTGGTGCTTGCTGGTCGTTTAATACCTTGACCATCACTTCGGTTTTGTCACCCAACTCAAACAGGTAGCGAATAAAGTCGCCCACATATAGATGAGTGATGAATTTGGCTTTGATGTTATTGTCGTTGTGAGATGAAGGTGTTCCGATAAACAGGTTTTCCGGGCGAACAGTTAAAATGCATTCCTGCCCCCGTTCCAGTTTGTTGGTCGAAATGGCTCGTACTCTAGATTCATCGGCAAGTGTTAATTCATAATAATCGCCGTTGATTTCACGCACATAAGCCGGGATATCGTTATTTTCACCGATAAAGTCAGCGACAAAGGCATTGGCTGGTTCTTCATACAGCGTATCGGGGCTGGCGCATTGCTGAACGACACCATTATTAAATACAGCAATGCGATCAGACATAGTAAGTGCTTCTGTCTGATCGTGGGTCACATAGATGGCTGTGAACCCGATTTTTTCGTGCAGACGTTTTATTTCGAACTGCATTTGTTCACGTAGGTTTTTATCCAGCGCTCCCAAAGGTTCATCCATCAGAACGATCGATGGTTCAAAGATGAGCGACCGTGCCAAAGCGACACGCTGTTTTTGCCCACCAGACAGTTGTCCCGGATAGCGGTTACCGAATTCTTCGAGTTCCACCAGTGCTAAAGAGTCTTCTACGCGACGTTTAAGTTCTTTATCAGGGACTTTTCTGACCTTAAGCGGATAGGCAAGGTTCTCTGCAACTGTCATATGGGGGAAAAGTGCATAGTGTTGGAAAACCATTCCGATATTACGATCATAAGGAGCGACATCGGTAATTGGCTTCCCTTCAACCAGTATCTCACCACTGGTGACATCTTCAAAACCAGCCAACATCATCAGACAGGTTGTTTTGCCTGAACCGGAAGGACCGAGCAGAGTTACAAACTCTCCCTGGCGTATATCTAGGTTGAATTCTTTAACGACCAGAGTGCTCTGATCGTAGCTTTTCTTCACCTTTTTAAATTGTACGTATTTTTCATTACACGTATCGTTCATCTATTCCTCACTGGATCTCTGTCATGCCCTCGTCCAAGTTGAGGACAGATGTCTGAATGTAAGTTCAAGCTATTGAATAAAAGCACCAAAAGTAATCAGTTTTGTCTTTGTTTGGTGCAAAGTTTGCTCAAATAGCGCAAATTTGCGCCAGCAAATATTATTTTTGCAAGTCCCATACCATGTAGTGATTAGACTGATGAAATAAGCAGGTGAGTGAATATAATCTCGTGCATGAGAAACTTGTTAACACAAACCACCGTCGGTTAACATAATTAGAATATTTACTCTTTTTACACGCGTGGGGGCAGTACGTGCCACAAGTCTGTTGACCTTTTGGATGCACAGTCGGAAGGTAGGCTGAGTTTCTTTTGTCACATATCTTGCGAGTTATTCTTATTCTCGTCATTATGGTTGTTCAGTTTAATCATGGTGTTTTAAATGGAAGTAAAGCAAACAACCCCCGAGCATTTAACGGCGGCGGGGCTCATCTTATTGGTGGCGGGACAGTTGATGCCACAAATGGATTTTTCAATCGTTAATGTGGCTTTAGACGCGATCAGTGTTTCTCTCGATGCGAATAAAACTCAGCTTGGTCTGGTGGTGTCGCTGTATGGACTGGCCTTCGCTGTGAGTCTGGCGATGAGTGGTCGTATGGGCGATCGCTATGGCCGTAAAAAGCTGTTTATGTATGGAATCACCAGTTTTGCTGTTGCTTCGTTTTTATGTGGACTGGCACCAAGTATCTATTTACTGATAGCGGCCCGGATACTGCAGGGGGTGGCCGCAGCGATGCTGATGCCACAAATTCTCGCCACTATTCACGTAACTTTAAAAGGTGAACGTCATTCACGAGCGATTGGTATCTATGGCTCGGTGGGTGGATTGTCGTTTGTCATCGGTCAAATACTCGGAGGCTGGCTTGTATCAGCAAACCTGTTTGATTTAGGCTGGCGCAGCATTTTCTATGTTAATTTACCAATTTGTGCACTTATTCTTTATTTTGGCCAGAAATGGATTCCGGAGACCAAAGAGACCAGCAGTCTATCGTTAGACTGGGGCGGCATGGCGTTGCTTGGTGTTATTGTCATTCTTTTGCTGACATCAATTTCTGCTGGCCCTGAACTAGGCTGGAATTGGCTAACCTGGTCACTGCTTATTGTGACGTTACCACTGATGGTTCTACTGTGGAAAATAGAAGGAAATAAGGAATCAAAACAGCAAACGCCACTGATTCCCCCTTCGTTGCTCAAGCGTCCAAAAATAATTCTCGGCTGCAGTAGTTTAGTGCTTCAGGTAGCTTCCTTTGGTGGTTATATGTTTGTTGTTGCTTTGACCCTGCAATCGGGCTTTCATCTTTCTTCTCAGGATTCCGGGAATGCGTTTGTTGGGCTAGGGCTCTCATTCTTTTTAGGGTCGTTATATGCAGGGAAACTGGTAAAGCGCTTTCCTAATCTTGGTTTTTCCGGAGTGATACTGTGTGGTTCAATATTGAACTTGTCTGGCTATGCAATGCTGTACTGGATTATCAGCGGGCATACGCATGATTTGACTCCGTGGACTTTACTGCTGCCAATGTTGGTGATTGGGTTTGGTAATGCTTTTGCCGTAAACAGCGCGCTTCGTATTGGTTTGTCGGATATTCCTGCTCAGTTCGCTGGAGTTGGAAGTGCTTTTATGACAACGCTTCAACAAACGTCTATTGCATTGGGAACGGCAATATGTGCGGCATTTTTTATTCAGAATATGACGGCTGAAGATACTTTCCACCTCGCATCACTTAAAGCGGGCCTGGAAGTTTTAGCCACGTTTATCTTTTGTTTAATGGTGGTACATGCTATCCGAGCTATAAAAATCATTAAGCAGCTCAAAACCGCTGGTTCTGCAGCCAGTTAATGAAATCACACGGTGAAAAAAGAAGCGGCAAAAGCCGCTTCAGATTGATCACAAACGTCAATAGTCAGTTGGAGTGATCAGTATTTTTGCGTTTTTGATTAAAGCGCCAGTTTAAGAATTTCTACTGCATCGTCAGGGGTAATGTCTTTATGCTCACCGATAGCGACCATGCCGTGTTCAAGCAGTTTTTCTTTTACTGCCGGAATTGCGGTTTCATCTAAGTCATACGCAGAAAGCTTGGTTGGGTTCCCCATAAGCTCGAAGAACTGTTCCGTTTTTTGGATTGCCAGCTCAATTTGCTCATCTTCTGTACCGGTTGTTATATTCAGTACACGGTGTGCGTATTGCAGCAGCTTTCCTCTTTTCTGCTCTTTTTTGTAGCGCCACAACGAAGGCATCACTACCGCCAGTGTCTGGGCATGATCTAAGCCGTACAGAGCGGTAAGCTCATGACCAATGGCGTGCGTTGACCAGTCAGTTGGAACACCGTTTCTTAATGTCCCGTTCAGCGCCATCGTTGCAGTCCACATCAGGTTAGCGCGAACTTCGTAGTCGTTTGGCTTCTCCAGCGCAACTGGGCCGTCTTCCAGTATGTTGAGCAACAGACTTTCCGCAAAGCGATCCGAGACTTTCGCATTGACCGGGTAAGTCATGTATTGTTCCATGATATGCACAAAGCTGTCGACAGCACCGTTGGCGATTTGACGTGGCGGAAGCGAATAGGTCGTTTCCGGGTCAAGAATAGAGAATTTCGGACGAACAAGATCAGAACCAAAAGAGAGTTTATCTTGTGTTTCTGCACGGGTGACAACACTGTTTCTGTTCATCTCGGAACCGGTTGCAGGAAGAGTTAAAACACAACCCAGTGGCAACGCGCGTTGTACACAGTTTCCGCCCGTCGTGATGATGTCCCAGTAATCGCCTTCGTAGCATGCACCTGCTGCAATGAACTTACTGCCGTCAATGACAGAACCACCACCGATGGCCAGTACTACATCCACACTTTCTTGTTTTGCCAGATCCACGGCTTTAATCAGTGTTTCGTAGTGCGGGTTGGGTTCAATACCGCCGAATTCAAACACAGTGAAGTCTTCAAGTGCTGCAATAACCTGGTCATAAACACCATTCTTTTTAATGCTGCCCCCACCGTAAGTGATCAGAACTTTACTGCCAGGAGCCAGTTCTTCCTTAATCATTGCTATTTGACCTTTACCAAAGTGTGCTTTGGTTGGGTTGAAGTAAGTAAAATTATTCATAGTTGTTTACGACTCTTTGTTTTATGTCTGGCAGGTCATACGACCCTTGATATTGGTGCTAAGAACAAATATCGCTGGGATATTTTCAAGTAAATTTAGATAATTCTATCATTTAGTGAATGACACTTTACGATCAAAGCAGGGACTGGTTCAAGGTGATAGCACTGATCTCCAATGTGAATTTGCAATGAAAAGTACAGAATTCGCTTAATTTTCAGTTTAATAATCAAGTTTCAAGTGTTTATGTCAGATTGAACCGCTATGATGAAGTTGCAATTGAATCAAAATATCGAGGAAGCAATATGGAAAAAACACAGCATTTGATTGAAGGGCCGATCAACAAAGCATTGCTTTCTCTCGCGATTCCTATTGTTTTTGGACAGCTTTTGCAGTCTGCGTATCAGCTCACAGATGCCTTCTGGGTTGGTCGTTTAGGGGCTGATGAGGTGGCTGCCGTCTCTGTAAGTATGCCGGTGACGTTTTTAGTTATCGCTTTGGGAGCTGGTCTCGCAATGGCTGGTGCAACTCTTACCGCTCAATATATGGGAGCAAGGCAGATGGATAAAGTGAACCATGTTGCCGGGCAAACTATGTTGATGGTATTCATCACGTCGGTGGTATTGGGTTTTCTCGGCTATTTGCTCTCTCCCTCTTTTCTAAAATTGCTTGGCGTTGAACACGCTGTTTATACCAATGCACTGAGCTTTATGCGCATCTCTTTTGTCAGTGTGATTTTTGTGTTTGTTTATAATATGTTTCAGGCGTTGATGAGAGGGATAGGGCAGGTAAAAATTCCGCTTTATATTGTGTTGGGTACAGTGCTGCTTAACTTTGTTCTTGATCCATTGTTTATTTTTGGTTTGGGGTTGTTTGATGGTCTCGGTGTTTCTGGTGCGGCTTTAGCAACTTTGGTCACTCAGGCTCTAGCTGCATTGACCGGGTTTTATATTCTGTCGAAAGGTAAGCACGGAATTCATCTTAAATGGCGGGATTTGTCCCCCGACTGGGTCTATATCAAGCGGGCATTTTTTCTCGGAGCACCTGGTTCTGTAGAGCTTTCAGCCCGTGCGCTAGGGTTAATTACTATGTCATTTCTGGTGGCAAGTTTTGGAACTGTGACTATTGCATCTTACGGTGTAGGTTCCAATATTCTTCAGTTGATTACCATCCCGGCAATGGGATTGTCGATGGCTGTTTCAACTATGGTTGGACAAAACCTTGGTGCCAACCGTATTGATCGTGCTGCTAAAATTACTGTTCTTGGCTCTGTTTGGAGTTTTGTTATGCTGACGCTGATTGGCGTTTTGGCTTATCTGATGGCTGAAGATGTTGTGCGGTTTTTTATTCCTGATAACCCGCAGGTCATTACTCAGGGCGCAGAGTTTTTGCAGGTCATGTGTCTTTCCTGGGGTTTTATCGGGGTTCAGCTTTCGATAATGTCAGCGTTTCGAGCTTCAGGAAATATGACCAACAGTATGGTCTTATCTCTGCTTACCCAATGGGTATTCCAGTTCCCCCTAGCGTATATTCTTTCTAAGCATACCTACTTAGCTGACAAAGGTATTTGGTGGTCATTTACCATAACCAATGTTTTAGTCGCGCTGGTGGCGGTTGCTTGGTACGCTCGTGGTAGTTGGAAAAAAACTCGAATTATCGAGCAAGATGATATTGAAACTCTGGTGACATCAGAAGAAGCGCTTATCGAAGTCGGTGAGCGCAGGGCTTAATCCAGTGTCAGTATTGGCTTATTGCCTGTTTAGTAAGTAGGAGTACCGAATGTCTGATGGTAATTTAGCGCTGTTCTTACAATTAAGTTAAAAATCTATCATGTATAAATTATGTTCAGTATTTGCCTTATCCATATTGCTCGCAGGTTGCGGTAGTGATGGCCCTGATCACCAAGATACTTCTGATCCGATTACCACAACGCCTTCTTATGTATCGGATACCATTGACAGCATGACACGGGCGAATGATGCTACTTTGCTCAATGCATCCCCCGATGCCAGTTGGGCCAAAACAGGGCACGTGACGCAAGGTATTCCCAGAGGCGATGCGGCACCAGCTTGGTGGGCTGATGATATTATTGATGATACCCTTAAAACGTCCGCCCCATGGAACGCTCTGACCGGCTGGTTCACGGTTTTTGAGTCTAATAGCAATTATCATCAAAACGCCAAAGTGTATTACAGCGATTTTGAAATCTGGTTACTCAAAGGCAGTAATACAGAGAGTGCGAAGTGGGAGAAGCTTGCTGTAACGCCGACAAAGTGGGCTTCTTATTATGATACTGACATTGTCACCTGGCAGGGGAGTGCTTTACCGGATGACTCATCAGGTTATTATGAGTTTCAGCATCCGAATATTCTGCATGGTGGTACCAGTAAAGTCAGTTTTGATGGTAGTGATGTTTTAGGTGTTTTTGTGCGTACCAAAGCATGGCTTGATAGTTCGGATGAGCAGGCGCAATTACTGATGAGCATTGGTGTCGACTATTATCCAACGGTTGATAGCTCGGTTTCAAAAGGGGATTTTGCAAATGCCAATTATCTTCCTGGAGCCGGTACCAGCCGGTTCGTCTACTTAACCACTGAGCCTACCTGGTTTTATATGGCGAATATTGCGGATGATGCGCTGAGTGATGTCGACAAATCGAGCTCTTTTATCCAAAATGGCGGAAAAACGCATATTACGATTGATGAGTGGAAAAATAACCACCCAATACTGAGTGACTGAAGTCGCCGTTCAGGTATTAAGGCAGATTGATTCCGGGTTAGTCCGTCCAAAGCCCCCAATTCTGAATCTTCGATCCCATCAGAGATTGGGGGATTGGTCTATTTATTGTTTGACTTAATGGGTCGAATCTTTATTTTTTCTGTTTCTGTTTCTGTTTCTGTTTCTGTTTCTGTTTCTGTTTCTGTTTCTGTTTCTGTTTCTTTGTATTCCGTCGATTCACTATCATCGTGTGGTTCATCTGTTTCA
>Ga0075011_10001009_pt1 | contig 15022 bp, 13 predicted proteins | sample TARM_MetaG_T_14_FD_72354 | JGI IMG/M metagenome (GOLD analysis project Ga0075011, IMG submission 72354) | Freshwater microbial communities from Pennsylvania, USA, analyzing microbe dynamics in response to fracking - TARM_MetaG_T_14 | ecosystem: Environmental > Aquatic > Freshwater > River...
TAGTAAGACTAGGAGTGTATGATAGATTTGGAGAATCAGGAAAAGGAGACGAACTTTTAGTAAAGTTTGGTCTTAAATCTGTAGATATAATCAAGAAAATTAAAGAAAATTTATAGACTAAATTCAAGGGGTTAAAGCCCCTTGTTAGTTTATTTATATAAGTAAATTTTTAAAATATAGTTAGTTTTAAAATTGTTTAAAAGATTTTGTAACAAACTAAATTTTAAAATGAAATAAAAGTAAAATGGAGGTAAATAATATGGATAGATACAAATTAAAAAAAGCGGAATTACATTTACACCTAGATGGCTCTTTGAGGCCTGAAACAGTTATGGAACTTGCTAAAAAAGATGGAATAGAGCTATCTGCAAATAATATAGATGATGTAAAGAAATTATTACAAGTTGACGAAGACAATAAAGATTTGGTAGAATATTTAAAAAAGTTTAGTTTGCCTATAAAACTTATGCAAAATAAGGAAAATATAAAAAGAATTGCCTTTGAATTGGTAGAAGATTTGGCAAAGGAAAATTATGTTTATGCAGAAATTAGATTCGCACCGCAATTACATCTAGAACAGGGTTTAAGTCTAGAAGAAGTTGTAGAAAGTGTAAAAGAAGGAATATTAGAAGCAGAATGTATATATGACATAGAGGTTAATATTTTACTTTGCATAATGAGACACTTAGCAGTTGAGAAATCCTTTGAAATTTTAGAATTGGCAGAAAAATTTGCAGGACAAAAAGTTGTAGGGATTGATTTGGCAGGCGATGAATTTAATTATTCAGCACTTTTATTTAAAGAGGTATTTAATAAGGCTTTAGATAGAAAGATTCCTTTTACTATTCATGCTGGAGAAGCTAGAGGAGTGGAAAGCATAAGAGAAGCAATAGATTGTGGAGCCAAGAGGCTAGGGCATGGAATTAGAGCTTTTGAAGATGAAGAGCTTATGAGAGAATTGAAAGATAAAAAAATAAGTTTAGAATGCTGTCCTATAAGTAATTACAATACTCAAGCAATACCTGATTTTTATAAGTATCCTTTAAAAAAATATATACAAGAAGGATTAAAAGCTTGTTTAAATACAGATAATAGAACAGTTTCTAATACTAACTATATAAAAGAATTAGAATTTTTAGATAAATTTAATCCTTTAAATGAAGAAGAAATAAAAATGGCAAGTAAAAATGCTATTGAAGGTGCTTTTATTGGTGAAATAAGGAAATTGGAATTATTAAAAAAATTAGATATTTAAAATTATGGAGGTTTAAAATGAAAATAACCACAAAAATTAATATGTTTTCTATTACAGTATTTTTTATATTTACTTTAGCAAGTCTAACAATAGTAAAACTAGGTGGTAATTTATTAGAAAGAGCACAATTAATGGAAACAAAGGTTCAAACTATTAAGGAATCTAGTCTTGAAAATATTTCTTTAAGAGATTTAGAGACTGAGTACATGAATCTGTTAAAAATTATTAGAAAAATTGAGAGACTAGAAAATGTAGAAGAATTCCAAGATGAAATAAAAAAATTGGATGATAGTTTGATGAAATTAACAAAATTATCAGAAAACTTAACAATTAAAAGTGCTTTAGGAGGTATTTTTACTAGCTTCAATAATAATATTAAAGAATTTTTAGTTATGAAAAGAAAAGAATTGGATAAAAGAACAGAATTTCAGCAATTTTTAGAAGGAAAAGCGAGTACAGAACAATTAAATAAAATAAACAATGAATTAATAACTTTAAGAAATGAATTTTTATTTTTTACAAATAATAGATTAGAAGGAAATATTGAGAGTATTTACTATACAATAACACCTTATGTAATTAGTAAAAATAATGAAAATCAAAATTTAATAGGGGAAATTGAAGAGATTTCGGACCTTAACAGTAAAGTAATAAGTAGAACTTTAAATTTAAGCATACAGGGAGTAGTTTTTGTTTTATTTTTATTAATAGTGTTTTCTTATCTTATTTATAGAAGTATAAAAAAACCATTAACTATGCTATTAATTGAAGCTAAGAAAGTAGAAAATTTAGATTTAAATACAGATTTTTCTAAGTTAAAATTAAGTGGAGAAATGTCTTTAATAGGGGATAGTTTTCAAAAAATTACAGACAGCATAAAAGGCATTATTACAGATATTGATAGTGTAATTAAACATATGGGAAATGAGGCAGACACTATAAGAGATACCATTTTAAGAAATGGAGCAAGCCAAGAAGAACTAAGTGCTACCTTTGGTGAGATTAATAATTCTGTAGAGGCATCTGTTGGGAAATTAGCAGAATCAGATGAAAAAGCTAAAAGTATGGGTGAGGAAGCTAAACTTATTATGAAAATAGTAAATAATATTAGTAGCAGTAGTAATAATAGCTTGAGAAATCTAAGAGATAAAATAAAAGATTTAAAACTTATAATAACTAGGGTAGAAGGCATAGGAACTCAAATTGAAAATAGTACAAGAGAAATTTCTGAACTAGATAAAGTTTCCAATGAAGTAAATGGATTTATCGCTAAAATTTACGGGATAACAGAACAAACTAATCTATTGGCACTTAATGCTGCAATAGAAGCAAGTAGGGCAGGAGAAGCTGGTAGAGGATTTGCAGTAGTAGCAGATGAAATTAGAAAGTTAGCAAATATTTCTAGAGATACTGCAAAGGAAATAGAAGAAAAAATGTCAGAAATAAATAAATTAATAGTTTCTAATGTTAAAAGTGCAGAAGCTAATAAGCAAAGTGTACAAGAAAGTTTGCAAGGAGTAAATACTATTAATGAAGTTATTGTTAATACACTTGGAGCTTTTGAAACTTTAAATAGTGACTTGGAAAATATATATACTAGTGTAGAGTCTCAAGAAGAAGAATTTGATAATTTCCTTTTAAATTCTAAAACTTTAAGAACATCTTTTGAAGAAATTAAGGATAGAATAAGAGAAATGGACTATACGGTAGAAGATAGTGCTAAAAATATTAATGATTTGGGGGAAAATACTCAAGTAATGACAGAATTAGCAGAACAAACGAGTTCACAAATAGATAAATTTAAAATTTAAGCCAGCAAATGCTGGCTTTTGTATTGTTAAAATAATACTAATTTTACTTTAAAAAAAAAGATAAATTTGGTATAATTTATTTATTAGGAATTAAGGGGTGTATATATGATAAGTGAAAAAATAATGGAAAATATAATTACAAACAGAAGAAATTTGCATCAAATACCAGAATTGGGCTTAGAAGAGTTTAAAACACAGGCATATTTAAAAGAAAAATTAATTGAATTAGGTTTTCAGCCTATGGAAATTTGTAGAACAGGTTTATTAGTTTTTATAGAAGGGCTAAAAAATGAAACATATGCCTTTAGAGCAGATATAGATGCCCTGCCTATAGAAGAAGAAACAGGATTAGAATTTACTAGTTTGCATAAGGGGAAAATGCATGCCTGTGGGCATGATGGTCATATGACTATATTGCTAGCCTTTGCAGAATACTTATCAGAGTATATAAAAACTAAAAAATTAGAAAAAAATGTTTTATTAATTTTTCAACCTGCAGAGGAAGGACCAGGAGGAGCTAAATTAATTGTTCAAGAAGGAATTTTTGATAAATATAATGTTAAAGGAATATTTGGTTTACATTTGTTTCCAAATATAGAAGAAGGTGTAATTGCATGTAAGGCTGGTGCTATGATGGCACAGACAGGAGAAATTGATATTGAAATAAAAGGTAGAAGTGGGCATGGAGCTATGCCACATACAAGCATAGATACTATTTTGATTAGTGCTAAATTGTTAGAAGCTTATCAAAGTATAATATCAAGAAATATTAATCCTATGGATAATGCAGTTTTGACCTTTGGTAAAATAACAGGAGGAACAGTAAGAAATATTATTGCAGAAACTATTCGTTTAGAGGGTACAGCGAGAACTTTTAGCAGAGAGAATTTCGATTTTTTAATGGATAGACTTTGTCAAATAAATAGAGGTTTTGAATTGGCTTTTGATGTAAAAATAAATGAAGACATAAGACCTTTATATCCTGCAGTAATTAATTCAAAAGATTTATATAATAGGTTTTTAAAAGCAATAGATGGTATGAATTATAAAGAAATAGAAGCTCTTATGTTAGCAGAAGATTTTGCTTTTTATCAAGAAACAATACCAGGTTTATTTTTCTTTTTAGGAACTAGAAATAATGACATGGGATTTAATAAGGGTTTGCACAATTGTGCATTTAATTTTGATGAAAAAGTATTATTAAAAGGACTTGAAGTATATATTAGATTATTAAAAGAATATGAAATATAATAGTATCTGTATAATATTGGTAGAAACTAATACAAATTTTTTTTAAAAAAAATTTGAGACAAATAGAATTTCCTTATATAATTAAGTTGCGAACAATAATAATAAAGGATGTGGTCTATTTGTCTCATTACTATTTTATTAAAATTTTACTAAATATTAAAGATGAAAATTTTTTTACCAATATCATTTGACAAAGAGCCATTTCCAATTAATATTCATATTTCATAACAGTCACTCTGCCATCAACACTATCTTCCATTTTCATTAAAATTTTTCTTGAATGATAATCATATTCATATGTGTATTCTATTTCTGTTACTACTTTTCCATCAATAGTTTTTTTGAACCAAATAGGATCTCCATGTTCATTATGTTTGTATTCTTGAATATTTTTTATATTTCCATTACCATCTAAAATAGTAATTTTTTTGAATTTATCTTCCATAAATATTCCTCCTAATAATTTAATATAAATTTTCTTTAATAAGATTTTTAGTCAAAGCAACTATTTCATTTATAGTTTTATTTTCAGGATTAATTTCATCTAAAAATTTTAATTTTAATTTTTTAGGTCTTGGAACTTTAGTATTTACTGGCATAGCTTCATAAGAACCACTTATACAAAATGGAATAATTGGTATATTTAGTTCTTTACTTAATATAGCAAAGGCTTTCTTGAACTCACCAACTTGCCCATCTCTTGTTCTAATTCCCTCTGGAAAAATAACTAAACTTTTACCACTTCTTAAAACATAGGCACTTTCTTTTAGTGTAGTAACAAGATTATCATTAATATCCAGTAAGATTATATTGGAATTATTTGCCATTGATTTCATAAAATTACTTTTAAAATGTTTAATTTTAGCTAAATAAAAAGTATTTTTTAATTTAGAATTTCCTAAACCTAAAATAAGCATTAAGCTATCTAAAAAGCTTTGATGGTTCCCAACAAAAATAACTGGTTTATTAGGAATTTTCACTTTATTTTTAACACTTAGCCTAAAATATAAATAGAAAATAGGCATTACCAAGTATTTTATAACAATTGTTCCAATATGACTTTTTGGTAAATTAAATTTTCTATCTTCTTTTAATATTTCATTCCAGTTCATTTCACTAATATTTATATTTGTAGACTTACTATCTAAAAATAAAGATAATTTTTCTACAGTAGCATTATTTGAAAATTCTTCTGCACTTAGTCTAATTCCAAAAGAAGATTCAATAAAAGCTTGAAGCTCTACTAAATCTAGTGAATCTAAGCCTAAATCTAATTCAATATGATTGTCAGGATAAATATTTTTTTGTTTTGTATCACTCAGATATTTTTTTAATACTTTATAGCTTTCTAAACTAGGTTCAACTATTTCTCTTTTTACCTCATTTTCAGAATTAAAAAGTTCTTTAAGCTTAAATCTTCTTAATTTTCCTAATTTAGTTTTAGGTAATTCTTCTTTAACTATTTTAATATTTAGAATTTTTTTATATTTTGGAGATTTAGAATTATATTTATCTGTTATATTCCATTTAATAGTCTCTAGAATATTTGATATTTTTAATTCTTCTATTTTTTTAAAATTTGGATAAATAATAGTTTTTAACATATTTTCATGTTCAACGACTGCTAACTCTTCAATTATTCCATCAGCAATATCTAGAATTTCTTTTTCTATACTTGCTGGATTAATATTTTTACCATTAGATAAAACTATCATTTCTTTTTTTCTACCTGTTATAAAAAGATAGCCTTGTTCGTCAATTTCAGCTAGGTCACCAGTCATAAAATATCCATCTTCTGTAAAGACTTCTTTTGTTTTATCTTCTTTATTCAGATAACCTTTAAAAACATTTCTTCCCTTTACAAGAAGTTCGCCATCTTCAGCAAATTTTACATCAATATCTTCAAGAAGAAAACCACATGAACCAGGCAAAATATGATTAGGTCTAGTAAAGGAAATCATGGGAGCTGTTTCAGTTAGTCCATACCCTTCTAACACATCAAAGCCTAAGGTTTTAAATCCATTAGATATTTCTAAATCTAACTTAGCACCACCAGAAACAAAAAATCGAATGTTCCCTCCAAAGCCTTCTTGTACTTTTTTAAATAATTTTCTTCTAATATTTTTATTTTCAATATTTTTTGCAAGTTTAAAAATTTTACTAGCTAATTTTGAAGCCTTAATTTTACCCATTATACCTTTATAGAACACTTCATATAATCTAGGTACCCCAATTAACATAGTTATTTTATATTCTTTTAATGCAGAAATTATTTTATCACTTGCCAATTCTTTTAAAAATACTAATGTAGCCCCAAAATAAAGTGGAACTATTGCACTACCAAGTAAGGGGAAAATATGGTGCAATGGTAAAAGTGCAAGAAATCTATCATCCTTTCTATATACTTTAAATTTAGCTAAAGATTCAACTTGTGAAAGAATATTTTCAAAAGATAATAAAACACCCTTTGGGTCTCCTGTTGTACCAGATGTATATAGTATTAAAGAGATATTATCTAATGGAGGCGAATAGATAGCTTCTACCTCACATTTATAATCTTTTGGGATAGCAATATTTTCAAAATAAATAACTTCTACCTTATCACCATAAAGTTCCAAGGTTTTGTCTATTTTTTCTTTTGATTCTAGGCTACTAAAAAGATACTTTGGCTTAGAATCTTTAATTACATAGAGTAATTCATCAACATTATTAGAATAATCAATATTAACACAAGTTCCTTCTTGATCCCAAGTACCAAAAAAAGCATATAACAATTCTGGTCTGTTAGGAGAAAAAATCATTACCTTATCTTCTTTTTTAATGTTTATAAGGCTACTATAATATTTTGTATTTTTTATTAAGTCAGAATAAGTAATTTGACTTCCTTCATATATTACAGCAACTTTATCATGGTTTTTTACAAATTCCATAAATGATCTCCTTTATTTTTACATTATTTGCTCTATAAGTTCTTCCAATTCTCTTCGTTCTTGTTGGCTCAAGTCTTCTCCAGATTCCAACAACTTTAACAAATATGATTCTTGACCACTAGCAGAATTTTTTAACATTTTAATTACTAATTTTTTATAAAAATCCATATTTAACTTCCTTTATTTCTTAATTTTCGGAAAAAAACTTTTTTATAAGGCTTGATAAACTATCAAGGTCTTCTACTCCACATAATTCTCTAATAGAGTGCATTGCCAACATCGGCAAGCCTATATCAATAGATTTTATTGGTAAATATTTTGCTGATAGAGGACCGATTGTAGAACCACCTGCAATGTCTGATCTATTTACAAAAGATTGTAATTTTATAGAATTTTTTCTAGCTAATTCTTTAATAATACTAGAGCTTAGAGCATCTGTAGTATAAGAAAAATTAGCATTATATTTTATAGCAACTCCCTTATTAAGCATTGGTTTGTTTGTAATATCTGTTTTACTCGCTTGATTAGGGTGAATTGCATGGGCACCGTCTACACTTAACATAAAGCTGTTTTCAAGAGCTCTAATATAGTTATCTCTGTCTTTATTGAGGCTATACACTATTTTCTCTAGTAAGTTACTTAACATCAGGCTATCAGCCCCTTGTCTAGTGCTACTTCCTATTTCTTCATTATCAAAGGCTACTATTACTTTAATTCCTCTAAAAGACTCAGAATCAATTAAAGCAGAGGTAGAAGCATAAACACTAGCTAAATTATCTATTCGACTAGCTGATATAAATTCTTCATTTAAGCCTAAAACTTGCCCTTTTTCAAACTCATGTAAATAAAGTTCAAAATCAATAATGTCATCTTGATTTATCCCTATTTCTTTGGCTAATAATTCTAAAAGAACTTTATCTTTTTCAAAATTATCCTCGATCAATGCTAGCAAAGGAAGCATATCGATTTGTTTGTTCAACTCATAACCTTTATTAACTTCTCTATTTTGATGAATAGCCAAATTTGGAATTATTAATAATGGTCTTTCAATTTTTATTAAGTGCAATTTAGGTGAAAAAGAATTTTCACCACGACTATATACTCTGCCACTAAGAGATAGAGGTCTATCTAACCAAGTATTTAATATAGGACCTCCATAAATTTCAATATTTAATTTCAAATAATTATTTTCCTGTATTTCTGATTGCGGTTTTATTTTTATACTAGGGCTATCAGTATGAGAAGCCACTATTCTAAAACCTTCTTTTTCAATGTCTCCATTGCCTATTTCAAATGCAACTAATGCTGATTCATTTATTTTAACATAATACTTGTTATTTTTCAAATCCCATTTTTCTTCTACCTTTAATTCAGTATAATTATTTTTTTCTAAAATTTCCTTAGTATTATATACTGCAAAAAAATTATTAGGACTTTTATGTATAAAATCTATAAATTTATTAGCAAACTCTTTCATTAAAACACCACTTTCTTAAATGATTTTAAACATTCTAGCATATTTTTATAAATTTGTTTATGTTTATTTATTCAGAATATACATAAATTTTAAAAATTCTATCTAATTCACCATTATCTCTTAAAATCTTCATTGCTTTAGTAACTTTTTCTAAAACATCAATAGGAGTATTTTTTGAAAAAGCAATATAACGCCCTTCTTTTTCACTTTGAATAGGGTGAATCCGAATTTTTTCTTCAGCATTTTCATTTTTTATAGCAGACAACATTTCTATTTCACTTTGATAAATAAATCTTCCCCTATTAGTAAATAATTTATTTAAATTAGCGTTTAAAGTTTTACCATTATCGTCAATATTATAGCCTTTTTCTTTTAAAGTTCGTGCTTGTGCTACTCCAGATGCCATAAGTATCAAATTATTGTCAAGTTTTTTTATTTCTTCTAAATTTTCAATTATTATAAAATCATTTTTTCTAGAAACAAGAATATTTTTTACATAATAAATTGGAATATCAATAAAAATATATTTATCTTCTCTTTCTTTAGTTCTTATAAAACCAAAAAAAACATCTAAATTTCCTCTTTCCAATTCTTTTTCTATACGTCTCATAGGAATAAAATTTTGGTCACCGATAAATTTAATACTTGGCTCGATTTGCTCAATTGCTCTCATTGTATCTATACAAATTCCTATTATATCCTTATGACTTCTTAATTTAAAAAATTTAGGTTCACTTTCTTGAGCCCCTGTTTTCAATTCAGTAATTTGAGCAAATATGTTTAATGAAAAAATAATAAAAAATAAATATTTAAAAAATTTTTTTCTCACAGAAATTCCTCCTTAATTAAAGCTTAACTTTTCAGATATTTGAATATTTATTTTTTAAATATTCTACATAATATTTTGGATTCAGTTCTTCACCGCTAATTTTTTTTATTAATTCATCAGGAGAATAAAGCTTCCCATGTATATGGATATTGTCTTTTAAATAATTATTAATATTTTTAAAGTTTCCACTAAGCAATAAAAACTCTAAATCCATTTTTTCTCTCATAGAAGTCTCAATTTGTGATGCATAGGCGTTCCCTAAGGCATATGATGGGAAATATCCAAATAAACCAGAAGACCAATGAATATCTTGCAAAATTCCATCGTTTGGATTATTTATTTCTAAACCAAAATATTCTTTTGTTTTCTCATTCCAAATTTTTTCTAAATCATTTAAATCTATTTCATCATTAAATATCATTTTTTCAATTTCATATCTAAGCATAATATGTAAGGAATATGTAAGTTCATCCGCTTCTACCCTAATAAAAGATGCTTTTACTTGATTTATGCCCTTATAGAACTCTTCAATGCATATGTTTTCAAATTCTGGTATAATTTCTTGTAATCTTGGATATACACCTTTCCAAAAAGAGTAGCTTCTACCAAAAATATTTTCAAACAATCTACTTTGTGATTCATGTATTCCCATAGATATACCACTATTTAAAGGAGTTCTTTCCAATTCAGAATTTATATTCTGTTCATAAAGTCCGTGACCACATTCATGTAAAGTACTAAAAATGGAAGAAAGAACATTATTAATTTGATAATTAGTTGTAATTCTGACATCTCTATTTGAAAGATTAAGGGTAAAAGGATGTACACTTTCTTTTAAAACTCCTTTTTCATAATCAAAGTTAATATATCTTGATATAAAATTTGAAAAAAGTTTCTGCTTTTCTATAGAAATTTCTAATTTGTCTAAGGGATTTTCTTTATTTTCTTTATTTTTTAATATTTTACGTATAAAAGGTAGAAGGTTTTCTTCTAAATACGAAAAATATATATCGAGTTTTTCTACATTCATGTTAATTTCATAATCATTTAAAAGAGTATTATAAGGATGTTCCTCAAAGCCCCTATATTCTATAATTTTTTTGTTAAAAGAAATTATTTCTTTTAAACTCGGCAAAAATATTTTGAAATCTGCTTTTTCTTTTGCTTCTAACCATTTTTGTTGTGCATTTATTTTTGTACTTTCATATTTACTAATAATATCTCTTGGAACTTTAGACATTTTATCATAATTTTTTTTCATTTCTTTTACAGTGGCTTTATCAATGAAATTTAATTTATCTTCATTTGTTTCTAAATAAACTAAAAGTGAGTGTACTTTTTCATTAATAGTTTTTTCTAACATTTCACTCATTAAAAATTCTATTACATTACTCGCATTTTCAACACCATTTTTTGGCATTTCAGTTTCCATGTCCCAATGAATTATAGATATAGCATAATGATATGCTTTTTCAATTTTTATTATTTCATATAGTTCATCTAATTTTGCCTTTAGCATTTTTGCCTCCTTGATAAACTCTTAATTAATTATTTTATATATTTTTTTATAAGCTCACTAGTTATTCTTCCTGACTCATAAATTGTAGGAAGACCACTCCCTGGATGAGTTCCTCCACCAACAAGATAACAATTTTCAAGAATTTCCAGCTTGTTATGAGGTCTAAGAGAAAGCATCTGGTTTACTTGATGTCCCAAGTTAAATACAGCTCCTTTGAATACATCACATTCTTTTTCCCAATCTTCAGGACTTATTATTTTTTCATCTACTATATGCTCCCTTATATTTGTATACTCTCCTCTTTTTTCTAGTGCATCTAAAATTTTATCTTTAAATTCATTTTTTATATTAGACCAAGGAATATTACTTTTATTATTAGGAACAGGGACTAATATATATATGCTAGAATGCCCTTTAGGAGCTAGAGTATTATCAATCACGCTTGGATTTTGAACATAAAATGAAAAGTCATCAGATAAAATTTTACTTTCTATGATTTCTTCTACATTTTTTTTATAATCATTAGCAAAAATAATGCTATGATGGGGTATTTTATTATATATTTTATCAATACCTAAATAAAGCATAAAAGTCGAGCAAGAGTATTTTTTCTTTTCTAATACTTCGTTATTATATTTCTTTCTTTTATCTTCAGGTATTAATTCTTTCATACCATGTGCAAAATCACTATTAATAACAACTCCATCATAATAAAGTTTTTCACCATTATATAGTTCAATACCTTTTACTTTTTTATTTTCTATAATCAAATTCTTTACACCTTTATTCAAATAGATGTTTCCACCTTCTTCTTCTACAACTCTAGACATAGCTTGAGATAATTTATTTAATCCCCCTTGAATATGAAAAACTCCCATTTTATGTTCAATATAAGATATTATGCTAAAAGTTCCAGGTGCTTCCCAAGGGGACATCCCTATATACTTAGCTTGAAAAGTAAAAGCTAACTTTAGCTCTTCTGCATTATAATATTCTGAAAGAACAGAATATAAGCTTTTATGAGCATCAAGATATGGAATTGATTTTAAAAAACGTGGTTTAAAATAATCTAAAAAAGAATTGTAAGGCACACTAAGACAAGGTATAATTTTTGAATATTTTATTTCTTCATTTCTCATATATTTTCTATAATTATGTATTTCGTCTGGAAAAACTTTCAAAATTTCTTCTTCCATTTTTTGATTTTCATTACTACTATAAGGATAAAATAGTTTGTCTTCAGAAAATTTTAAACGATACATAGGTTCAATTCTATCTATTTCAACATAATCATATAAATCTCTACTACACATAGAAAAAATGTTTTCCAGTATATCTTTCATTAAAAAAAATGTAGGTCCTAAATCAAATTTATAAGCTCCTACAGTAAGTTCAGAATTTCTACCACCAGTATATGGTTTTTTTTCAAATATATCAACTTGATATCCTTCATATGCTAATAACATTCCTGCACTTAAACCTCCAGGTCCTGAACCAATTATTGCTATTCTTTTCATATTAGATTCCCCCTATTTAATATTCTAAAAAATATTCTTTTTTAATTTTTTCAACATCTAATTTTTTTAAACCAGAATTGAATATATCTAACATTTTTTTTCCATTTTCATTTTTAGAAAAACAAACATAAGTATTTTTTTCTTCTAAAATTTGCTCATTGAATTTTACTTGTTTTTTAATTCTTTCTAAAGTTCTTTCATGGTCAAGATAATATTTCAATACATTTTTATCTATAACTGCCATATCAATTCTTCTACCTGCCACTTTTCTAATATTTAACAAATCACTTATAACAGATTCAATAACTAATGAATTACTTTTAATAAGTTTATCGAATTCTTCAGTGTTAATATAATCTTGAATAATTCCAATTTTATAATTTCCTAGTTCTTCTAGTTTTTCCCATGAGATACTTGAGTTTATTCTTACAACAAAACCTAAAATACTTGTATCAATTGGGTCAGAAAAATAAAAATCATCTTTTAAACTTTCAGAATAATATTCAGGGAAATATCCAATATATTTATTATTTTCTTTTACATTGTAGATAACTCTTGACCAAGGGAAAAAATCTATTTGTAAATTGTAACCTTCTATTTCAAAAGCTTTTTTTACTATTAAACTGCTTATTCCTTGTAAATACAAATCTTTTCCTGTATAAGGAGGCCATTCTAAACTAGTCAAGTAAATATTGTTTCCTAAAAATTTAATAGAAAAAACAAGATATATTATAAAATACTTGATTTTCATTTTAACACCTCTTTTTATTTAAGTTAAAATTTAAAAGTCTGTTGACGGATTTTATTTTTTTAGTTAATATATACATATAATGTTTTTTTAGGAGTAGTTTATGTTTAAAAAAGGAGATTTAATTATATATATTTTAATAAGTTATATGTTTTTTATTTTATCAATTAATGCATTTAAAATGCCTAATATTGCTGGGAGCAAGGTAGAAATATATGTTAATAACGTTTTAAAAGAAGTACATAATTTAGTCCCAGACAAAAAAGAAGTTTTTGTAGAAACAGATATCGGCGGTATAAATATACTTTTTTATAATCAAGGGGTAGAAGTTGTCAGTTCAAATTCTCCAAGAAAATTAATAATGAAACAAGGCTTTATTCATAAAGCAGGACAAACTTTAATAGGAGTCCCTGACAAAGTTTTAATAAAAATTATTGGCAATAAGCAAGATGATTTAGACTTCATCTTGCAATAATATATTATTTATCCATTGATAGATGTCATTATATACTTCTAACTTATTAAGTTCATTTAGCATTTCGTGGCGACCATCCTTGTATATTTTTATTTGAATGTTCTCTACGCCTATATTTGTATATAAATCATATAAATTTTGTACAGCAAGTCCGTAATTGCCTATAGGGTCCTTATCTCCTGAAAAAATATATATAGGCAACGTTTTATTTATATTTTCTAATTTTTTATCCTTCCATAAATTAATTAAAGATTCAAACAGATAAAAATATAAAATATTTGGAGAAATAAAGCCAGAATGGCTATCATTAATATATTTATCCACTTCTTTTTTGTCATTACTTAACCAATCAAAACTAGTTCTTTTTTCGGTAAATTTATTATAGTCATAAAAACTTAATGTATCTAATAATTTACTAGGTCTAATACCAAAAATGTTTAAAGATAATTTAGCAATAATTTTTCCTAATTTAGCCTTTTTTTCTAATTCCGAGCTTGAGCCTGATAATATAATCCCATTAGCTATATTTTTATTTTTCTGAATTAATAATTGACAAATAAAACTACCCATGCTATGACTAAAAATAATATGCGGAAGTTTATATTTTTCTTGAATAAGTTTTGCAAAGTATCCCTCATCCTCTACCATAAGTTCAAAACCATTTTTACCAATATCTCCAAAAATTTCTTCTTCTTTTTTACTTAATCCATGTCCACGATGATCCGTAGCAAATACATTTATTTTTTTTTCGTTGAGAAATTTTGCAAAATTAGCATATCTTTTCCCATGTTCAGCCATTCCATGAATAATTTGAACTGTTGCAATAGGCTCTGATACGGTCCACTTATGAAAATAAATTTCTTTTCCATCAATACTTACAAAGTGATTATTATTTTTCATTATTACCTCTTTCATCTCACACAATTTGAAATTTGAATAGAATTATATTAATAGTATACAACAAAAAAGAGCTTTTTACAAAGCTCTAAAAAAATTATTATTAAAATTATGGTGCCTAGAAAAGGATTCGAACCTTCGACCGCTCGGGTATGAACCGAGTGCTCTAGCCAACTGAGCTATCTAGGCATTATGGTAGGGCGTAGGGGAATCGAACCCCTGTTGCCAGGATGAAAACCTGGAGTCCTAACCATTAAACGAACGCCCCATATATTAAGATTAAATGGTGCCGCTAATCGGAGTCGAACCAATC
>Ga0075011_10001010_pt1 | contig 15007 bp, 11 predicted proteins | sample TARM_MetaG_T_14_FD_72354 | JGI IMG/M metagenome (GOLD analysis project Ga0075011, IMG submission 72354) | Freshwater microbial communities from Pennsylvania, USA, analyzing microbe dynamics in response to fracking - TARM_MetaG_T_14 | ecosystem: Environmental > Aquatic > Freshwater > River...
ACCTAATTATATATACTTAATGAATAAAAAAATACAAATTTTTGAAGAAAATTATATGAATAAAAATGGTAATAAACCTAGTATTGATGATATTGAAAAAGGCTTAGGAATAAGTAATAGTGATATAGTAAAAGTTAAAAAAGCTGTAGAAATGAATATGCTTAATTTAAAATTTACAGAAATGAAAGATGATGAAGATGGAATAGGAATAAAAGATTACTCTACAATAAATGAAATAGATAGAGATTTAAATGACCTTCAACAAAAAAACAAAGTATCTGCTTTATTAAATAGACTTAATATAAGAGAGAAAAAAATTATAGAAATGTATTATGGACTTTCAGAAGAAGGTAGATATACTTTTAAAGAAATTGGAAAAGAATTGAATATATCAGCAGAAAGAGTAAGAGTTCTCAAAGAAAGAGCCTTAGGTAAATTACGATTTGCTGGTGAAAGGTTGTGGACAGAATAATGATTCTTAGGGAAATTATTGCTATACTAGAAGAAGAATTTCCTCTAGAAATAGCAGAAGATTGGGATAATGTTGGGCTTATTTTAGGTTCTCGAGAAGAAATAATTAATAAAGTTCAAATTTCTTTAGATTTAACAGAGAGTGTTGTTAATAATGCAATTGAAAATGGAGTTGATTTAATAATAACTCATCATCCACCTATTTTTAAAGCTATCAACAAAATCAACGATGATAGTATACTTAGTAAAAAAATATTAAAATTAGCTAGACATGGAATAAATGTATATACCTTACATACAAATTTAGATTCAGCTAAACATGGACTAAATCAATATATAGCAGAAAAGTTAGAAGGAAAAAACATCAAGGTTCTTGATGAAATAAAAAAAGAGTTGTATAGTTTAGATATTTTTATAGAAGAAGATAATTTAAAAGAAATTGAAAATCATCTAAATTCTTTTACATATAAAAAAATACTTGTGCAAAACCAATTTTCTTATAAGGAAAAAATACAATATAAGTTAGAAGTTGTTCATGAAAAGAAAAATATAATGAGTCTTTTGAATTATTTAAATTCAAAATATGAATTAACTTATAATATGTATAAATTAGAAAATATGAAAAAAAGCAATACAGGTATTGGACGAATTTTTAATGTTGAAAAAGAATATAATTTAGAAGAATATCTACAATTTATTAAAAATACTTTGAACTTGGACTTCTTAAGATTGATAAAAGTAGATAATAGAAGAATTAAAAAAGTTGCCATAGTAAATGGTAGTGGTAGTAACTTTTGGAAAAGAGCAAAAAAAGAAAAAGTTGATTTGTTTATTACAGGAGATATTAAATATCACGATGCCTTAGATATATATGAAGAGGGAATGAATACAATTGATATTGGACATTATGAAAGTGAAGTTTTTTTTGATGAAATATTGATAAAAAAATTAGCTGACAAGATAAATATTATAGTATACAATGAAAAGAAAATATTTGAAGTTAGGTAGGAAAAAATGAAAAAATTTATATTTATTTATTTTACTATTTTTACTCTTGTATTTGGACAAGTTATAGATAATGCCAAATTATTTCAAGAGAAAGATAAAAATATATTAACAAATCGTACAAAGCAGTTACAAGAAATGCATAAAATTGATTTTATTATTGTTACAAATACCGAAAAAGATTATACGATTCAAAATATGCTAAAAAATAAAGAACGAAAAATAATAGTTTCTATAGTTAAAGAAAGAGAAGAAATCGCCAGTGTAACTATTATGTTAAGTAACGATTTAGATTTATCTTCTTATTCAAATGAAATAGAAAAAATTTTAGATAGCCTTGAAGTTTTAATTTTAAATGGAGAATATGGCAATTATACTTTTGAACTATTAGCAAATGTTGGAGATATCCTTAATATTATAAAATTAGACACCGAAGATATTATAGAAAAACCAAGTTTTAATTATTCTAAAATTTTTATAGTTATATTCAAAATATTAATAATATTATTCTTATTATCACTAGCATATTACTCTTATATGTTCTTTATGAAGAAAAAGAACTTGACAAAATGCAGTGCTTGTGGTAAAAATATGCTTATTGATCAAGAAATTGAAAAAGAAGATAGCATTATGAAAATCTACAAATGTTCTTCTTGTGGTAAAATAAAAAGAATTAATAAAAAAAGGTATTAGTGATAATCGCGTTTATTTTTAAACGAGGAAAGTCCGGACTCCATAGAGCAAGAGGACAGATAACGTCTGTTGAGAGTAATCTTAAGGAAAGTGCCACAGAAAATAAACCGCCGAAAGGTAAGGGTGAAACGGTGGTGTAAAAGACCACCAGTATTTTAAGAAATTAAAGTAGCTAGGTAAACCCCCTCTGGAGCAAGACCAAATAGTGAATCTTAAGGAACTGCTCGTTCTGATTCTAGGGTAGGTTGCTAAAGCTGTTAAGTGATTAATAGCTTAGATAAATGATTATCAAATACATAATCCGGCTTATGCTAATGCCTTTTTTAATATAAATTTTATAAGTAAAAAGATTATAAAACCATAAATTAAAGCCTGTAAAAACAGGTTTTTTTTATTTTATAAAAATAAATTATATTTTTTACGAGCTTCTTATTTTATTTGCATTATAGCTTTAATTGTGATATATTTAAGGTTGATATAAGTAAAAAAGATTGGAGTGAATTAAACATGGAGTACAATTTTAGTCAAATTGAGAAAAAATGGCAAGAAAAATGGGAGCAGGCTAATATTTTTAAAACTGATAACAAAGTGGAAAATAAAAAAAATTATTATGCCTTAGAAATGTTTGCATATCCTAGTGGTAATCTACATATGGGACATGTAAGAAACTACACTATAGGAGATGTGATAGCTCGATATAAAAAAATGAAGGGGTTTAATGTACTACACCCTTTTGGTTGGGATTCTTTTGGACTACCTGCAGAAAATGCAGCTATTCAAAATGGAGCACATCCAGCAAAATGGACAGCATCTAATATAGAAAGTATGAAAAAACAATTAAAACTCCTTGGACTCTCATATGACTGGGATAGAGAAATCGCAACATATACTCCTGAATATTATAGATGGAATCAATGGATATTCAAAAAACTTTATGAAAAAGGTTTAGTATATAGAAAAAATTCAACTGTAAACTGGTGTCCAGAGTGTAATACTGTACTTGCTAATGAACAGGTAGAAGAAGGTAAATGTTGGAGACACGGAAAAACTGATGTAATACAAAAAGAATTAACACAATGGTTTTTCAAAATAACAGAATATGCAGAAGAATTGCTTGAAGATCATAAAGAATTAGCTGATGGTTGGCCATCAAAGGTTCTTGCAATGCAAAAAAACTGGATTGGAAAATCTTATGGTACTGAAATTGAATTTATAGTTGAAAAAACAGGAGAAAAATTACCTGTCTTCACTACTAGAGCAGATACTCTATATGGAGTTACTTACTGCGTTCTAGCTCCTGAACACCCTATGGTAAAAGAAATTTTATTAGAAAATTCGGAGATAACAGAAGCGGTAGAAGCAATGAAAAATGCTGATATGATTGAAAGAACTGCAGAAGGTAAAGAAAAAACAGGGGTTTTTACTGGAAGATATGTAATAAATCCTGTTAATAATAAAAAAGTTCCTTTATGGATTGGGGACTATGTTTTAATGAATTATGGTACTGGTGCAGTAATGGCTGTTCCTTGTCATGATGAAAGAGATTTTGCCTTTGCTAGAAAATATAATTTAGAAATGATTCCTGTAATATATCCTATTGATAAAGAAAGAAAAGAAGTTGTTACACTTGTACCAAGTGAAATGAAAGATGCTTTTATAGGAAATGGTATTATTGCTAATTCTGAAAAATTTGATGGCTTAAATAGTAAAGAGGCTATTACCAAAATAGCTGAATATTTAGAAGAAATGGAATTAGGAAAAAGAACTGTTAAGTATAAATTAAGAGATTGGGGAATTTCTAGACAAAGATATTGGGGAACTCCTATTCCTGCAATTTACTGTGATAAATGTGGAATAGTTATGGAAGAAGATAAAAATTTACCTGTTAAATTACCTACTGATATAGATTTTCAAGCAGGTGGAAATCCTCTTGCAACTTCAGAAGAATTTAAAAATGCCACTTGTCCAAAATGTGGTGGAAAATCTAGAAGAGAAACAGATACTATGGATACTTTTGTTGATTCATCTTGGTACTACCTTAGATACTGTGACCCTAAAAACAATGAATTACCAGTAGGAAAGGTAGAAGCTAATGACTGGTCACCAGTAGACCAATATATAGGTGGAGTTGAGCATGCTGTAATGCATTTGCTATATGCAAGATTTTTCCATAAAGCACTAAGAGATATTGGTTTAGTTGATACCAATGAACCTTTTAAAAGACTTCTAACTCAAGGAATGGTTTTATCTTCTTCTTATTATTCAAAGAATGAAAATAAATATCTATACCCTAATGAAGTAAGTATTAAAGGAGACAAGGCTTTTTCTACAAAAGGTGAAGAGTTAAGTATTAAAATGGAAAAAATGTCAAAAAGTAAAAACAATGGGGTTGACCCTTTGCATATAATAGACCAATATGGTGCTGATACTGCAAGATTATTTTCTATGTTTGCCGCACCACCTGAAAAAGAATTAGAATGGAATGAAAATGGCTTAGCAGGTTCTTCTAGATTCTTAACAAGAGTATGGAGTTTAGTAATAACAAATAAAGATAATTTAAGTAATAAGGGTATTGTTTATGATAAAATAAACAAAGAAGATAAAGCTATTATTAGAAAGCTTCATTTAACTATAAAAAAAGTAACTGAATCTATTGAAGATAATTTCCATTTCAATACTTCCATTGCCTCTACTATGGAACTACTTAATGAATTACAAGATTATCAAAATAAAATAATCAATAGTGAAAAAGAAAGTAGTGAATCTAAAAAAGTTTTAAGTGAAACAATCAAAACTTTACTTATTTTATTAGCACCATTTGCACCTCACATTTGTGATGAATTATGGGATATCATAGGGGCTAAAGGTTATTTATTTGATGCAAAATGGCCAGAATATATGGAAGAACTCACAATAGCAGATGAAATACAAATAGCTGTACAAGTCAATGGAAAATTAAGAGCTACTATTGACGTAGATAGAAATATCTCAAAAGAAGAATTGGAAAAATTAGCCTTTGAACAGGATAATGTAAAAAGACATATTGAAGGAACTAATATTATTAAAGTAATAGTTATACCTGGAAAAATAGTTAATATAGTTGTAAAATAATCAAAATAATTTTAGCTCCTTAGGGAGCTTTTTTATTTAAAAAACCTTATTTTTCAATGACAAGACACAATCATATATAGAATATCTGCCCTCATATATATTTTATATATATAAACTGTTGACAAAACAATAAATTTTATATATAATCCTAACATAATACTTACAATAATTGTATGAATAGAATAGTAATAAAACAAAAGATGTTGTTTTCATAAATTTCGTCTTAAAATTTAACTAAGACTATTATATATTTCATGAGATAGACTAATATCTAATTACTATTTTTCATATTTTATCTAATTATTACTTAATTTAGGAGGAATTTTATGAAAAAATCAAGAGAAAATTGGGGTTCAAGAATAGGCTTTATAATGGCTGCCGCAGGTTCAGCTATCGGTTTGGGAAATATTTGGCGTTTTCCTTATACAGCAGGGGCTAATGGTGGTAGTGCTTTTATAATAATTTATTTGGCATTTACTTTCGTTATTGGTCTAAGTGTTATGTTAGCAGAATTTACTTTAGGACGTAAAACTCATTTAGCAGCTGTTGGTGCCTATAAACACCATAGTAAAAATTGGACTTTTGTAGGAGTTTTAGGTGTTGTTTCAGCATTTTTAATTATGGGATTCTACCCTGTTGTTGGTGGTTGGGCTTTATCTTATATATTCAAGTCTTTTACTGGAGTATTAAGTGACGCCAGTGCCATTGGAAGTGTATTTGAAGGATTTATAAAAAATCCTATACAACCAATTATTTGGACTTTAATATTCTTTGGGTTAAACGTTGTAATAGTTGCAAAAGGAATCGCTGGTGGAATAGAAAAAGCTAGTAAAGTATTAATGCCAACTTTATTTATTTTGCTGATTTTACTTGCTATACGTTCTTTAACTTTACCTGGAGCTTCTGCTGGTATAGAGTTTTTATTTAAACCAGATTTCTCAGTAGTAACTGGTCAAACATATCTTGCAGCCTTAGGACAAGCATTCTTTTCACTTAGTTTAGGTATGGGATGTATGGTTACTTATGGTAGTTATATTTCTAAGAAAGAAAGATTACCTCTAGATGCACTTACAGTAACTGCTTTAGATACCGCTGTTGCACTACTTGCGGGTTTAGCAATATTCCCAGCACTTTTTGCTTTTGGAATGGAACCTGCTGCAGGACCAGGACTAGTATTTGTTGTTGTTCCAACTGTTTTTGCACAAATGGGAGGAATAGGAATTATTTTATCTGCTTTATTCTTTATTGCACTTAGTGTTGCTGCACTTACTTCTTCTGTATCTTTATTGGAAGTTGTTGCGGCATACTTAATTGACCAAAAACATATCCCTAGAAAAACTGCTGTTTATTCTATTGCATCAATTATGGCTGTAATAGCTGTATTTGCTTCTTTATCCCTAGGAGCTATGTCAGGTGCTACTTTCTTAGGTGTTGGAATCTTTGATTTCTTAGATATTTTAACTGATAAAATATTCTTAGCTGTAGGTGGATTATTACTTGCTATATTTGTAGGTTGGGTAGTTAAGAAAGAAGATTTAGAAAGAGAAACTACTAATGAAGGAACAGTAAAATTCGTATTATTTAATGTTTGGTATAATATTGTAAAATACATTGTTCCAGTAGCTGTTGCCATTGTTGCTGTTTTAGGAATAACATCAATTGAGCAAAAAGGTGTTATGTTCTTTGGACTAGGAGTTATAGGAGTTCTTGCTTTATTTTCAAAAAAATTATAAACCGGATTATAAGTCTCGCATTTGCGAGACTTTTTTAATTTGAAGTAAAAGTAAAAGATATTGACAAAAAGCCTTAATTTATATATACTTTTATATAGTAAAGTAAAATTGTAGAAACTGTATTAGCAAAGTAGGAAAATGTAGAAATCAGAATGTAGTTTTTAGTAGAAGCGGTAGGAATATTATTTCTAGCGTCCTCATTTAATGAGGCTTTTTTACTTACAATAAAAATGTAGCACAGGAGGAAGATATGAGTAGCAAAGTTTTAAATTTTTTAGTTTTAGTTAGTGTGTTTTTGGTCTTGGTAGCTTGTGGGAAAAAAAATGGAAATACTATAAATATAGGTATTAGTCAAATAGTTGAACATCCTGCATTAGATTCTGCAAGAGATGGTTTTTTAGAGGTAATTTATGCAAGTGAGTTTAAAGATAATTTGAAGATAGAGACAAAAAGTGCACAAGGTGATATGAGTATTGCTCAATCTATTGCAAAATCTTTTGTTGATAATAAGAAAGATTTGATTTTGGCAATAGCTACACCTACTGCACAAGCAGCTTATAATGCAACAAAGGAAATCCCTATTTTAATAACTGCTGTAACAGACCCAAAATCAGCTGGTTTAATAGGAAGTAATATTAGTGGTACTAGTGATTCAAGCCCTATTGACAAGCAATTGGAATTATTAAAAAAATTACTTCCTAATAGTAAAAAAATAGGTATTGTATATAATATGAGTGAACAAAATTCTGAAATACAAGTTATTAATTTGAAAGAAATAGCTAAAAATTATGGCTTAGAGGTAGAAGTTATAGGAATTAGTAACGTTAATGAAATGGCACAGGCCTTAGATGTTATTCTTCCTAAAATAGACGTTTTGTATACTCCCGCTGATAATTTAGTAGCTTCATCAATGCCTATAATTGTAGAAAAAAGTACTAGAGCAAAAATAGCTATAATAGGTGCTGAAGGTGCCCATGTAGAAGCAGGAGCACTTGCAACTGAAGGAATCAGTTATTATAATCTTGGAAAACAAACAGGAGAAATGGCTCTTGAAATATTAAGAGGAAAAAAACCTTCTGATTTAGAAATAACTACTTTAAGTGAAACTGAACTTATAATAAATAAAGAAAGTGCGAATAAATTAGGAATTAAAATTGATTCTGAATTATTAAAAAAAGCAAAATTAATTTAATAAAAAAGGACACATAAGAAGGAAGGAAGCGTATTATGACATTTTTAATGGGTAGTATTGAACAAGGTCTTATTTTTGCAATAATGGTATTAGGTGTTTATATAACTTATAAAATTTTAGATTTTCCAGATTTAACAGTAGATGGTTCATTTCCTATGGGAGCTGCGGTTGTAGCAAGTGGAATTGCCACTAGAGGTTGGTCTCCTATTTTTGCCTTATTTATTGCTGGAATTGCTGGAGCATTAGCAGGATTATTCACAGGTTTTATACATGTGCACTTTAAGATTAGAGATTTATTAGCAGGAATTTTAACAATGACTGCCTTATATAGTGTAAATTTAAGAATTATGGGTAAATCTAACATACATTTGTTTAATCAAACACATCTTTTTAATAAATTTTCGCTAAGTGAACATAGCATTTTAAATGCTATATTAATAATAGTAGTCATATTATTTATTTTAAAATTTTTATTAGATTTTTTACTTGTTACAGAATTTGGATTTGCTTTAAGAGCCTTAGGGGATAATGAAAAACTTGTAATAGCACTTGGAGTAAATGAGAAAATTCTAAAAATAACAGGTCTTATGATTTCCAATGCTCTAGTAGCAATTTCAGGTGGAGTCCTTGCCCAACATCAAGGATTTGCTGATATTGGTATGGGAACAGGAATAATAGTTGCTGGACTTGCTAGTATCATTCTTGGTGAAGGTGTATTTAAGAATATTAAGAAAATGAAAATGACAAGCATTGTTTTACTTGGTAGTATTATTTATAGATTAGCTATTTCTCTTGCTTTAAGAGCAGGTTTCAGAGCTACAGATTTAAAGCTAATAACTGCATTAATAGTAATTGCTATATTAGCTCCAAAATCTAAATTATCTATATTTAATAAGAAGGCAGGGGATTAGAATGATAGAAGTAAAAGCTGTTAGCAAAAAATTTATGACTATTGGACAAGAGAAAATTGTCTTTGATAAATTAAATTTTAAGGTAGAAGAGGGTGAATTTGTATCAATAATAGGAAGTAATGGGGCAGGAAAATCTACTCTTATGAATCTTATTATAGGTAATGTTCCACCTGACCAAGGAAATATATTTATTGAAGGTGAAAACATTACAAAAGTTGATGCACATAAAAGAGCTCGATTTATTTCTAAAGTTTATCAAAACCCTACATTTGGAACTGCTCCTTCAATGACTATCAAGGAAAATCTTGCTATGGCAGAAAATAAAGGTAATCTTTTTGGATTGAGATTTGGATTAAAAAAAGGTGCTGAAGAAAGATATAAAAAAATTGTAGAAAGTCTTGGATTAGGACTAGAAAATCAACTAAATACTCCAGTAGGTTCTTTGTCTGGAGGGCAAAGACAAAGTTTATCATTAATTATGGCTACTATGCAAAAGCCTAAGGTACTTTTACTTGATGAACATACAGCAGCCCTTGACCCTAAAACTCAAATAATGATTATGAATAAAACTAGAGAAATTGTAGAAACAAATAAACTAACAACTCTTATGATTACTCATAATTTGCAAGATGCTATTGATTATGGTAATAGATTAATTATGTTGCATAACAAAGAAATTATTTTAGATGTATCTGGTGTAGAAAAACAAAATTTAACTATAGAAAAACTTCTAAAAGTATTTAATGAAAAAGATAATCATGCTATAAGCGAAAATATGCTTTTTTCTTAATAAAAAACTATAAAATGCCTTCTAACTATGATATAATAGCAAATATTCTAAGGAAGCTAAGGTAATTTTATGGAAATATATTTGAGAGAAGCACTAAAGGAAGATATTTGTGACTTATATAAGTATCTAAATAGGGAATATATAAAAAAATATTCTAAAGAAGAAAAAATAGAATGGTTTAAGCATAAAGAATGGTATAAAAAAATTATAAAATCTGAAAATCATAAACTTCTTTTAATAAATGATGAAAAATATAATTTTTTAGGATTAATACGCTATGACTTATCTAGGGAAACAAAAGAAGCTTTAGTTAGTGTTTTTATCCTTATTGAAAATAGAGGTAGAGGTCTTGCTAAACTTGCTTTAAGCAAAAGCTTCAAATATATAAAATCTGAAAATATAAAGTTTATAATTGCTGAAGTTTTAATAGAAAATGAAAATAGTATTCAGCTTTTTAATAATTTAGGTTTTATAGAAATTGATAAAAATGAGGATAACTATATTTTTAAAAAGAAATTATGACTTTTAACTTGTACAGATAAAATTAATATGTTATAATTAAAAAAATCTATCTTGAGGTGTATTATGAGAAAAATCACAGGACTACTAGCTTACTACTATTATTGCTAAAAGGTTTGTTTCTAATTAGAATACAAGCCATATTTTGATGCAATATCAATAGAGTTATGGCTGTGATGATAAATTAAGAAATATTAACTCACAGGAAACTGTGAGTTTTTTTATTATAATAATAAATAAAGGAAGTGATAGTTATGAATATTGAAGCAGAAGTAGAAAGACAGTTTAAACTTCTAACTAGAGGAGTGGAAGACTTAATTTCAGAAGAAGAATTCAAAAATAAATTGAAAAATTCAATTAAAAACAACAAACCCCTAATTGTTAAATTAGGAGTTGACCCTACTGGAGCAGAGCTACATATTGGACATGCTGTTCAGCTTAGAAAATTAAGATTATTCCAAGAGCTTGGGCATAATGTTAAATTTATAATTGGTTCTTTTACTGGAAGAATTGGAGACCCTACTGGAAAATCAGAAACACGTAAAATGCTAACACCAGAGGATATTGCAGAGAACATCAAAGGTTGGTTAGACCAAGCTAAATTAATTTTAGACCTAGACAAAATTGAAGTTGTTTATAATGGTGATTGGCTTGAAAAATTAAGCTTAGAAGATGCTTTGAGACTAATGTCTCAATTTACGGTTGCACAAATGGTACAAAGAGAAGATTTTGCCAATAGATTAAGTAAAGGTTTACCTGTTTCTCTTGTAGAATTTATGTATCCATTGCTACAAGGCTATGATTCAGTAGAGTTAAAAGCAGATGTTGAATTAGGAGCAACAGAACAAAAATTCAACTTATTAAGAGGTAGAGATATGCAAAGAAATGCAGGACAAGAAGCACAAATTTGCATGATGACTCCTATTTTAGTTGGACTTGACGGTGTAGAAAAAATGTCAAAATCATTAAACAACTATATTGGAATAACAGAAAATCCTAATAACATGTTTGGAAAAGTTATGTCTATTTCAGATGAATTAATGTGGAACTATTATGAATTGGCAACAGATGTACCTATGGATGAAGTAGAAAAAATGAAAGTTGGAGTAGAAAATGGTACGGTTCATCCTATGGATGTTAAGAAAAAGTTAGGCTCGGAAGTTGTTGCTCTTTACCATGGTAAAGAAGAAGGTAAAAAAGCTAGAGAGTGGTTTGAAACAGTTTTTTCTAAAAGAAGTATAGATGTAGATTTACCTGAAGTTAAAATTGATTTGGATGAAATTCCATTAATTGAATTGTTAGTTGATAAATTAGATTTTTTCAAAGGTACTAGTGAAGCTAGAAGACTTATACAACAAGGTGGATTAAAAATAAATGAAGATACTATATCTGATGTTAAAGCTATTATAAAGATAGAAGATGGAATGGTTGTAAGAGCTGGGAAAAAGAAAATGGTTAAAGTTGTAAAATAAATTAAAAAGGTGATTTTATGATTAAAGATTATGAGTTAATATATAAGGAATTCAAAGATTTAGATACTAAACTTATAAAAAAACTTAATACCCTTGGGATTCATAATCTTTATGAATTATTATATTATTTCCCTAGAAATTATCAAGATAGAACTAATATAAAGACTATTAGTGAACTAAAAGAAGATGACTATGCTGTTGTTCAAGGAAAAATAATTAGTGCAAGTTTGCAAAATGCTAGAAATAATAAAAAGTTATTTAAGGCTCGAATTAGTGATGGTACAGGTATTTTAGATATAACTTGGTTTCAAATGGCTTATTTAAAAAATATAATAAAAACTGGCGAAGATTTTGTTTTTATTGGTGGAGTTAAAAGGACTTTTGGCTTACAAATGGTAAATCCAGAGTTTAAAAAATGTGTAGATGGTATTTGTCCACTAAAAGAAGAACTTCTACCTATTTATCCTCTTAATCAAAACTTTAAACAGAAAGAACTGATTAAATTTGTAAAATGGGGCTTAAAAAAAGCTTGGCCTTTTTTACAAGAAAATATTCCCCAAGAAATTCTTAATAAGTATAAAATTCTAGACAGGAAACAGGCCTTTATTAATATACACTTTCCTAAAAATCATAAAGATTTAGAAGAAGCTAAAAGAAGATTTGCTATTGAAGAATTACTGGTATTAGAATTAGGAATTTTGGCTAGTAGATATGAGACTGATTCTAAAAATAAAGAAATTTATGAGGTAGAAGATAAAAGAAATTTAGTTAAGAAATTTTTAGCTGATTTACATTTTGAATTAACCCTTGCTCAGAAAAAAGTGATTACAGAAATTCATAAGGAATTAAGTAGAGGGCAGGTAGTTAATAGACTAATCCAAGGTGATGTTGGTAGTGGAAAAACCATTGTAGCTGAAATCATGCTCTTGTATATGGTTGAAAATTCTTATCAAGGGGCTTTAATGGCTCCTACAGAAATTCTTGCTGTTCAACATTATTTATCTATGCATGACGAACTTGATAAATTAGGACTTAGAGTTGAAATTTTAAGTGGAAGTATCAATGGTAAAAAAAGAGAAAAATTATTAGCAGATATAAAAAATGGCTTAGTAGATATTCTTATCGGTACTCATGCTTTAATTGAAGATGATGTTGAATTTCACAAATTAGGTTTAATTATTATTGATGAACAGCATCGTTTTGGAGTGGAGCAGAGAAAAAAACTTAGAGAAAAAGGGATTTATGCTAATTTATTAGTTATGAGTGCTACTCCTATTCCTAGGTCTTTAGCCCTTAGTATCTATGGTGATTTAGATGTTTCTATAATCAATCAACTGCCTCCAGGTAGAAAAGCTATTAAAACTAAGTGGATAAAAGATGAGCTTGAGAAAATAAAAATGTATAATTTTATTAAAAAGAAAATTAACGAAGGACAACAAGTTTATTTTGTTGCTCCTTTAATTGAAGAAAGTGAAACTCTAAATGTACAATCTGCTAGCGAGATTTTTCAAGAGCTAAGTGAAGATATATTAAAAGGATATAAATTAGGCTTATTACATGGGAAAATGAAAAATAACGAAAAAGATAAGGTTATGAATGATTTTAAAAAAGGGAAATTACAAGTATTAGTTTCTACAACTGTTATTGAGGTAGGAGTGAATGTTCCTAATGCTAGCGTTATGTGTATCATGGAAGCACAGCGTTTTGGTCTATCAGCCTTGCATCAACTAAGGGGAAGGGTAGGTAGAGGTGAACATCAATCTTATTGTTTTTTAGTATCTAATACTAGTAATGAAGTTTCAATAGCTCGTTTGGGTATTCTAGAAAATACTAATGATGGCTTTGAAATAGCAGAAGAAGATTTAAAATTAAGAAAAGCTGGAGAAATTTTTGGAACAAGACAAAGTGGTTTTAGTGATTTGAGATTTGTGGATATTGTTCATGATATTAACACTATAAAACTAGTACGAGAACTTTCTTTAGAATACTTGAAAGATAATAAAGGGAAAATCTTAAATCCTTTCATGAAAAAAGATATAGAAGAAAAGTTTAAGGATTGATACTATCCACCCTTAAACTTTTTTAATTTTCTTTATTCAATTTATTTAAATATCTATAAATTGTCGCTTCTGAACAGTCTAGTTTTTCAGCAGTTTCGCTTATAGCACCTTTAACCATAAAAACTTTTTTCTCATTTAGTAAAATTACTATTTCAATTCTTTGGTTTTTATTTAATTTTTTCCCAGAAGATTTATTTTCTAATTTATAATTATAAATTACTGAATCAATAAGGTCTGAAATAGAACCAGAAAAATTTTCTTTAATATCTACACCTGATAAATTTGGGTTGAAATTATAATTTTTTTCTACAAGTTCATCTGGATGACAGAGAGCTAGTATTTTTTTACTTAAATCTTGATAACGAGAGCTATCAAAGTTTATGGATAAAATCCCGATTAATTTACCTTCATCTTTTATAAAGTAGGTAGAAGACCTTACTAATGTATTACTTTTTACCAAGCCATTATAATTAACTATGTAATCACTATCTAAGTAACTTTTGTCAGAGATAATCTGCAAAGCCAAATCTGTCAATGGCGAGCCTAATTCCCGTCCACTAATATGATTATTTACTATGGCTATTAGAGAGTTTTCTTTTTTTCTTACATCTTGCAAGGAAATTTCATAGCTTGGACCTAACATTTCTCCGAGAAAATGAACTAATTTTATATATGTTTTTAAACTTTTATTACTCATATAATACCTCGCTTTTTAAATTATTTTTAGCTTGTTATAAAATTCTTAATCCTTCATTTTATTAATACTTTTTATATATACTTTTAAAGTATTCCACCACTTTTTTGCCACCAATTTTCACCGATAAAATTTATTAAATTTTTTATCAATTTATAATTTACAAAATTTTAAAATACAATATTAAATATTTTTAGCAACTTGTGTTAATTAGTGAAGCTACTACATAAATTCTACTACAGAGCTAAAACTCTAAGTTTCATTCGATTAGTGACTAAGTAAAAGTTTTTTATTTATCATAATATACAAATTATTATTTACTTTTGCAATTAACTATTAATCATTTAATTAAAAAT
>Ga0075011_10001012_pt1 | contig 14996 bp, 23 predicted proteins | sample TARM_MetaG_T_14_FD_72354 | JGI IMG/M metagenome (GOLD analysis project Ga0075011, IMG submission 72354) | Freshwater microbial communities from Pennsylvania, USA, analyzing microbe dynamics in response to fracking - TARM_MetaG_T_14 | ecosystem: Environmental > Aquatic > Freshwater > River...
CGCGTGAAATGGACCGGGCGAACCACCCGGAATGGTTCGCCCGGTCCATTTCACGCGCCTTAGCCGTGACTTCTTTTCTCGCCGAATCAGCGGCCGCTCTGCATTTTTCTGCGCCCAGCCGCTGCGATCTGATGCCTGGACAGCCCCTCCCATTCATCCCACTGGCAGCCGTTGCCCTTCCGAGGGTGTTGCCACGCCTTGACCGGACCATCCTCTTCTCCCTCGAACGGCTCAAGCGCCGTTCTGCAGAAGGGGCAATGGACCGGGACGCCTTCACGCTCGATGGCCCGCCAAGCATTCGCCCAGGCACGCCTTGCCTGGTTGTCCATCCCCAAGGCTTTCCTCGCACGAGGCCTGGGCAGCACCTGGAACCGGACCTTACCGGAAGAAAACGTACCGGACTCCCGGATGCAGACAGCCTCCGGACAGACACCTCTCACCTTGTCTTCGGCCTTCATCTTCCCCCTCCTTATAGACTGAACAATGCCCACTCATTGCATATCTCAGGTGGTCAGACACGCACTACTGAAGTGCTATCAGCAAGGAGCTGACGCACCCGGTCGATCTCACTTGCGCTATGCGGCGTTCCGCCGGCATTGATCGCCAGATAGTGCTCCAGAAGGTCCGCACGCCACTGGAACGTGTGGATCGCCACCTTCATGCGCAAGCGCCTAGGACAAAACATGGAGCGAGCCAGGTCGCTCGCAGAGTAGCCAAATGCAGTTATCTCTCCACGAACAAACCGAACGACCGATGTGTAGCGCTGAAGTCCATCCAGGCACTGCAGCCCGGCGGGCAAGTCCCCTGATCGCTCGATATCGAAGTTCGGGCAGTTGAACTGCAACAGATAGCCATCACTGGCAATCACGCCGCGCAGGCAATTCTCGATGAAGTGAGATTGCTGCTCAGGGGTCCACACATGGCCGCGCTGAAAGTCGGGAACTAGCTCCAAGCCACCAAAGTCCTCGCCCATTTCAGCAATCGAAGACTCCAAGCGATACCAGGGATAATCGGCCTGCCACTTTGCCACCTGCAGCGGACGAATGCGGGCAGCCAACACCTGATCGGACTGGGACATTTTGCGGCTCATGCGATGACTCCTCAGAGATACTCTTCACCTCCATTTTTACCCTATAAGGTAAAAATTGCAAGCTGAGTTTTTCTCTCCCTCCCAATCAGTTGGAAAGATCTATAGAGGCTGGCACCAAGCGGCCCAGCCGCGGATCAGTTGGTGTGATGGTCGATACACTCGCTAGCCTTTGCGAAAACCACCTCCCTGCCACACAGGTCCAGCGGAATTTTCAGCCGCCCCGCCAACCTTACGAAGGCGCTATCGGCCCCCTTGATCAACATATGGCCAGCGCACTGCATATCGGTCCTTTTGTGACACACAAAGGAGTCCTCAGAAAGGATCTCCTCCATTCGCTCCTTGCCCAGCCAGCCTCTCAGGGTGTCTTTCCGAAACGGGCAATCCCGGCAAGGCCTCTTCATGTGCGGCAACCTTTGCCACCCTGGCATCACCGGGAATCTCCCAGCACGCCACACAGCATGTCGAGGCCGCGCTCTGAATCCACCGACACTGCAGGCTCAATGTAATCCCCCGTCGACAGACGCCGCCCGTTGAAGGCCCTCGTCCAGACGCACCAGTGGCTGAGCCTGCCAACCTGGTCATTGTGCTTGGTGGCATGCACCCGGGGGTGGCACTCCTGAACGCACTGTTTCGCTACCACCATCGTCTTGACTGCCATGACTGCACCTCACATCAACCGGGATCGTTGCTACTCACAATCAAACCCTCGCTCAGCAAAAGCGGCTTCATCTCGATCGCCACACCTTCCTGCGGCTTGACCATCATCCAGCCCCCCGCCGAGGATTCGTGGATCTGTCGCTGGCGCCCTTCAGCAGTGATCCAGACCTGCCCCCACTCCCCGGCCGCCTTCATCGCAGCATCGAGCTGTCGGTGGCTTTTCAGGGTCTCGGGGCGGCCAGCGCGGCACGAGTAAAAAGCGGCATCTTTCGTTGGCATCTGCATACACCTCAGCAACTGGCTTCAATGCCTTAAACTTTACCATAAAGGGTAAATTTCGCAAGAGGTATTCGCCCGCAGGCCGATCTAGGGGCTCATGCCGGCTATTAGCTCGCTAAGGTATCCATGGATACCGCGCACCGCCGACAACAGCCGCTCGGAGAATAGCCGCGGCGCCGATCGCAACGGAAAGAGGCGGTGGGCCGTCCCGAGAAGAAGCCCCAGAACTGCGAAGCACGCAGCCACCTCCCAGGCAAGAGTGTCACGATTGGATTTGGCGGCCTGAGCCCAGCGCAGCAGCCAAAGGAGACCCACTTTTAAGGCCTCGGATCGGCCCTATGCTAGGATAAGGTAAAATGACACGGACGACCGAAGGGGACATTGATGGGCACTCGCCGAGGAGAGCTTCTCAAGCAGCTCGATACACTTACAGAAACAGAGCTTCGCTCCTGGCTGACCAAGGAGCTAACGGAAAAGCGGCTTGGATTGGTTTGGGAGCGCGATGAAATAGAGCACGACAAATCGATCAACAGCAATATTGTACTGCCCTCCGTCAATAGCAATGGGTCCCTTCTTCACGAGAGCACCCCCACCGGAAACCTAATAATAGAGGGCGACAATTTCGACTCTCTCCGCCTCCTCCGGTCTACCCATAGAGGAAAGATAAAGGCAATCTATATTGACCCGCCATATAACACAGGTCAAAAGGACTGGGTTTACAATGACAGTTTCGTAAGCAACAAGGACCGGTGGCGCCATTCCAAGTGGCTTGAATTCATGTATCAGAGAGTCAGCCTTGCAAAGGACTTGCTTACTCCCGATGGCGTCTTGTTTGTCTCTATCAATGATGATAATCGCGCACGGCTAGACATGCTCCTGGAGGAAGCCATGCCGGGACGCAGGGTTGGGAGTCTTGTTTGGCGAAGCCGGACGGGCGGAAACGATACAAAAGGGGCATTCCTCTCCACCAACCATGAGCATGTGCTGGTATACGCAAATCCAGGGTTTCGCTTCTCAGGCGAAGAAAAAAGCTACTCCATGTACCGCTATGAAGATGCCGATGGAGTTTTCCGACTAAGCGACCTGACAAAGGCCCATGATAAAAATGAACGGCCTAACACCTACTATCCGATATATGATCCTGGCGCCGACGTTTACTATCCATGCAACCCTTCTCGGGTTTGGGCCTATGCCTCCAACAAGAAGGCTAATGAAGGCGCAAGAATCAGAGGGAAATATATCGAGGAAATGATTGAAGACGGTGAGATATGGTTCCCTCCGAACCAGCGCGTATCTCTATTTGAAACCAAGGAAGAGCTTGTCTCCGCAATAAGGGCCGGCGATGTCCCTCACGCAAAAAAGACGCCGCTTCTTGCTGAGGACATGGACAACATTGAGTTCTGGGTAGGCAAAAAAATTGGGTTTGGGCGGCCGGCCTTAAAAAAATACAAGGAGAACCTTAAAAACGAGACGCAGCCAATTTCTTCATGGCTGACACCAAAACAAGAGTCGGAAACCATAGACATTGCCACCAACATGCCTATCACAGGGACCACTGAAGAGGGGTCTCGACGCCTAAGAGAAGTTTTAGGGAAAAATGCCTTCCCCTATCCCAAGCCCCCATCCCTGATCGCTGCGCTTCTGGCGCAATCGACAGCCGGGGATGACATTGTCTTGGATTTCTTTGCCGGGAGCGGCACAACTGGAGAAGTGGTGCTGAAGCTGAACCAGTTGGATGGAGGTGATCGAAGCTACATTCTCTGCTCAAGCACTGAGGCAACTGCGCAGCGCCCAGAGCACAACCTGTGCCGTGATGTCTGTGCCGCGCGGATGCGGGCAGTAAGCGAGGAGCTCGACCTCGAGGATGGGTTGAAGCGAGGTTTCGCCTACCTCACGATGGACCTGGTGGAAGAGGCAGATCTCGACTTCGAGGCTGATGCCACCCATGCGCATGCCCTGCTCTCTCTGCGAGAGACCGGGCTCTTTCACCAACAAGATTCCGGCGACGACGTTCTAGTTGCCGGCAGTGATCGTGATGGGGCGATTCTGGTATGCCGCCAGGTAAGCCCCGAAGTGCTTGCGCGACTTCGAGAATGGCCTGGCAGCTCTCTCGTGGTCTACTCCACCCGGCCGGACACGATCCTTTCCTCCCTCCAAGAGCATCGATCGATCGACTCACGGCCACTCGACGATGCCTTCCGCAGGGCCCAAGGCCGCATCCAGGCACCTTCAGAGGAGATGGCATGATGGACCAGGTGCGGAGCATTTCTGAGCTCGTCACAACCCCACAGGGCAACCTTCTTGTTCCCGAGGGCTTCCAGGAGCGACTCATTGAGAACATCACCTCACAGCTCCTTAGCGAGGCCCACCCGCCCTGCCTGCTGCGCGCGCCTACAGGGTCTGGCAAGACCTTTATGCTGGCCCGGGTTCTTGGCAATGTGTCCATGGCGCACAACGTCATCTGGTTCTGGTTTGTCCCATACGTCACGCTGGTGGAGCAGACCCGAAATGCGCTCGCCACCAATGCACCAGAGCTTAGCAGCGAGCTCCTGAACGAAGCCTTGAACCTACCGCCTTCTGCTAACCAGGTGCTGCTCGCCACAACCAGCAGCGTATCCCGCGCCAGCAATCGAAAGGCTGGCTATGATGCCGGCGGCGGCGAAAGCCAACGCACGCTCGCAGAGTATGCCGCCTTGGTTCGCGCCAATCAGCTCAAGATCGGCGTCGTCGTGGATGAGGCCCACATTGCACTGGACGAGGCAACGGAGTTTGGTCAGTTCGTTCAGTGGCTAAATCCCAACTTCCTTGCGATGGCAACTGCCACTCCGAAAAGCCAGCGCATCAATCAGTTTCTCGCAAGCGTTGGCAAATCCAGTTTCGAGTCCTTCGGCGTCAGTCGCACTGAGGTGGTGAAGGCCAAGCTCAACAAGGCCTACATCGAAGCGGTCCTCTACCAGCTGGGCCAAACCACCCAAGATGTGGCCGACCTCAAAGCGACGGTCATCAAGCAGGCATGGCGTCGGAATGTGGAGCTCAAGCGCCAGCTGCAGGACGCCCACATATCCATGGAGCCACTACTGCTGATTCAAGTGGAAAACGGCGAAGGCGCCATCGAGGCGGCCGAAGAAATCTTGATGCGTGAGTGCAAGGTGCAACCAGGCGCAATCGGAAAGCACTCTGCTGATGACCCAGACCCCGTAATGATGTCTTCGATTGCCAACGACATCACCAAAAAGGTACTGATCTTCAAGCAGTCCGCCGGCACAGGCTTTGATGCCCCAAGGGCCGCAGTGCTCGCCTCAACCAAATCGGTGTCCGATCCAGATTTTGCCTTACAATTCGTGGGTCGTGTGATGCGGGTATCCAAAGCCATCAGATCGGCCTACCCCCACGCTGACAGCATCCCCCCGGACCTCAATACGGCATACATATACCTTGCAAACGCCGATGCGCAAGCCGGCTACCAGGCCGCGGTCAACAGCGCGATGGCCGTCAAGAACAACCTGGAGGGCGAGACAGAGAAGATGGTCATGCGTCAGACCAAATCTGGCGCACAAGCCATTACCAACCGAACGACGCGCCAGCGCCCCCTGTCCTATGACGATTTGTCAGCGGGCAAGCAACCAGGGTCGAGAGGCGCCCACCAAGGAGCCACCAGCCGTAATCCGCCCAACCCCCAGGGACGTCGAGACAACACCCCTGACTCACTCCCCTCAGGCCAAAGAGGGGGCGCTGATGGCAACCAGGAATCACTCTTTGGGGATGGTCTAGACGGGCTCGACATCATCGATGCCAACGATGAAGCCGATCTCCCCCCGCCACCCCAGGCGGCAACGACCCTTGAGGAGCTCAAAGAGCGATTACTTGCTCATGGAATCCGAGTCTATCCCATACGTGACGACCTGCCTCAAGCGCCAGAGTCACTGAAGCGAGAGGATCGCCATGATGACAACGGCTTGGCCCGGATCACAGAGCGTGTCGCCAAGCAGCTAACCATTCCTCCCGCGCTGATGAAAGAGGCCCAACTGGCCGCCAGAGACCGGCTGAAAGAGACCGAGCGGCATATCGAGATGACGAGCCAGGCCATAACCACCAAGAAGGTGCGGATTTCGATCGACCGCAACGCCCTTGCGGCTCAAGCAAAAAAGGTGATGGCTGACCTCCCGGGCCTTGAGATGGACGATCGACGCATTCTGGTAGAGATCATGTCACGACAGGCCGAGCCGCATATCAGGGAGGCCCTAGATGACGCTGACCAGGACGCCACGGATTCCGAGATCACCAAGATGTGTCGCTATGCTGCCCACTGGATCATCCGGGCCAGCAAGACCCGACTGATGGAAGCCTTTTGGGCCGCCCTTGCCGATCACGCGAAGACAGTGAACGCGGAGCCACTCCCAGACGCGATGCTGTTCCCTGCGGAAGCACCCCTGGCAGCATCAGACAAACATCTCTACGGCGTCATGCCGCCTCACAAAGATCAAGCTGCCTCACCTGAAACCTATCTTAGCTACGATGAGCAGCGCCTCATGGATCAAGGGGACTGGCACTTGGAGAGCGGCATCTACCGAACCAGCCCGTTCGATGGCACCTCGGCACTCAACAAGCCCGAGCTCAGTTTTGCCGAAGCCCTGGACCGGGCAGAATTTGTTTCGTGGTGGTTCCGGAACCCCGAACGGAAACCCTTCTCTGTCAGGGTGGTGAGAGGAGATCATGCCAACTACTTCTATCCTGACTTTGTGGTGTGCCTCTCCCACATACCCGGGGACACCCCGATGCAGCGCCTAGTAGAAACAAAACACGACCTGAAAGATGCCAAGCGGAAGGCCATGCACGTCCCCGAGGCATACGGCCCGGTGCTGTTCCTTACCCAGGACGGTGACCGCTACTACATCATCAATACGGATGGTGGAATGGGAGAGGAGGTGGACCTTTCTGACCTGGCTGCTATGCGAGAGCGACTCAAGGAGACCATTCCAGACCCCGTCTAAGCAGGCCTCCAACGCCGCATAGAGTGAGAAAAGGGCGAGCCGGCACCCGATGCTCGCCCCCAACTGCCGGGAGGGAGCCCCCTCGCTGCGGCTCATCAGCCATCCCTCCTCCGCTTCACTGCGTCCGCTGCCGGCGGATAAAAGAGCGCCAGCTGCTCCTCGACAATCTCCGCCTGGATGCGCCTCGAGTCGGCTATGCGCCGGCATAGAGCCAATCTCCAGGTTTCTACCAGCAGCGCCATGATCGTAACGACCAGCGCAGCAACCGTTATCTCTTGCATTGCCTCAGTCTCCTCCGAGTGCGCTCAAACCAAGGAGCGCCAGCATTGGCGAAAAATCGCCAATTGAGCGATAATAGATCAGAATCGTCCATATGGTCATAAAGGAGGGTGTGATGGCGCTGCAGCAGCTGACAACCGACAAGAGGCAGGACATGGGCGCCGCCGCAATGCGGACGTACCCGAACATCGCCCACGACTGGGGCCTGCGCGAGCAGGATGCGGCATTGCTGCTCGGTGTGCCGGACTCCACTTACCGCCGCTGGCGCAAAGCCCCGGAGCGGGCGCGACTGGATGTGAACCACCTTGAGAGGATGTCCCTGATCCTGGGCATCTATAAGGCGTTGCAGATCCTGCTGCCCCGCCATGACGCCGCCGACTCATGGCTGCGCCGGCCGAATAGCAACCCACTGTTCAGCGGGCAACCTCCCCTGGAGCGGCTGCGTAGCGGGCTCGTGTCCGATCTCTACGTGGTGCGAAAGCACCTCGACGGCGTGCGAGGGGGAGGCCACGCATGACCTTCCCGGTGTCCGAAGTTGCCTGGCGTCCCAGCTACCGGGTCATACCGTCCCGGTTTCCGCCCATCGACCTTTTCGAGCGAGTGAATCACGATCCCAGCGACTGGGACCTCCTGAGTGAACTCGAAGGCCAGACCTCGGCCCGCCTTCGCGAAGAGGCCGGCGAGATTCATCTAGTTCGCGAGGAAGATCGCCGCTTTGGGCCTGGCTGGACTCCAGTGATGGCAGCGTTTTGCCACTTCAGCCAGGATGGCTCTCGATTTTCGGATGGAAGCTTCGGCGTCTACTATTGCGCCCTCACTGAGGCCACCGCCATCGCCGAGACTCGGTATCACGCGGAGCGCTTCATGCGTGAGTCTGCCGAGGCGCCAACTCTGCTCCAGCAGCGGGTCTACCTCTCTGACCTAACGGGCAGCCTAATCGACCTCCGCCCCTCTTCGGTTGAGGCAGACCAATTGCTGGCGCCAGATAGCTGGGTCCACGGCCAGGCATTCGGCCTGGAAGCCCGAGAGAACGGTGAAGACGGGATCGCCTACCCCAGCGTGAGGCACCCTGGTGGCGAATGCGCCGCGGTGTTTCGTCCCCCCGCCTTGTCTGCAACTCGCCAGGGGCGACACCTGGGATACGAATGGGATGGCGAGCGCATCCGCCACGTCTTGGAGTTGAGCCTTGTTGGGTAGACCTCCATCACAGCGATGCCGCCTGCTCGCCACAGGCCATGTCCCGCCGTCGAGTCTCGAGCAGCCCCCCCCCCAATAGCCCAGCGAATCGCTGGGGAAACAGGGCCCTCCCTATCAGCAGGGGAATCAGTGGCGCCAGTGTTCATCGTCAGCCATGGCCACCTTCATGCCTCAGACAGTTGCGTTGACCAGCCAACTCGCGCCAACCCTGTTCTCACCATCACCGCCATGGTCACCCCTTCATTCACGGCTTTCCTGCCGAAGCTTCTCTGCCTCCAGCGGCGCCCCCGCAGGATCGCGCATCACCCTGAAGATGTCCCGCCAGCGGAGAGACACCCTGGGGTTAGACTCAGCGCAAATCCGGCGAGTCATTTCTGCGCAGCCGAACGCGAAGACCGGCCCGACCCACAGGCTTGGCCAGCCGGCCACCCAGGCAATCGCGTATGCCACCACTGCAGCGCCCAGCCACAGGAGCGTGCGCCGGAACCACAGCAGAGCGCGCTGGGGACTCATGCCCTCCTCGGCGCGCCTTGCACGGCCGGAGCCGGCCGCACCTTCATCGTGGCGCCCGCTCACTCCCCGCCCCCGTCCTCGATCTCCTCGATCGCACGCCGGCCGGCGTCGCTGGCGCGACTCAGCAGAACATGCAGGCGCGGCAGGTCTTTCGAGGCCAATCCGGCTCGACCAAAAAAGTCTGCCATCTCGCGGGCCGCGGTTGCCGCTTGCTGCGCAGAGCCCTCAGCGAGCTTTCTCCCGTCGACCAGCCCCTGGCAGTCCACGACCCCGGGGATGATTACCACGCGCTTGAGCTCGTCGTCAGTCAGATCCAGCAGTGACAGGTTTGCGTGGCACTCCGCCTCAGTCGAGCCCACCGCATTGACCAGCAAGCGCCCATCGAGAGTCGGAACGAGGCAGCCGGCACGAGCGAGCGCCGCAGCCCCTTGCAGGCGGGCCAGTTCAGCCTCCATACGCTCCACATCCTGCGCCCATCCGTTATACCCGCAGCGGCGCATATCGTCTGCAATGCTCATACCTCTTCCCCCATCGGCGCGCGAGAGGCATCCAGCTCCTCGACCTTGGCGTGAAAGTCCGCTAGCGCCTTGCTGATCACCGGAAGGTCATTCAGGGCGGCGCCCGCTGGCACGCTGAGACTCACGGATGGCGACTTATCAGTCCGGAGCGTGGCGTGGGCGATGCGGACCTCCTCCACCTTCACTCCCTTCCCCTTCTTCTTGGCAACAGGCGCCATGGCGATGACCATGCCGCGCACATCACCTGACGGCTTGTCGAAAAGCGTGACCTCGATACTAGCTTCCATGGGACTCTCCCTGTGCTGTGTGCTGCCGGCTGCCATCAGCCGGCATCTAAAAGAATGGCTGGCGCTCAGTCCAACTACTACGCCTCGATCAGGCCCTGCTCGAGGAGGATCGGCCTGAGCTCGATCACTACCCCCACATCCGGCTTAGACGTCATCCAGCCGCCTCCTGAGGAGGCGTGAACCTGGCGCTGGCGCCCTTCGGCGGTGAGCCATACCTGGCCAAACTCGCCTGACGCCTTCAGGGCGGCATTGAACTGCCGGTGGCTTTTCAGCGTCTCGGGGCGGCCCGCTTTGCAGGAGTAGAAGGGGGCGTTTTTCTGGGTCATCTCGATGTTCCTTGCGGTGAGTGAATACACCCATTTTACCTTATAGGGTGTATTCCGCAAGGATTTTTTTACCTTAGATGGTAAAATGGCGGCGCAGATCGGCCGCCAGGAGGGAGGAAGGGCTCTCTACCGGGGGCCACCACTCGCCCCAGCGAGCTTCTCGGCAGCTACCATCACATCACCTGCGCGGAAAACCCAGCCACCAGAGCCGGTCTTGTACATCGGCTGAGGGAGGTCCACGCCCCGCAAGGGGCGCTCCTCCTGGATCGCCGCCTTGAGCTCGGAGGTGCGGATGTTCAGCATTCTGGCCGCATCATTGAGGCCGATGCGGGTGTCACGGAAGTCGCTCACGGGTCGCTCCTGTTGGGAAGTGAATAGGCGGTGCGCCTGACGATCCGGCGCGGCCCTGGGCGATGGCGCCCCGGCCGGCGACCAGCAGTTTCACGACGCCAGCCGCTCCTCGAGTTCGGGTCCGAACGCAAAGACGAACTGGTTGCGCAAGGCGCGCCAGCGTTTTTGAAGTCGCTTCGGCACACCCGCCTGCAGCTGGTCGAACTTGCGCGCAAGCGCCAAAGCCTCGGTGCTGGACACCTCGTTATCGCCAGGCGAAATCTCGCCCATACCATAGCGGGCCGCGATCTCGGCCGCACCCTCCTCCACAAACACCCGGGCCGACATTTCCTCGAATGTGCGCTCAAACATGCTCACTCTCCTCCCAGAATCGCTGCCAGTCCCGGCAAGGGCGCCATGGTCTACCCAGCGCCAGCGTCAGGCTCGTTGTCGATCGCCGGCCCACTGGCAACCAGCGGCGTCACCCAGCGACCGAACCCGGGCTCGCCGGCAATCTCGGAGGCCGGGTGGAACTCCACAGCGCCATTCTCGAACTCCACCTTCCAGGCCTCGACCTCCACCCGGGCTTCTCTCGCAGCCGCGTCCTCGAGCTCGCCGGAAGCCACCCAGCGAATCACCCGCTCCACCAAGTCTCTCTCGGCTGCACGCCTGTCGCCTGGCTGCCGGGCGTGCTGATCGGCTTGGCGGGCCAGCTCACCCTCCTGATCGAGGATCCCGGTGCTCCACCACTGGACAAGCTCTTGGCAGGCCCGAATGTCTGCGCGATCGATCATGCTTCCTCCCCTGGGGTGGCGTGAGCAGAGAACGCCGCGTCGATTCGGCTGACGAGGCCCACCAGCTGATTCTTGGACGAGAATGCCCGCCCGCGGTGAGCGCGCGACTCCTCCCCCTCAATGACGATACTGGCCTCGCTGTAGGTCAGTGCGTTCCAGACCTTGTCAGCCAGCGCCTCAGCCGCCGCGGTCGCGGCATCCACGAGCGCCGAATGCTCCTCGAGGGCCTTCTTCAGACCCTTGCGCACCTTAATGGCGTCCGCGAGGGGCAGCGCGACCCACTCCCCGGAGTGAGCCAGGGCGGCATCGAACAGGCTGGAGGCCTGGATCGCCTCGCCCCGAATTACCTTCAGGGCCTGCTGCTGTGCTGCGTCGTAGTGCTGCATTCCAACATCTCCTTAACTGCGCGCCCCATCCTTGGGCTGGCGTGCTGCCGCCGCCGCGATCTGGCGCTTGGTAATGCCCTCCCATTCGCTCCACCGGCACCCGTTGGAGCGCTTGGGGTGGGCCCATGCTGTGACAGGGCCGTCCTCGTCCCCCTCAAATGGCGTCAACTTCGCCTTGCAGTAAGGGCACTTGATCGGGACGCCCGCCCGCTCAATGGCCCTCCAGGCCTCGGCCCAGGCACGGCGCTCCTGGTTGTCCATGGCGAGCGACTGGCGGGCATTGGGTCGCGGCAGCACCGAGAAGCGCGTGACGCCTCCCGCAAAGGTGCCCGCCTCACGAATGCAGACGGCCTCCGGGTAGACCTGCAGGACTTTGTCTTGAGCCTTCAATGCGCTCTCCTTCTAGGTTGCTGCGAACAGGTTGCGAGGGCGCCGGGGCAACCCTCGCTTCCGCCCCTCGATCACTCTCCTGGCGGCTATCTGGCGCTGCCGATCAGATTGCCGGAGTCCAAATCCAGGGCGCAGACATCCACCGGGCTGGCGCTGCCATTGGCAAAGCGCACGCGGAACACCAGGCGCGCCGGATTGCCGTCGTCGTCCTCCCCATAGAGCCGCTGCGACACCTCGGGGCCATCGTCCCACTCGGCTCCGCTGGCGTCCGTGATCATCACGGAGCCAAAATCGTAGCCACCCCGGAGGCGATCGAGGGCATCGGCTCGCGCCCGATCAAGATCCTCCCTGCGGGGCAGCGCCATGGCGCCTTCACCGGCCTTCTTGCCAAGCGTGTCTGTGTCGGGATGCTGCATGTATCGTCTCCTAGGCTTCTGCGGGCGTTGCCGCTCGACTACTTCTCGCTATCCGCAATCACTGCCTTGGCTGCCGCCCCTGGATCAAGGCCAGCCGACCAGGACTGCGCTATGCGAAATGGTTGCGCACCAACCACGCCCGTCGCATCGGAGTATGTGATCCCCAGGATGCCGGCCACAGCATCGATGACCTCGCCCTCCCATGCTGCTCTGTCAGACATCTGGCCTCCGCCGGCGCGTGTTGATACCACCATCATAGGTGCGTTTAACGCACCTGTCAAAGCCTTTTTGGCACCCGCTCGCTTGATGACGGGGCCCCAGTCTGCAATGACGTAGACCGGCCCATCCTTCTCTATGCGGACATGCGCCTGCTCTGCGGCCTGGCGAATCAGGCTCGACACCGTCTTCTTGTCCAGCCCAGTCCTGGTGGCCACCCTGACCAGCGTCGCGCCGGGGATGGCGTCAATAGCACCGAGGACCTGCAGCATGCGCCGCAGATCGCCCTTGGGGTAGTTGACTTGATCGTTCACCGTAACTCCTGTTGGGCGGGCAGGCCCCTATCGGGGCATCGACACCACTATAGGTGCATTTAACGCACCCATCAACACCGCGTGCCGCTCGCCTCCTTCACGGTCAGCGGGTGGAGCGGGGTGCCCGCAGATGGCTCGCTGCACCCAGGGGGGCGGTGAGAGGACATGCCGCACTTGCCCGGTTATCGACCCCGGGCAAGGGACTGCGGTGGCGCCGACTTGGCGTGCAGGAGGGGCGGGGCAGCCTACACCTTCAGAGTGAGCTGGGCGGAGGCCTTCTGCCGCTCTGCGCGCAGGCTGCGCTTGAGGTTGATGCGCTGCTCGACCAGGGCCTGGCGACGGTTGGCTCGCTTGCACTCTTTCACGAGCCCCTCGCTAGGGAACAGGGTAAAGACCGCGTCTATGGCGGACAGCCTACCGCGGTTGTTGCCGATCCGACCGGTGATGGGCTCCTTCTCGTAGCCATGGAGTATGCCCCGCTCCACCAGCTTCTTGATCTCCTTCTCGAGATACGCGATCCCATCCCTAGCTCGACTGTAGTTCAGGCCGCTAGTGGTGGCCTTCAGCTCCAGGTACGTAAAGCGATGGGGATGCGCTGACGAGATGTTGGTGGCGAGGTTGAAGAAGCGCTCGAGAATGTTGATCCCGAATGACTTCAGGTTGCAGAACCGCCTGATATCCACCTGGCGGTATGTCGCGGTGTTGATCGCACTGGCCACTAGCGGATTGAAAAACACCACCCACTGCGCATCCGGCGAGGTATCTGCGCTGCCGGACTCGTTCGTGCATGCGTAGTTGCTGAGGATGGTGCCCCTGGACTTGCCCCGGCAGTTGTCGTTAGAAATCTCGATGGTGCTGCTGGTCAGCACATCGATGGCCTCTACGACCTGCGGATGATTCATGGTGTGCCCCAAGGACTTGGCGATGGCCCTGACTTGCCGAATCGAGAACCTTACGCCGTAGGGGCTGGCATCATTGCCCCTGTGTGAATCGCTGTATATGCCACCCTCTTCATCAGCCGCGATTTTCATGAGGGCCATCTCCACGACCTTCTCGCGCAGGCCGGGGAAGCGGGCCACCCAGCGATCCTCGCTGCCCTTGAAACTCTTCCCGCGGCGCTCGTAGTTCCCCGGGGTCTGCTTCAGTGTGAGCTTTTCGCCATGATGAGTGAACTTGATCTCCGTGCCCTTGGGCACCTCTTCCAGAGCATTCAGATTCTCGGAGGCGTACTTGGGCAGCGAGTCCCAGAACTGGAAGGTGTTCGTGAAGTGGGTAGGGTCTTCTGAGTGATTGAAGAGGAACGCCTGAGATGCTGTCAGCAGGTCGGCAGGGCCTCGCACCACCTCCAGCTCTGACCCGGAGATCGTGCGCAATGTACCACCAGATTCGCTCTCGGCAGCGCTAGGGCTGGCGGCAAGGTACTCTTGTGCTGCTTTTCCCGAGGTAGGCATCGTGAGGGTCTCCTCTTGTTCTCGGGACAGATTAGCAACTGCCCCGGGCTTGTCTACTGGGGGTTTTCACTCGCGACTTGCGCAACACCTGCGGCCTAGCTGGGTGCCTTCTCTCGCTCCAGCGTGCACCCCACCCCGGAGCCAGCGCCTACACCGGCCTGGCAGGCGCCCCATTCGCGACCAGGAACACCCACCCCGGCCTCCGCCACCGGCCTCGAGGCGGGGGCTCGCCTCGCGATATGCGGCCCCGAGCCATTACGCGACCCAGAACACCCAGTCGCAATGCCCCAGTGGGTGCTGGCGCTCGCGATAAGCGGATTCCGGGCCAATGCGCGACCCAGGGCACCCAGCCTCAGCCTCCGCCACCGGCCTCGAGCGGGTGCTGGCGCTCGCGATAAGCGGTTCTCGGGCCAATGCGCGACCCAGGGCACCCAGCCTCAGCCTCCGCCACCGCCCCGAGTGGGTGCTGGCGCTCGCGATAAGCGGATTCCGGGCCAATGCGCGACCCAGGGCACCCAGCCTCAGCCTCCGCCACCGGCCTCGAGCGGGTGCTGGCGCTCGC
>Ga0075011_10001013_pt1 | contig 14996 bp, 15 predicted proteins | sample TARM_MetaG_T_14_FD_72354 | JGI IMG/M metagenome (GOLD analysis project Ga0075011, IMG submission 72354) | Freshwater microbial communities from Pennsylvania, USA, analyzing microbe dynamics in response to fracking - TARM_MetaG_T_14 | ecosystem: Environmental > Aquatic > Freshwater > River...
CCGGTCCTCCAGGATTTCCTGAATGGTGTAGACCGGGCGGGAGTTGATGGCCGCCAGGAACGCGTGGACCTTTTTCTTCAGGATGTCCATGGCGAGGCTCACGGCCTGTTCGGCGCATTCGCGGGCCGAGAGACCCTGGGCCATGGCCACTTCTTTGATGCCCTTGGCCGATCGCTCCCGGTCGCCGAAAGAGGCGTGGCCCAGGACGTTCATGGCGTCCATCAGAGCCGGGGCGGGGCCGCCTGCGGCCATGCACGGGCCGTGGCGGTCGGGCCCGACGCGTAGTTGGCCGTCTCGGGAACTGATGAAGGAGTCCCCACCGATGCCGATGGATTCGACCTTGAGCGCCCGCACCAGGGTGGGGTGTTCGCCGATGGAGATGCCGTCGCGCTCCAGCAGGGGGATGCCGTCCAGCAGCACGGCGATGTCGGTGGTGGTGCCGCCGATGTCGAGGATCAGGGCGTCCTCGGTTACTGCAGAGGTGCTGAGGATGCCCATGACCGAGGCGGCGGGGCCGGAAAAGATGGACTGCACCGGGATCTCCCGGGCCAGCTTGAGTGGCATGGTTCCGCCGTCGGCCTTGACGATGTTGATGTCGGCCTGGATCTTGAGATTGCGCAGGCTCTGCTCCAGGGCGTCGGCAAAGGAGTTGAAGGTGCGCCACACGGCTGCATTGTAATAAACGGTGCTGATGCGGCGGCCGAAATTGAGGGATTCGGACACGCGGTGCCCCTGGGTCACGAAATCGGCCTGGGGTGCGAGGGCTTCGGCGATGGCCATTTCCTGCTCGGGGTTGCGGGTGCAGAACTTGCCCACCACTCCGTAAACACGGATGCCTTCTTCCCGACAGCGGGTGGCCATGGGTTTGATCTGATCCACCCTTGCCTTGGCGGAGATGGCCCCGCGATGATCGACGCATCCGCTCAGGATATGGTACTGGCTGCCCAGCGCATAGGCGTCGGCGTTTATTCCCGGTCCGGGAATGACGAACATGCCCACCTTTTCGGTGCGGCCGGTGACGATGGAGTTGGTGGACAGGGTCGTGCTCAGGTTGATGGTGCGGACATCCGCGCCATTGCAGTCTTTAAGGATGGAGCACAACGCCTCGGTGATGGTCGCCAGCAGGTTGTCGTGATCCGTGGGGACCTTGGCCATGGCTTCCACCCGGCCGTCCCGGATGCAGACGCCGTCCGTGTGCGTTCCTCCGACATCGATTCCGATAAGCATAAGTCCGATCCTTGGGCTGACGGTTGGCCGGGGCGTTCGCCTCGGCGCTTTCCGGTGATCACGGAAAGACGGTCGAGGTGAACGGGCTTGTGTTTTTCGCCTACATGTCGCACCCCGGAGCGCGGACAGGACGGTCAGGCCGCCGAGCAGGAAACACAAGTTGCTTTTTCAGTTGCATATTTACCGGACTACAGGCGAAGCGCAAGCAGAATTCAGTAAACGGAGGGAAATCATGGATAAAGAGTTGGTGAACGGTTTTCTGGCTTGCATGGGCCGGGCCGGGGATGTGGTGCGGGCGCAATGGGGCGATGCCAAACAGATCGCCTTCAAGGGACGCATCGATCTGGTCACCCAGACCGACCTGGCAGTGGAGGAGTTGCTGCTGGAGGAATTGCCCCGTCTGTTGCCCGGCTCCACCGTGCTGGCGGAGGAATCGCACGCCTCCCTCTATCCCGGTGCCCTGACCTGGATCGTGGATCCAGTGGACGGGACCACCAACTATGCCCACGGATTGCCGATCGTAGCGGTGTCCGTTGCCCTGTGGAAAGGGGACCGGGTCGAGATGAGCGCGGTCCATGTGCCCATGCTTGGCGAACTCTTCTGGGCCGTGCGCGGACAGGGCGCGTTTTTGAACGGAGTACGCATAAAGGTCAGCGAGGAGGGGAATATGCAGGACTCCCTTATAGCCACGGGTTTTCCCTATTCCTTTTATACGGAGGTGGACCAGATCTGCCTGCGGCTCAGGCGGGTGCTGCTGGCCTCTCAGGGCATAAGGCGCCTGGGTTCGGCCGCAGTGGATCTGGCCTACACGGCCTGCGGCCGGTTCGAGGGATATTACGAGACCGGTCTGAGGCCATGGGACACCGCGGCGGGCTGGCTGCTGGTGGAGGAAGCCGGGGGCCGCGTCAGCGGTCTGGATGATGCGTACGGCCTGGGGGGCCACATGATCGTGGCCACCAACGGACGCATCCACGACGACCTGCTGCATTTGCTGCGTCTGGAGGGCGCGTGAGCGCGCCCTGTGATCAGATGCTTATCTTGAGGGAAGAGGAGAGAGGAATGAGGTCCCCCTTGGAGTTGTAAAGCGAACCGCCTTCGAGGTCTCGGCCTGGCATGTCGTCGTCCTGACCTTGGTTCTTCTGCTGTTTTTTCTTCTGGTGTCCCATGTCCCAGGACAGCTGGCTTTCCCGCCATCGTCCCTGGGCCTGTGGTTTGTCCACGCGCAAGCTCATCTTCGCCTCCTTGGCCGTCCCTGGCCACGGGTGTTGCGTCAAAAGGGGCGTCCATGCCCTGTTTGATGTATCGGACAAACGGCGAAAAACTTGAATTCCTGCCCCCCATGAAACGCAAAAAGGCCCCGGATGCAGGCATCCGGGGCCGATTGCGGAGTAATTTCCCGCAATGAGCGCCATGTTCAGCTTTTCATCCCATACTGTCGAGGATGGTGCCCCGGCCAGTATATACGGGCATGAGCACGTCCTGCTGAAACGAGTACGAGCTCTGGTTGCGGTTCTGGTAGCGGTGGGTGTTTGCGTTCATGGTGTCGAGCGTTTTACTGACCACGGCCGCCCCGAATGTTTCCTTGTCAAAGGGCTGGGCATTCGAGGCGCTGCCGCCGTTCATGTAGTCGAGGGTCTTGCCGACCACGGCGGCCCCGAAGGACTGCTTGGCGAAGCCCCGGGAGACGTTCCCCGAGATCCCATTGATGTCCATAACTCCTCCCATTTTATTTCGGAACATGACGCCTTATCAATCTATCGGCGAGAATACATGAAAACTTGAGGGCAGGAAAGAGGACGCTCGAAAATGCGCGCCAGCGATGCTTCAGGCGTTGAACCAGCGCAGCCCAGGCATACCGGGGAGTAAGCCGCAGCTTGTGCAGCGCTCGCCAAACAGGGCCAGGGAGGCCTGCTCTTCAGGCCCTAATCCGTAATCCATGGCCCGCCAATAGCGGAGCAGATTCGGGCTGGTCAGCCAGCCCGGGAGTTCGGGCAGGCGGGACAGGGCTTCGAAATGGCTGCTGAGGTCGGCGGTGATGGTCCCGATGTGACCCTGCAGGCGACCCAGAAGTTCGCGGGTGGCTGCGGGCAGATTTCGGCGCACGATCCAGACCGCGAATACGAACGGCAGTCCGGTCCAGGACGACCATTCGGCGGCCAGATCGACCATGTGGTAGCCTTTGGGCGGATGCACGAAATGGCGCAGGGCGAGATTGCCGATTTCGAGGAACGGGCGGCCCGTGGACAGTCCCGCGCCCGGCTCGACACTTTCCCAGCGCGGTTCGGGCAGGCCCCATTTCCGGTTCCACAGCACTTTGAGGAGGGCCGTGGACGTGGCCGATGCGCCGGTCAGGCAGACCGGGCCCGGGTTGCGCGACAGCCAGGCGGACAGTTCGGCCAAGGGCACCGGGGAAAGGAAAAGGACGCTCTGCACTTCCTCTTTGGCGCAGATGGAGGCTCCGGGCAAAAGTTCGTAGCTCTCGGCATGGAGCAGGTATTCAAACGAGGACGAGGGCGAGATGTCCAGCGCGCCGCAGGCCAGGAGGCGGTTCAGCGTGCTGGGATGGCCTGGCTCGTAATGGTAATCCGGACCCTCAGGGCAGACGCCCTCCAGGAGGTGGAAAACATGCCAGATGTTGAGGTAGTCGATTCTGCCGATCTGAAGCGTCATGGTGCATAAAAAAGGCGGGGCCGGCCCCGCCTTGATGTTCCTGATATGAACGCCGGGCCTAGAGCTGGGCCATGAGGGTGGCGCGGATGTCGTCGATGGAGCCTTCGCCGTCGAGTTCGATGTACTTGAAGCCGAATTCCTTGGACAGGTTCTTGTAATAGTAGGACGCCGCCAAGGTGCCGGTGGTGGTGTCGTAGTAGATGTTGTGACGCTTGTCGATGGCGTCCTCATCCTGGTCATCGGCGCGGGCGGTCAGTTCGCCGCCGCAGACGCGGCATACATCGCCGTTTGGTTTGATGGCGTCGATGAAGATGTTGTTGGGGTGGTTGTTGTCGTTCTTGCAGAGGCGGCGACCCATGATGCGGTTCTTGGCCACTTCGCGGGGCAGGAGGATTTCAATGACGAAGTCCAGCTTTACGCCGTCGGCCTGCAGTGCTTCCCACAACTTCTGGGCCTGCACGATGGAGCGTGGGAACCCGTCCAGCAGCCAGCCGTTGGGGCTGGAATTCTTCAGTACGTCGAGAACCATGGGGATGGTGATGTCGTCAGGAACGAGTTCGCCACGATCAATGAAAGCCTTGGCCTTCAAGCCCAGTTCCGTGCCGCCGCCGATGTGCTTGCGGAAAATCGCACCGGACTCAATGTGGTCCAGATCGTATTTCTTCTTCGCCAGGGAGCCCTGGGTTCCCTTGCCACTGCCGTTGGGTCCGAAAATCAGAATATTCAAGGCGTAAACCTCCTGTAAAAAATTTCACAAAGTACTATAGCCAGCCCGTAAGCCTGTCAATCAAAGATCGGAAGCGCTCTTGTCAGCAGCCTGGGGCATGGATAGAGTCATGGTAAAACCGAGCCGAGGGGGACGCATGGGACTTTTTGACGAATGGGGCAACGCCCTGGTGGAAGAAGGGCTGCGCGAGGCGGCGGACACTTTTTTCGGGGCCAGGACGGCTCTTGATGAAGAGATCGCTTTTTTCGAGTCTCGGGCCACCAAACTCAGGCACCAGGCCGAAGAGATCAGGTCGTGGTTCGCAGGGTTGAATTGTCTGCTCGGCTCCGAGTCCTCCACACGCATCTTTTTCGACAGCCTGGGTGTTACCCTGGATGATCCATCCCTCTATTCCCTGCAGGCATGCAGCCTGCAATTCCGGCGTCCGCGCAGCTTCACCCGCAAGGGCCTTTTCGCCAAGACCGTATGGGAGATCTATGAGCCCCTGGCGCGCCTGATCGAAGCCTATATGCACGGCACCCCCTATACCGATCCCCTCCATCCGGGCCGGGTCATGATCACCGTCAACCACAACCAGCTGCGCAGGCTCTGCGAAAAGATCAACGAGCGCATCAAGGCCGTCAACGAATCAAATCGTCCCTCCGAATCCCTGGGGTTCGCCAAGCGCATGGACCAGAACCAAATGCACAAGGAGTCCGTGACCGGCGGCGGAGGACAGACCTGGACCTTGGACAGCGATCTCGCCTACGCTCCGATCGTGTTCGAAGACCAAAATTTACCCGCATTCCCGGACCTGCCCCTGGACCCCAAGGCGCGCGCGGCCCTGGAAGAGTGCTGCGCCAGAATTTTCAGCCAGCGGCGCGGCCATGTGGACGCTATCTTGGAGGAGGTCTTCGATCCGCAGGATAAGACGATCTGCGTGCTGGACAGGAGCGGACAATAGCCTGAAATCGGCGTCCCCCTGTTTGGTTTTCTTTTCAAATTCAGTCTTCGTCACACGGAAAATTTGGTTCGCAATTGTGTTTTCGCTTAAAATCTGACAAGGGATACTGTGACTCATGATTCTCTTGAGTGGTCGGACCGCGAAATACAGGAGGCGACAATGCAGGTTAAAGCGAGTGAACTTTTGGCGAGGATCAGGGAAATGTATCCGGAGATCGAGAAGAACGGCGTCCAGACATTGTGTCATTACGACGAGAAGACCGAAGCCTGGATGGTAGAATTCACGTACGGGGAAAACTCCCTTGAAACCCATCTGGACAAAAAGGATGTCGAGGATTGCCTGACCGGGAAAAAATGCATGCACTTGGGTGTTCAGGTCGGACGATTCGTGGAAAACTATTGCCTCAGGGATAACGTCTGTCCGACCGACATCAAAAAATAATCTATTGCCTGTTTTTTTTTGAGGCGTGGGAGTTGTCATCCCAAGGCAAGCGCGAGCATCCGCCGGTTTTAATCCGGCATGCGTATTGTCGAATGAAATCAAGCGCGTGTTGAAAATAGTACGAGCTGCACGGACCGGGAAATATCTGGGCCGATTCCCATCGGCTCAGCCGTAAGGGATCAAGGGATTTCAGCTTTACGGGCTGAAGTCCCTTTTGGCTTTTATGGCGGCTGATTCGGGTTTGCGGATCTGTTCTTTGACACTCGGACCTGCTTTGTTCAAGAGTGGCCTCCTTTGTCCATTCACAGCACGTGATTCATGAGGCTGGGTTGGCGGGAGACTGGGGCAGAAGGATTGATCCCGGACAAAATGGGTCGCGCTCCTTGGTGATGTCTAGGCCAAGGCCAGAAACTACCGCCGGGCAGCCGCCGCATGTCGCCACGATTGAGCATTCCCGGCAGGCCTGGCTTCGGGTGCGGTACCTGACGGCTGCTTGTCCGTCGTAAATATCGCCAAGAGACGCGGCCGCAATGTTTCCGATAAGTGAAGGGAATTTTCGGCAGGCATGCACTTCTCCGTCCGGAAGCAAGGCCATGAAATTAAAAGCTGCTCCACAGCCGAATCCGGTGCAGCCCCCGAATAGTGGTTTTCCGCTGGCGGCCAGATGCGCATTGAGCATGTTGTCCTTGAAAGACAAGACACTGAGCCGTGAGGCGGACTCGCAATACCTTGCCGCAAAGTCTTGAAATTCAGCGGGATCGGGCAGGGCAAGAGCCGCTCCTCTTCCCACCGGGGAGAGCCGGTTGAAGGCCAGGCCCCAGACTTTTCCTTCCAATAATTCCGCCAAGGGCAGCACCTGGTTCATGTTATCCCGCGTCAGAGTAAGCATGATCTGCCCTTGGACATGGACAGCCCGCAGTATCTCAAGAAAGTTCATGACGCGCTGGAAATGCCCGTGGCCACGGATGGAATCGTTGTGTTCGGGCAATCCTTCCAGGCTGACCTGAAAGTATTCCGGCCGGGCGATTTTCAGAATCGAGTCCATCATTTCGCTGGTGGTTGGATTTCCGAGGATGGCCACCGCGAAACCTTTGCGGGCTGCCCGTTCGTAGACTTCCAGAAATCCTGGGTAGAGCAGGGGATTTCCTCCGGAAAAACTTATCTGGCCACGAACGTGCCGAGCCCGGCAAAAAGAATGGAAATCATCGATCACATCCAAAGCCTTGTCCACGGCCAGATTCGATCGGGCGCTGCGGTCGTAGCAATGACGACAAGACAGGTCGCAGTCCTGGGTGATATGCCACTGCAGGGTGAAGACTTCCGCGCTGAGATGTTGCTCCGGAACGGACAGGCTGTCAGGAAAATCCTGGCGGCTGCGGCGTATGAGCGATGCGGGAGAAAGGAGGATTCCCTTGTCCAAAGCTCTTTTGAGCAGAGAGTCAACAAGGCCGGGCGTAACGTTGGCTTCCGTTTCCGCGCTCGATGGATCCACCCCGTCTGTAATGATTTTGATTGCGGCCAGATCTTCAGGCTTGGCCACTGCGACAGCAACTTTATGCGTGTCTCTATTTTTCCACACCAGAACCAATTCCTGTCCTGGCGCTGGACATGTTTCTGCGCTCAGTCCGTGAATCACGTCAACACATCCCGTAGTAGCCAGCACGCATAATTCAAGGCTGTTATTGACTATAACGCTCTCGGTCGGACCAGGCTGGACCACCGTCTGCGAAGCGGCCCTCTCCATCGCAAGTTCCAATGCACAGATGTCCGGCAGGAAAAAAGGGGCCAAGCCTTTACGGGAAATCTCCTCGACAGCTGCGGGGAGTGTTTCTGGATTCTTGTTGAGGAAAGCCTCAAGATCAGAGAGTGTCTCCGCATCGAGAAATGATGCGGTCACTGGATAAAGCGTATGTAGCGCCACGTGATTCATGGAATTTTCCTGCCCTGTGAAAAGTGCCAGCAGAGGTTTGAGGGCTAACAGGATTTTCTGGATTTCATCAATAAATGTCATAAGGGGGAGCCATGCAGCTCCCCCTTTTTCCAAGCGATACGGTGTTACTGTTTTTTGGGTGTATCGGTGCTCCCGGCACCGATTTTTGCTCCACCACCTCAGCCACTTCCACCGGGAGCCGCTTTAGTGGAATTTCCGTCCGTTTCATTCCCATCGCTGCCACCGGCAGCGGGCTTTGAACTCCCACCTCAGCCGCTCCCAGCGGCCACTGCGTTGACCGCTCCTGCCGAGGCACTGGCCAGGAGTGCCGCAAGGCAGCAGCCAGCCAGAACTTTTTTCAAATCATTCGTGTCCATTTTCCCTCCTTTGTGAACAATTGCTCACGGTTGGCATTGCAAACACCGATGACTTTCGAAGATTTTTATAGATAATAACTATCTGAACTGCGCCAGAAACGTCAACACTTGGTACAAAATAGAGTTGAAAAGAGTATGTTTTAGTTGGTTTGTTCTGTTTCTCTGATAACTATAATCATGTTATCAGTCTTTTTCATGGGAATGATAACTGGCGGGTTTGTTCACGGTAATTTGGAAAGCACTCAAGGCATCTTTCGAGGCTGGGGTTGACCTGTGAGAGTGATCTGCTTGCGCAACCACCTACCGCATCCACCGCTTGCGGTGGTAGCGGTGCAGCCCCAGTTCCAGCACGATGAAGAGGACGATGGGCACGGCCAGGAAGACCAGGGTGATGAGCGCCCCGAGGCCGCGATTGGAGGACGTTATGAGCGGGAAGAGGTAGCCCGTGAAGGACGCGACGCTTCCGCCTCCGATCAGGAAGACCAGGAAATATTCGGAAAACGCCACCAGAAAGACCACGCTCGCGCCCGCCGCCATGGCCGGGAGGAGCTGCGGCAGCTCCACTTCCAGAAAGACACGCCATTTCGACGCGCCCAAGTTGCGGGCGCAGACTGCGTATTCGCGCCCCATGAGGGTGTAGCCCGTGGTCAGGGCGCGCAGCATGTACGGGTAGCTGATCATGGACAGGACCAGGATCACGCCGGGCGTGGTGTCGGCCAGGCCGATCTTGATGAAGATGAAGTGCAGGCCCATGGAGAAGGTCATGGCCGGAACCAGGGCCGGGAGCAGGAGCAGGCCTTCGAGCAGGTTTTTGCCGCGAAAGGACGTGAACGCCAGGGTCTTGGCAGGCAGGATGGTCATGACCAGGGTCAGCGCCACTGTCGCCAGGGAATAGCCAAGGGAATTTGCAAGCGCCGTCAGGAACGGCTTTGGGCGGGCCAGAAGGAAGTTGAGCCCGTCCAGGGAGAGTTCCGGCCACAACTCTGGAAATCGCCAGCCCGGCGCACCGGCCTGCAGGACCAGCACGACGACCGGCAGCAGGAAGAGGAGCGCCAGCGCGATGATGGTCGGCGCGTGTCTCACAGTTTGCGTCTCCACCCGTCCATGTATGCCGCGAAGCGGTTGTAGAGCATGGCGAACACGGCGGCGAAGACGAACATGAGCGTCAGGATGGCCATGGCCTCGGGGCGTTGGCTCAGGTCGCGCTGAAAGAAGATGTCGAATACCCGGATGGAGAGCATGCCGGGGCGCGATTCACCGAGCACGAAGGGAATGTCGAAGGAACCGAAGGCGTACAGGAAGAGAATGATGAAGGCGCTGTGCATGGCCGGCAAGAGGCGCGGCAGGGTCACGGACCAGAAGGTGCGCAAGGGCCCGGCCCCGAGCATGCGCGCGGTCTGGATCAGCCGAATGTCGAAGCCGAAGAGCACGGCCCCAATGAGGAGCAGGGCAAAGGGCACGCCCTTGAGCAGAAATGCCAGGATCATGCCCAGGCCGCTGCCTGTGTGCAGGATGTTGGGAAATTCCTCCGGCGAGGAGATGATCCCGGTCTGGAAGAGAACAGAGGACACAAGGCCCGTCCGGCTGAGCAGCAGCAGGACCAGGAAGGCCACCGCCACGTGGGGCAGGATGAGCCCGACTTTCGAAACCACGCCCACCCTGCGCAGGCCGGGCGGCATGCGCCACAGGGCCAGTGCCAGGACGGTGCCTCCCAGGACCGAGCCCGCCGCCGAGGTGAAAGCCACGGCCAGGGACAGGCCAAGAGATTGCCGTATGCCCTGATCCTGAATCAGGGTCTGGTAGTGCTGAAGAGTGCCCTCCCCTGATCCCAGCGGCAGGAAAAGGCCCAGGCTCTGGGCCAGGGTCAGGGTCAGACCCGCGCAGAAGAGGGCGCAGTAGGGCAGCAGCAGGGGGAGAAGACCGTGGATGATCCCGCGTTTCATGAGCAATGCCTGCTAGTGCCCGAGGATGATCTTGTCCCAGTCCCGCTCCAGAAGTTCCAGATATTCGGAAGCGATCTCCGGCACGGCCGCCGCCGACAGCGCATCCGCGCCGAGGGTGGCCGCGCCCAGGTCCACCGCGTCGAAGGCCTGGCGCTGCGCCTCGTCCAGCTTCCCGATCTCCAGGGCGGGTAGATCGCCCCAGTTCTCGGGCTTGAACTTGGAGAGCTGCGCTTCGGGGCTCATCAGAAAATTGGCCAGAACCATGGCCCCGGCCTTGTTCGGGGCGTTGAAGGGGATGGCCGTGAAATGGGTGTTGAAGATGGCCCCCTCGGCCAGGACAAAGGTCTTGGCCGTGTCCGGATAGGTTTTTTCCAGGATTTTCATCTGGGCGTGGGCCGGGTGATAGGACATGGCCATGTCGATCTCGCCGCGTGCGAACAGGGTGTCCAGCGCGGCCGCGTCTTTGGGATAGGTCCGTCCTTCCTGCCACAGATAGGGCCTCAGCTCACCGAGCCAGGCAAAGGTGAGCGGGGCGTTCTTGGCGTAGAGGTCGGGGTTGAAGCCGTCCATGTACTGTTCGTGGCCGCCGGTGGTGGCGTAGAAGATCTGGCGCAGAAAGGCCGAGCCCGTGAAGTCCGGGGGCTGCGGGTAGGTGAAACGTCCCGGGTTGGCCCTGATCCAGTCCGCAAGTTCGGCCAGCGTGGCCGGTGGGACGGGGGTGCGCTGCGTGTCGTACTCGAACACGAACTGGGCCCGGCCATAGGGCGCTTCAAACCCGTCCACGGGGTAGCCGAAATCATGGGCCGATTTTTGCGGGTCGTACCAGGCCGCAAAATTGGGCAGCCTGTCCGTGAAGGGGCCGAAAAGCACCCCGGCCTGCATGGAGTTCTTGAAGTTTTCGCCGTTGATCCACAAGAGGTCCATGGTCCCCGTGTCCTTGCCCGCGGCCTTTTCGGTCAAGAGCTTGTTGACGAAGACCGGCGCGTCCATGGGTACGCGCACCACGTTTATGTCGTACAGGCGTTTCATTTCCCCGGCCACATAGGTATCGACCCACTGGTTGATCTGGGCGCTGCCGCCCCACATGTGCCAGCGCACCTCCGTGCCCCGCGCGAGGTTTTCCAGACTTGCGTAGTCCTGCCGGAGCACGGACTCTTCTTGCGGAGTCTCGGAACACCCGGCGACAAGGGACAGAAAGAGGGAGAGCAGAAATATCACGCGCATGAATCCTCCAGGAAAGAGTCGCCCATAATCGGCGGATACTGGTTTGAAACGTGAATGCGCACCCTGTCGCCGGGCTGGGCCACGGGTTCCAGGGCGTAGACCGCGAGATCCTGGTCCAGGACGCGCACGGTGTAGGAGAGATAGTGGCCCGCGAAGTGCGCGGCCGTGACGGTTCCGGGTCCGTCCGCATCCCTTTGCAGGTGCAGGGCTTCCGGTCGCAGCCAGCAGGTTTCAAGGCCCAGGAGCCGGGCCAGGGAGGGGCCGATGGTATTGACCGGACCCAGAAAGCGGGCCGTGTCCATGTCCACCGGCCGCCGGTAGACCTCCAGCGGCGGAGCGAATTGCCGCAACCTGCCCCCGAGCATGACCCCGATGCGGTCGGACATGGCCAGGGCCTCCTGCAGATCATGGGTCACGCAGATTGTGGTGATGTCGAAAGCGCGCTGGGTGGAGCGGATGAAGAGGGCCGTCTCCATTTTCAGGTTGCGGTCCAGGTTGGCGAAGGGTTCGTCCAGAAGCAGCAAGGATGGCTCCAGGACCATGGCCCGGGCGATGGCTACGCGCTGCTTCTGCCCGCCCGAGAGTTGGGCCGGGTAGGCGCCGGCCCGGTCCTCAAGGTGAAAATAGCCAAGCAAGGGCATGATCTTGTCATGGATGGCGGCCTTGGACAGTCCGCGCGCTTTCAGGCCGAAGGCGATGTTCTGGAACACCGTCATGTTCGGGAAGAGCACGTAGTCCTGAAAGACCAGGATGGCCTGGGGCTTTTCCCCGCCGCCCAGATGTCCGACCGTTCCGCTGTCCGGGGCCTGCAACCCCGCGATGATATGCAGCAGCGTGGTCTTGCCTGCGCCCGAGGGGCCGACCAGGGAGACGAGGCTGCCCCGGTCCACGTCGAAGCTCACGCCCTCAAAGACCGTGTCCGTGCCGAAACGTTTGCCCAGACCCGTGACCCGCAGCAGGACATCCATGGGTCCGTCAGCGTTCAAGAGCCTGGAAATGACGCATGAAGCGGCGATCGATGTAGTCTTTGAGTAAAAATCCCAGCCAGTTGCAAAAGATGAATCCTCCTTTGCTGAAGATGGCCGTGTCGTCGCCCATGTTGAAGAGCAGCAGATATTTTCCGCCGGGATCGAAGCGCTGCATTCTGGTCCCGTTCAAGGCGGCGCGCACATTGCGCAGCAGGACCGGGTTTTCGCGCACTGCATAGACGCCGACCTTGTCCAGGGCCCTGGGCTCGAAGTCGATGCAGTCGCCGCCGCCGAAAATTTCGGGGTGTTTCACGCTTTGCAGCCACTGGTTGACCAAGAGCCCGCCCGTGATGCCGGTGGGCAGCCCGGAGTCGGCGAAGATGCGCGAGGGCCTCACACCCGTGGCCACGAAGATGAGGTCGGGGTGGTGGTGCTTTTGGCCCTGGACGATGACGCCATTACTGATTTCGTCCACATAGCCGTCTTCGTTGACCTCGATGTTCTGGCGCGCAAAGGATTCGCGGGCCATTTTTCCTATTTTTTCCGGAAAGCGGCCAAGCAACTCCCGGCCGGCGAAAAGGGTGATGCGCGGCTCGTGCCGCCCCTTGAGCTTGGCCAGCTTGCGCACGTTGCCGGCGATTTCAAGGGCGGCCGGACCGCCTCCGACCACGGCCACATGGGGCCGGGTGCGCGTCGCGCAAAGCGAGATCACGGCCCGCTGCGCCTCCTGCAGGCGTTCGATGGGCTTGACCGTGAACACGTTCGAGGTGTCGCCGTGGACGTTGTCGAAGGGGATGAAGCTGCCCGCGTTGCAGGACAGCACGTCGTAGTCCATGATCTGCCCGGAAGCCAGGGCGACCTGGCGCTGGTCCGCGTCTATGCGCGTGACCTTGTCGCGCACGAAGGTTCCGCCCATGCCCTCGACCACGGAGCGGGTCGCGAAACGGATTTCGGCCGGGGTGTAGGTCGTGCCGAGCATGCCCGGACCCATGCCGGAGTAGTAGTGGTAATCGGAAGGCTGGACGACGGTGACTTCGTGTCCTTCCCGGACCAGATCGCGCATGTGGGCCAGGATGGTCATATGTGCATGGCCGCCGCCGGCCAGAAGCAGTTTCTTACCCATGGTCTTCTCCCGTGGTCGTGTTTTTGGAACAGGCAAATGGCGTGCTCATGTTTAAGCATACTTGCCGGGGTGATGCAACGATGAGCCCCTGTCGAGAAGGGGCACCGAGAGTCTCAGGCTTAAGCGGTCGGAAAAGCTTCAATCTCGGTCGTTGTTGTCGCGGGAGTACCAGGCGTCGAAGAGATGGCGGGCGATAGTCTCGCCTGAGGGCAGGACCAGTTCTCCCGAGTCCAGCAGGCTGGGAATTTCGTGGCGTGAGAACCAGCGGGCGTCTTCGAGCTCGGTCTCGTCGAGGCAAATATCGGTGTTCGCGGCGCGGGCGTGGAAGCCGAGCATGAGCGAGTCGGAAAACGGCCAGGGCTGCGACGAGAAGTAGCGCACGTCGCCTACCTTGATGCCGGTTTCCTCCATGACTTCGCGCAGCACCGCGTCCTCGGCGCTCTCCCCGGGTTCCACATAGCCGGAAAGGGCCGAGTAGACTCTCGGCTTCCAGGCGGGCTGGCGGCCAAGCAGACAGCGTTCGCCGTGTGCGTCCGTATGATGCACCAGCACGATCATGGCCGGGTTGACGCGAGGGAAATGCTGTGCACCGCAGTCAGGATTGGTGCATGTCTGCGCCAGGATGCCGGATTTGGGCGCGGTGGGGTGTCCGCACAGGCTGCAGAATCGCGCCAGGCTGTGCCAGCCGGCGGCGGCCCGGGCGTAGCCGAGCAGAGCGGCGAGCTGGCTGGGCATTTCCGCCGCGTGGCGACGCAGGGGCACGAAAGCGCCAAGGCTGCCCAGGCAGTTTGCCGTGCCGGAGGGCAGACGGTCGATGTTGACGGCAAAATAGCAGTGCCGCCCGTCGTCGCCAAGAAGCATGGCCTGCAGGTGGGCCTGGTCGCATCCGCCGAGCATATTTTGGGCCAGCAGGAGTGGTTCGCTTTGCGTCGCATCGAAAAGGACCTCGTCCCCCCTGACCACGACGTACAGGGCGCGACCCGAGACATGGCCAAAGTCCAGGGCATCGGGCGGGAGTTTGCGGCTGAGGATCAGGCCGGAAAAGGTGTTGCGGGCAGAGCGGGAGTAATGATCCATGGAAGCCTCGGGTGGGCGGCTTGGTGCGTTGGTTGTGTGCGGGTGTTGTTCAGCGTTGTGCCCTGCTTTTGAATCTGCGGCAATAGGTGCAGTGGCGACAGACCTTTTCCACCAGTCGCCCGGCCGCGAATCCTTCGACCATGGCCCGAGCCCTGGCCGAATTCAGGATCTCCTTCAGGGGGGTGTCATGGAGGTTGCCCAGTGCGATTCGGCCTTCGGCGTCAAGGCAGCAGGGGCAGACCGTGCCGTCGACCAGGACCGCGCAGTGGGTGGACATGGCATGGCAGAACCCGTTTCTGCGCTCCTGCGTGCCAAGATCGCCGGGCCAGGCAAAGACCGTGTCCAT
>Ga0075011_10001014_pt1 | contig 14983 bp, 30 predicted proteins | sample TARM_MetaG_T_14_FD_72354 | JGI IMG/M metagenome (GOLD analysis project Ga0075011, IMG submission 72354) | Freshwater microbial communities from Pennsylvania, USA, analyzing microbe dynamics in response to fracking - TARM_MetaG_T_14 | ecosystem: Environmental > Aquatic > Freshwater > River...
AAAATGTACTATTGCAATGAAAACAATATGACATTCTTCACTGACATTGAATACATCAAGATTGCTATCTGTAACACCTACGGCAAAGATAAGCTGGAATGGGTTAACAGACTGCTATGGACTGAAACCAAAACTCGTGATGAGTTATGGAGTCTAGTTGATGAAGCAGATGAACCTTACCAAATGCGTAAGGCACTTCATGCATTGGAAGATGCTGAAGCAGGTAGACCAACTGGATATACGGCTGGACTTGACTCAACCGCATCAGGTGTACAAATGTTCGCAATAGTAAGTGGTTGTGAGCAGTCAGCAAGAGCAGTAAACCTAATTGGTGATGGCAAGCGTCATGACTTATACACAGCAGTAGGCTCTAAACTAGGTATTGAAGCATCTCGTAGTGAGTTGAAGGATGCGGTAATGACAGCTTTCTACGAATCAGAAGCTATACCTGAAGAACTATTTGGTGATGATGTAGGCTACTTCTACCAAGCACTAGAACGTTCACTAGCTGGAGCATGGGAAGTACTTGAATTATGTAAAGCTGCTCAAGCATGTATTGGCGATAGCTATACATTCAAGAATCCATCAGGTCATGATGTACTCATCCGTCAAACAATCAAGAAGGATTACAAAGTTGAATCTAAAACTGGTTATGACTGGACTAGAAACTTTCACTTCACCCAAAGACGTAAGGAGTTTGGTCTAAAAGTGAATTACAAAGGTGAACCAAATGACAGAAGTATTGGGGCTAACCTAGCACATACTTGTGACTCATGGTTCGCTAACTCAGTAGTGGATACATGTAAGCACCAATTTGGCTTTGATGTATACCACGTATTTGACCAGTTCTTCTGTAGCCCTAAGCATATGAACCGTATGCGACTAGTAGCTAGAGAAATACTGGCTCAACTGGCTGAAACTAACTACCTACAAGAAGCTATGCGAGACATCACAGGCGACCATACCTTCATATACACCAAACGTTCTAACAACTTAGCAGATAAGATTCGTACTGCTGATTACTTCCTATCTTAATCTTAATGCCCTAGTGAAATATCTAGGGCTATTGGAGCAAATTATGAAATATCTAATTTTATTACTTGTATGTAGTAACGCTTTCGCTGGCTTGGTAATGGAAGCAGGAACCACAAAACAAGATGATGTCAATCTACTTAATGTAGGTATAGGCTACCAATTTGATAGCGACATCTCTATTAATGCTCATTATATTTATGGTGATGATGAGTTGTACAGAGACAGCTATACCAATCAACCTGTAGGTAAACTAGTGTACACAGCTAATCAGTATACTTACTACGGATTGACATTAGGTTATCCACTGATACAACTAACGAATACTAAGTTAATTGCCAGTTGGAAACTCTATGGTGGTGTTGAAATGCAGGATAATGAATTAGTTAACTTGTATTACCTAACAGATGCCAGCAGAACAGAGACATCTGTAGAAGACAGTAAATCGTACATCTATGGCAAAACAGCCATTGAAATAGGTTATGACCTGTTCTATCTACAAGCTACCTATGACAGTGAGCAACGTGTAGGTATTAACTTTGGACTTCAATTCTAAGGATACCAAATGAAATTTCTACTTGAAGAATGGATGAAAACTCAGGACTTCTCTTCAGGTGGTTTTAAACACGGTAGGAATGAGCAACATGACAAAGCTAATGCAATACGTATGGCTAATGCAGCTAAGCGTCATAAAGCTATTACAGATATGATAGCTGCTCATCCTACCTTATCACCTAAAGAAATTGCTGAACGACTAGGTTACAGCACATCACTGGTTTACTTAGCGAGGAAGACTAATGGAACTACCAATTAAGAACCATAAATACGGAGCCAAAGACCAAGTTAAAGCAGCTCGTTGTAATAAGTATATTGGTCAAGGCAGTAGTCAAAGTAGTAGCCAATATTACGCTGACAACTTACCTGAAGAAATAGTTAATTGTGGATGGTATGAAAAATCAGACATTGTATTTATCAGTGTAGAAGGTAATCGTACTGGACGTATTTCATTTGATGAAGATGAAGTTAATTTAGCTATTAAAGCTGGAGCTAAATTTATTACTGATAACAGAGCTAATCGCAACAGGGAATATAACGTTGGAGAACGTGAAATAGCTAGATTCCTTGAATTGAAAGGATATTCAGTAAAAGACTTTAATGAAGGTGCAGTTTGGTTTAGATAAAATGTAGGAGAGCCTTCGGCTCTCTTGCAGTTATTTTTTAATAGGTAATTCACAATGAAAGTGTATGAACTGTTTATAAAGAGTTTATTTCGTAAATACGATATGAGCCAAATCAATATTGATATGGACTTGGAAGGGAGAATTAGTATTAATAAGAATACTAAGTTCACCTTACATAGCTGGGCAGCTCGTAATGGTGGTGACATAACCACTAACCTAAATACAATTCAAATCATTATTAACAACTTCCCAGAAGAGATACTTATCTCACGTACAGTAGGTACTGAACTAGTTAGAACTAGTGGCAATAAGACTGCTGTAGCTAATATGTTTGGATTCAGTCGAAGAACAATGGATACCATTATAGATAGAGATAACGAAACAGGAGTTATTATCTATAAAGGATTCACTTACCAAAAGAAAGGGCGATTCAATGAAAAAGGCAATTAATGTAAAAGTAGGTACAGCTATTTATAACCATATCAAACGTGTTGTTGCCATTTACGAAGAACCAAGATTACGTTGGGATGGTATTCCTTATATCATTGAAGATATTAAGCAATCTGAACTTGCAGGTCATGTGAAGGTATTTCTAAGGACTTAGTATGGATATTCAATCTTTAGGCTATGAAATAATTCATTACCATCAACTTACGCATGAACCTGACCACATTGAAACTGTGCTGGTCGTCTGTGACAGATTAGATATGGCGCATCACATGCATCGTAGAATTGTACAAGCCTTACTCACACTAGGGCGTAAATTCACAGCGAATCAAAAACTCAGAGTCATAGATAACTCTAGAGAACCAAATGTACGTTACATCTGCATGAATGCCCAACCACACAAGTTATTAGGGTTCAACAAATCAACAACAGCTATATGTAGGCTATACGGGAGGATGTAATGTCTAAAGTCATTTTGATTAACAGATACAGAAATGCACCTAAAGTAGATAGAGCCTATTTCATAGGTAGAGGCTCAGGTGTAGGTAATCCCTTCACACATCTACCTAGTACATTTAAAGGTTCTGTACGTGTAGCTACTCGTGAAATTGCTTGCCAGAAGTATGAAGAACGTTTCATCAAAGCTATAAAACTAGGTAAGTTACCTCCTCTACTACAGCGTATGAAAGCAGATGTAGAAAATGGTATGACTATTGGCTTAGTGTGCTTCTGTGCTCCAAACCCATTGTGTCATGGTGAAACAATAAAGAAATGGCTAGAAGGTGACTTAGATGCATAAATTAAATGAAATTCTAGTCTGTACCATGTCAGCAGGACTAGTTGCAAGTAAATGGCACGATGGGCAAATGTATGGTACTAGACCTTATATGTATCATATTCGTCAAGTGGTTAAACGTGTATCAGACCTACCTGCACTAGGTGATGATTATATCATTACTCAGATGGTAGCCTATTTGCATGATATCTTTGAAGATACTGACTGTACTGAATCTGACATTAGAGCCTCATTAGCTGGCTATCCTCGTATGAATGACCTTATAGATGCAATAGTAGCTATTACTAAGTTACCATCAGAAACAAGGTCAGATTACCTAAAGCGAGTAAAAACCAATAGCATTGCTTTGACTGTGAAGAAAGCAGACACATTGGCTAATCTTGAAGAATCTACATTCCACCAACCTAACGCAGCTAAAGTGGATAAGTACACTAAGCAGCTAAGGAAGTTATGTGAATGACAACAACAATATTACGTAAAGCACTATCAACCATTCTTGGTTTAATAGTAATCTGTCCTTTAGTTTTATTGGTTCTTATCTACACTACTTCACCATTTGCTCCAGCTAAAATAGTCACTCAATATGAAATCGTTAAAGAGTACGAAGCTACTGAAAACAAATTCACTCTTAAACAAATATCTGTGTGCCACGAAGTTACATACTCTACTTCTAAATGGTTTGGAGATGGTAAACCTGATGACATCTTTCGCAGAAAAGTTATGTCAAGGCAGACTCTAGCTAAATACTGTAAAAAGGATTAAAAATGAACAACCTACAGCAACTCATTATGGTAGCCCTTGACACCAAAGGCGATATGTCAGGCTATGACCTATGTAAGCTATTAAAAGCCAAAACCAATAACAGTCATCAACAAGTCTATCGTGAGTTAGCTAAGTTAAATGACGCAGGTTATGTCTCTTATACAGATATACCTCAATCAGGTAAACCAGACATTAAGCTTTACCACTCAAACGCATTTGCTCCCACTAAAGTGGTTATCCTACCTACTGACTTTAGTAAGACAAATGGTATGTATTCTTTGGCTCAAGCTGATTTAGTTAATGGTACTGACCTATGTAGTGAATACCTTAAAGAAGCAAAAGCACTTGAAGAAAAATATTTAAACAAAATCAATCCATAAGGACTAAGTAATGGAATTAACAGAATATAAAGTACCTGACCTCACCAAAAAAGACATTGAAGATATGGTAAGCATTCCTTATGCTGTTTACCAATGTCAAGCAAGCAGTACAGCAATGTACGCAAGTGCTGACTACCCATTCATGTTACTACTAGAAGAGTTCCATGAGTACACTGTAGCTAGAAGTGAAGAAGACACCTTAAAAGAACTAGGTGACGTTCAGTGGTGTATCTCACAGTGTTACAAAGAACTAGGTCTAATCAACCATACCCCTGAATCAGGTGTTCGACATGACACACCTATCTTAGTGGTTGCTAGTGTACTAGCTAAAGGTATGCGCAAACATCAACGCAGTCTAGTAGAGCTTATTCAAGATGCTGTAGAGGTAGGTATCTACGATGACCTAGTAATGGCATTAGATTCATTGAACGCATTCTGTGCATACAAAGCAATTGAGTATGGTTCTCATATTACTGAAGTTCGCCGTGATAACATGCTAAAGCTACTAGACCGTAAAAAACGTAAAGTAATTGATGGTGCTGGTGACAATCGCTAATACACTCTGTAGGGAACAATAACCCTATAAGAGCCATCAACGAAACGTAGCTTACGTATTCTGCCTTCTTGCAGTAATTGATTGTAAGCTAACTTAGTGAGTCCTTTATCATAGGTAGAGGACTCTCTTAACGTCAAAGTAAGCTGCACAGTATCTATACCACCAAAGAAATCAGCTTGTTTTACTAGATATTCTTTAAGTTCATCTAGTGTATTAGGGGCTTCATCAAATATACTTAAATCCATATAGTTAACACCCAAGAAGTAAATCACTGCTCTAAGTGTATCAGTGTTTGTTCACTTAGTATTACTTCTTGGCTCTTAGCTATTACTCAGCAAGCCCTATACGTCTGTATAGGGTTATTTTATAGGATACCTATGTCAACTACATCAAAGGTAGTACTTACTGTCTCAATAGTCCCTGAAGAGACTCAAGTAACTATCCAAACTAGCATCCCTAATTTAATAGTCTCTGACGAAGTTGGTATCGGGGAAAAAGCTATAGACGTACCAACCCATATTTTAGTGGAATTCTTGGAAAGGATTGAAAATGAAATTCAACCTAAAAATACGTGAAGAGTTTTACAACCACACCAAAGAACCAATAAAAACACCTGACCTACTGATTAAACTAGGTGTAGATAAAGACACTCTAAATTGGCTCGTAGCTACACTGCGTAAAGAAGGTAGCGAAATCTGGACTATTTTTAATGGCTCTGCTCGAATGGTGTTAACCAAATCAATCGCAAAACCTAAAAACAGTACACGTAATAGTATCATTGCTTTAATCAGTAATGATTGGTACTCAGTAAGAGAACTCTCTGATTTACTCTATCGTGACCCAAGTACCATTACTAATACCCTTAAGACAATCCCAACTAAACTAGTCATTAAACATGTTAAAGGTAAAGGTCTTATAAAACATTACACACTAAGAAAATAGTCACGCGCCTTCGGCTTTTCTGCGACTATTTGTGATTATGTCTTTCAACCAACAAAGGAAAGGTTAATGAAATTAGTAGAAGAACTATTGCAGTACCCTAAGCACATTGAAGGTAAACAAATCTTTATGTTTACTGGTAATCGCATTATCTACTCTGACTGTCTAGTTATGGGTGGTGGTAATGCACTAGCATGTAGTGAAGCATATCCATCTATCTCTAAGAAGATGGCTAGCAAACTTCGTAAATCCAATGGTAATAAACATAACCTATTCGTTAAGCACAATGACGGTATCATTGGTTGTATGTTTACAAAGAACCATTGGAAAGACCCAAGCGATTTAGAGACTGTGATTGCAGCCATTAAAGAGCTTAAAGTCCATGCCACTAAAAACCCTGCATTCACATACCATCTACCTTATCCAGCTATCGGTCTGGGTAAACTGACTCGTGAGCAACTTGACGAATACGTAGAGACATTACCTGATAATGTCATTGTCTACGTTAAGTAGGTGACTATGCCTAAATATGCTTTATCCGTAACAGGTACATACACGTACACTCAAATAGTTGAAGCGCCTAATACAAAAGCTGCTGAAGAACTATTAGATGTACAAGATGTAGCCATTTGTTACCAATGTGGTGAAACAGGTATCGAACTGGATGAGCCAAACACAACTAATGTTGACGTTATGACTCACTATGACGATGCTGATGAAGACGATGAGTACTAGTTATGAAACAGCTACGAGGTACAGGTAAAACAACAAGAGCAGTTATACGTGTCATGGAATTAATGATACTAGGTGGTGTTGAAAAAGCAACTGTAGTAACTGAACCTAACGCAAAAGAGACATTCATAGTAAGTATGACTACTGCTATGAAAGCATTAGGCATCAAACTAGGCAGAGAGAGAAACGTGTTAAATTTCAATCTTACCCATGATGATACCAGTGTTGGTGTTGCTTTTATTACTGTAATTGACTTACTTGAATATACTGAACCAAAAGATAAGTTAAAGTGCGATTCACCTATCGTGTTTGAGATTACACCACATCAAGTAATCAAAGCTTATTACAACTAGTGTACTACTTATAGCTTCTTACGAGAGGCTATAGTTATTTGCACTAAAGATAAGAAATAACCATGAAAAAAGAACCTAAAATTGAAGTCATTGCTGACAGTCTAAGTGCATCACAAAATCGTATCACTACTGTTAAGCTAACCTTTTGGTTAAATGACGAAATGCAAGATGAACTGATTACTGCATCAAGTACAGATGCATTTTCATGCCTATCAAAGGAAATTAAAGACGTTATCTGCGATAGTACTCCCACACAGTTAAGTGATTTAGAATGGCACGTACCATTCGTATCTAACCGAATTAAAGAGTCATACCCACTAGGCACATTCTTGCAAATCAGTGCAGCCAGATGTGCGAGAATATCTAAAAAGCTTTATGATGGTGCTTCTCCATCAAAAGAAGATGATATAAATCTATTTAATCAATTACGTATGCACGCTCCAATGGAAGAAAGTTATATGACCCATCAAGCTGTGTACTCTAAAGATAAACGAAAATGGGTATTTTACTCAGAACTATTCAAATAGGTATTAACTATGTCAGATGTACTAGATATGGCTTCAGCAACTACTGAACTTCACTTACAAGCAGCTATTCAGCAAGCTAGAACCATTAAACGCACACTGTCTTTCAATGGTCTTTGCCATAATTGTGATGAAGGTATTGAATCTCCTAAGCTTTTCTGCGATAAAGACTGTTCCGATGATTATCATAAACGAATTAAGAGGGGTTAGATTTGATAATGTGGATATTAGCTATCATTAAGTACCTAAAGACAAACGTGCTTTGGTTACTTAAGTCAGTCGTATCCCATGATTATTCTTACTCTGTTGTGCCATGCAAGATGCCTCATCTACAGGTGTCAATCAAAGCAAGTGATGTAGGGTCACTGGTATAATTGAGAGAAGATAATTAAAGGATAAGAACGCAACCAGTTGGTTGCCTGTAGTACCTTTCGCCAGAGGGTACTATGGAAAACCAATTTAAATAACCTCCCTAGTGGAGGTTTTCTTCTATTGAGGCAAATGAAATGTCTAAACTTGAGTATGTCTGTCCTAGACTTCCTTTCGTAATCAGATTTAAACTTTTTCTACTATGTTTTGCTACCCATACAGCAGTAGGCGTAGTCATCAGTATGTATGACAAAACAAATACTATTAATGGGGTTATTATGGCTGGTTGGGTATGGTGGCAGCTTTATCCATTCCTTAAAGTACGCTGGATATACAGACGTACTATGTTTACTCGTAAGCCCACACCTATCGAGATGAACCAAGTTCATAAACACATAAGGAAGTTGGTATGACAGACTTATTTACCACTGAAGAATTCGCAACCATGCTACGTAAAGTAGATGCTATTTACAGAGCTAAAGGTATGGATAGTTCTGATAAATCTAATCTTATACCCTCCCTAAGTGAGTACAATGTAGCTTTTGATGAGTACCTGAATGCTATATGGGACATCACTGATGAAGCCTATCGTAAAATACCTAATGCAGATACTTCTAAGCTCTTAGATAAAGTGGTTCAACTTACCTTCTGTGACGGATTTTCTGGACTTATCTTAGGTAAAAAACAAGGTGAGTACGTCAGTTATGTTGCGCTCAATGAAGTAGTGAAATTAACCTCAAAAGAAGAGGTGCAAAATGCTTTCAATAAATACCATGCTGAGTGCGTTGAAGAAATCAATGCTAAGAGGTTTCTGTAATGCGTAAAACACTGTTTCTATCTGGTATTGAAGTAGAAGTTACTTATGCCTCAATACCAGAAGAAAAACGAAACCTTGGTCATCCTGACAGTAGACTTCCAGATGAACCAAGTGAAATTATGGTTCATAACGTGGAGATTATTGATTGGGATGATAAGGTACTTTCCCAATTAATAAAGGAATCTAAACATGCTTAACTATGTAGGCAAGAAATCAGTACAAGCCAAACCAATGACTCGTGGTGAGTACAATAAGTTACAAGGCTGGACTATCCCTGAAGGGGAAAACCCAGATGATACAGGCTATCTAGTGATGTATCTAGATGGTGGTAAACCTAATCACCCTGACTTTGAACACTATATCTCATGGTCGCCTAAAGACGTATTTGAACGTAGCTATGCTGTGTCTGAAACTTATTTAGACAGACTCTGTAATGAAATCGTAGAGCTATCCAGTAATATAGCTAAGTTATATGAGTTTATTACAAATAACCCTGCGTTTGCCACCGTAGATGAAGTAGAGCAGCGTTTACTAAAGAATCAATACGTAAGTATGGCTCGTTATCAACAAATGCTTGTACTACGTGCAGGTGCTTATTGTCCTCCTGTATGGCTAGCTAAAGCACTACCTGTAGAAAAGACTCGACATGAACAAGTACAACAGCTACTTGATTCATGTAAGCCTATCTTCACTCGTGTAGAAGGTACAACTAAGACGTATTGTGACCTACAAATGCCTAATGGCTTTGTTATTGGTTCTGGATTTAGCGCATGTGTAAACCCTGCTGACTACAACCAAGAACTAGGTGAGAAGTATGCCAAAGAACGTGCCTTAGCTGATGCAGAGAATAATCTATGGCAATGCGAAGGTTATGCACGAGCTATGTTGTACACAGCATAACAAACGAGGGACTGATTATGCATGAAGAGCAATTAACGTTTAAGTTTAATCAGTCTCCTCTTTATGAGCTAGCTGATTACGAACTAAGAGCCATACGTAAGGCTATATCGTTAAGGTGGAAAGGAATGGCTAATCGAGCTAATTATCAAGATATGAGCGAAGTCGTTGGAATAGCTTTACGTAAGTCTACTATGTCCGTAGAAGATAAACGTGAGTTTGCAATAACAGTAGCTGATGAGTTACATGGTAGATGCAGATATGTAGTACGTGATATGACAGTTGACCACATCTGCCGTATTGCAGGCGTACCGTTTAAACGTATTGAATCTGCTTTATACGCAGGTGACAGATACCCTTATAGGGGATTCAGTGTAAAGACTCTCTGAGTGAGAACCAATGCCTATATCCCTGTATGGTCAAGACATTGGTTCAATAGTCTGGTTATGACAAAACGGTATGTGTGGAGCGAAATCTAGTTGAGCGTAGAATCACATACTGCCCGTAAGGGAATTCCTGCACTAGATGCACATGGATTGTAATACTAGATAAAGATGGCTCCTTCTGAAGTCCTCAACCCAGCAAGCAGGTGGAAAGCCTGCACCTATTCAAATCAATAAGCCTCTAGATGGAGGCTTTTTTATTACCTAAATTTAAAGGCTTATTATGAACTTCCAAGCATTCTCAACAGCAGTATCACTGCAAATCGACAACATGCTAACTAATGGCGTAACCATGCTGGTAACAGATGTAGAGAAAGACGCTCTCTATGACTACTACTTAGCCTCGTTCCCTGAAGGTACTAACCCACTGTTTCGTGAGCGTACTGAGCATGACTGTAACTGCTGTAAATCATTTATTCGTAAACTTGGTGCAGCTATCACAGTTATTGATGGTGAAATCAAGTCTATCTGGGATATTGACGAATCAGGCGTAGATGCTGGTTATGTTGCTGTGGCAAACGCTATGGCTGACCTAGTTAAACAAGCTAATATCAAAGGCATGTTAAAACTAGAAGAAGCTCAAGTAGGTACAGCTACTAACTTTGATGGGCTAACTCAGCAACAGTATCACCACTTCAACTACCGTATGGTAGAAGAATACGTGGTAGACCGACCTAACCACCCTCTAAACCTAGTACTGAACCATAAAACAGCTCTAGAGAACTCACTAGCATTAGACCCTACTGCTATTGAATTAGTACTAGAACTTGTTGAATCTGGTTCGCTATATCGTGGCGAAGAAAAGAAAAATCTATTAGATACATGGCTTGCAGCTATTGAAGACTATAATGCAGTTGGATTAGAGCTATCTGACTTCTGGTTATGGTCACAAGCTTACATACTAGGTGAGTACGCCAACTTCCGAGGCTCTGCTATTGGTGCATTAGTTGAAGCAATTGCTAAAGGTGAAGACCTAAACGTTGCTGTAACTAAATACGAAAAAATGGTAGCACCTGAAAACTACAAACGTTCTTCTGCTCCTGTTACTCAAGGCATGATTAACAAGGCAATGGAAAAAGTGCAAGCACTAGGTATTGAGCCTGCTCTAACTCGCCGATTCGCTAACATTGATGACATTACAATCAACAATGTTCTGTTTGCTGATAACTCAGCAAAAGAGTCTATGGGTGTGTTTGATGCCATTAAACCTACTAAGAACCAAGTACCAAACTTGGATAAAGTGGAAGAAGTGTCAGTACATGACTTCATCAACAACATCCTACCTAAAGCAGCTTCATTAGAAGTTATGGTAAACAACAACCAACTAAACAACTTTGTTAGCTTGGTGGCTCCTGTTGACGCGAATGCAGCTAACATCCTTAAATGGGGCAATAACTTCTCATGGTCTTACAATGGTGAAGTTACTGACTCATTAATGAAAGAACGTGTTAAATCTGCTGGTGGTAATGTCGAAGGTGATGTACGTTTCTCTATCCAATGGAACGAGAACCAACAAGACCGTACTGTAGATTTAGATGCTCACTCCTATAACTTAGGTTCCCATGTCTATTTCTGTAACATGAAAGGCACTTGTGGTGGTGTGTTAGATGTAGATATTCGACAACCTTGGTATAAAGTAGCTGTTGAAAACATCGTATGGGACAATATTAATTCAATGCCTAACGGTGACTATCATCTACGTGTACATGCGTTTTCAGGTTCACTGAAAGGTGGATTTAAAGCTGAAGTAGCAATTCTTGATGATGCCTACGAATACGCATTTACCCAACCATTGCACAATGACAAAACAGTAACAGTGGCTACAGTGACTGTAAACAATGGTACAGCCACAATCAACCACCACATCAACCCAGCGTCAGCGACTACTGCCATTAAAGAAATGTGGGGCGTACATACCAACCAATTCGTTAAAGTACAGACTGTACTAAACTCACCTAATCATTGGGATGGTGAACAGACAGGACACAAACATCTATTCTTTATGTTAGATGGCTGTATCAACCCTGAGCCTGTACGTGGTCTGTACAACGAATTCCTAGCACCTGAGCTGCATGAAAACCGTAAAGTGTTTGAAGTACTTGGCTATAAGCTAAAAGCACCTCATACAGACAAGCAACTAAGTGGTGTAGGCTTCTCACTGGAACGTCGTAACGAACTTGTGTGTAAAGTATCTGGTGCTTTCTCACGTATCATTAAAATCAAATTCTAAGGAACCAATAAAATGTCTGAACAGAATCTTATTGAACTAGCTGTACGTAAGAAACTACGTTTTGAATCCACTAAAGGTCATCTAACTGTTGAGCAGTTATTTGACCTACCTTTCACTTCTAAATCAGGTTGTGACCTACAGACTGTAGCCACTACTTGTAACGAAGAAGTGAAGGCATGTGGTGAAGTGGATTTCGTAGGTACAGCAAAACCTGTAACTAAGACAGCTCAACTTAAGTTGGATGTAGTGAAATACGTTATTTCTACTAAGAAAGCTGAAGCCACTGCTGCTCAAACAGAAGCCCAAAAAGCTGCTGAAAAACAACGCCTAATGGGTCTTCTATCTCGTAAGAAAGACGAAGAACTAGAAGGTAAATCTGCTGAAGAAATTCAAGCAATGATTGATAATCTCTAATCTTACAATAAGCCTCAATTATGAGGCTTATTTGCTCTGCGCCTTATTCAGAAAGGTCAACACTATGACTAAAGGTACTTTAATATTTGGAGTAGGTAAACTCGGACAAGGTAAGTATAAATCAAGTATCAATAGTATTAACACAAAATCATATAACACTTGGATTGCTATGCTTGCCCGTTGTTACGACCCAAAATCACTGAAGAAACATCCCACTTATGCTGGGTGCACTGTTTGTGAAGAATGGTTAAACTACCAAAACTTCGCAGAGTGGTATGTGGCTAACTACTTCGAAGGCTGTCAATTAGATAAAGACAAGAAGGTCAAAGGTAATAAAGTGTACTCGCCTGATACATGCGAGTTAATACCTGCAATAGAGAACCATGAATTAGCCCATGCTAAATCCCACACTTTACGTAATCCAGATGGACAAGTCGTAACCATCTATAACTTAGCCAAATTTGCAAGAGAAAATAAACTAAACAAAGGTCATCTATGGGCTGTGATAAACGGCAAACGTAATACACATAAAGGTTGGACTCGTGCATAGTAATACTGGCGTAGGGTGTAGAACAAATAAAGGAACAAATTATGCCAACTAATTATGAAGTAGCTATATGGCTACTATGTCTGTGGTTTGGTTCTATTGGCGTATTAGCCTTTAATGTTATTAAACATGGAAACCAACGTAATCAACCATTCCGTCCATCTAAACACATAGTAGACCTTATGTTATTAATTAACATTATGCTTTGGTTACTTATGTGGTGCTTTAGATTCTGGGGAGAGTAACATGAGCATTAAAAACAGGTCAAAACAAGAAGTTGAAGGATTATTAGCTCATAAATTACCTGTAGGAAAAGCGAGTCAACTAAGTGACGCTTTTGTATTAGGAATGAGATTTGAGCAATCATTATCGCAATCACATGATATGGTACCTACATTCACAGAACAAGAAAAAGTGATTAGTGAGCTGCAAAAACAAGTCGACAACCTTCAAATTAAATATGGTGACGCTTGGTTTGATGGGTTCATGGAAGCTCAATCAATACACAATAACGATGGAAACCTTGAGGATTATTCAAGCGATTCCATTCTTCACCTATCAGAACACGCTGAAGAAGAAAGAACCAAGCACAAACAATCAAAAGGTGAGTGAGATGGCATGTGATATATGCACTAAGACGGGCACTACGTTGCATGAACTCAAGGAGCAGTACAAAACAGATAGAGTGCAATACATCTGTAAAGACTGTCTTGAAGAAACTAATAATCATCTATTTGCTTTACGAGAAGTACAACGAAAAATGGAAAATCGTATGATGAAACGATTATTACGCTATAAACGAATGTACTTTAAAAAATAAGGACTAAGAATATGGATACTTATAGCTATAGTAGCGTCTGTACTAATTGCATCTATTGCTACTTACCATATGCATCGTAACCACGTAATTCATGATTTAGTTAAAGCTGGAATACCTGCAATTGAAGTCACCTGTGCCATAGAAGATGACCACAATAGCAAACCTAAATATATGGGGCTTGCAACTAGACATAGTAAATAGGGCTTCGCCCTTTTTGTGCTAATTGAGGTTCTATCCCCGTACCTACTATCACAATGGTTTACTGTTTCCATTGAGTGAACAAACGGCTATTGAAGTGCTGTAAGAGCTTCTTTGTAAGATACACTTACATGAACCAATGATTAATAGACTATCAATCTAACTGTGCTGTCACGCAGTTTCATTTGGTTCAATCAGACCCCGTAGATGGACATTTAGGGTTAGCAAGACTACGTTAAAAATACATAACCTTAGTACCCAACTAAGTTGGCTCGGTATGAGAAGTGGAGGAACACACTGGTACAAATAACCCCTAATTATGCAAAGCCACTCATTTACTCTATATGTTAAATAACGCTTAACTGAGGAACTGGGATTGATACTCACAGCGAGTGGCTTTGCTCCATCCATCAATCCAGTAGGTAATCTTATGTCCTCTAAGCAAAGAATAGCCAGTGAGTACAACTGGAAGATTAGAACTACTAGAGGCAATTGCTGCAACTTACGTAGGAATGTCTACATGATACTGGGTAGTACTAAATCTAC
>Ga0075011_10001016_pt1 | contig 14970 bp, 14 predicted proteins | sample TARM_MetaG_T_14_FD_72354 | JGI IMG/M metagenome (GOLD analysis project Ga0075011, IMG submission 72354) | Freshwater microbial communities from Pennsylvania, USA, analyzing microbe dynamics in response to fracking - TARM_MetaG_T_14 | ecosystem: Environmental > Aquatic > Freshwater > River...
CACCAAGCCCGAGGCCCCGACCGGCCGCAGCACCCCCGGAACCCTCGACGTCGAGCACGCCGGCCGACCCTGGCGACAACCACACCTCACACCGGGGCACTCACATGAATAGCCCTTTCCTCTAAAGTCAACCGCACGATGCTCGCCCGCCGCGGCATCAGGGTCGTGATCCCCGAGAAGAAGGACACGATCGCCGCCCGCCAGCGCAAGGGCTCCGCCGGCGGACGACCATCCGCCTTCGACGCCAACGCCTACAAGCGGCGCAACGTCGTCGAACGGCACTTCAACACCGTCAAGCAGTGGCGTGGCATGGCGACCCGCTCGAACCTGGTCACGAAGCCGGATCTGGAAGCGCCCGCGTTCGTGCCACGGACGTCTGGACTCGACCTGGTAGATCCTGGCGACAAGCTTGGTCATCTGGTCAGCGTCCAACCCGGTCGTAGACTCGTAGCGCACCGGCTCTCCTCCTTGCGGATGGATGGTGTGGTAACCCCATCGTTGCAGGTCACAGAGCACGGGTGCGCTCTCACCCGGCCGCGACGCCGCGACCCAATCCGTGAATAGCCCTCTGATGTGTGCCGCCTGTGGCATCGCGACAGGGCCGACTCGCGCGTCTGGAGAGGGTCAGCCCAAGTGGGTCGACGGCCGATCCGGAGAGAGGTACAGCTCGACGCGGTCGGTGGTCCAGGTGGCGACGCCGGTGCCGAAGAAGTCCTGGTCCTCGGTCCAGATGGGGCACGACAGGAGCAGGCTGGTCGCCAGGATCGGGGCGTCCTTCGGGTCGCGACCGTCGATGCGAAGGTGCGCCTCGGTGAGCTGCGACGCGTACGTGTCGGGCTCGATCGGGTGCACGAGATGCTCGAGTTTGCCGAGCGCCTCAAGGGCGGCGGCGAGTGTCGCGTCTGCCCACCCGCGGTTGTGGGCGACCGTCGGGAGGTGGCGGCGCGCGTCGTCGAACGCCTCCTGAGGTGCGCACAGCCACGCCTCGCCCGCGTGGGCGTTGACCAGTCGCCGCGCGCCGACGCCCAGCACCGTCGAGATGACGATGTTGGCGTCGAGGACGATGCTCTTGGCGACCTCCACTACGCGTCCCCGCGGCGCAGGGCATCGAAGTCTCGCACGACGGCGTCGACGTCCTCGTCGGCGAGGAGTTCGTCGAGCTTGGCCGCAGCGGCGACGAAGGCGTCGCGTTCGGCGGTCAGGTCGACCTTGACCGGGATGAAGAACCCGACGGTGTGGCCGTGGCGCTGAACGGCGACGGGGGTGTCGGAGTCGACGTAGCGGGCGAGGCCAGCACGGAACTCCCGGATCCCGACAGGGGTGACGGACATGAGTGCCTCCCAGGGTGTGTACCGATGCGTACACAATACCTCGAAGGTCGTTGTCGAAGCCATCACGGACTCACTGGCTGTGCGCGCGGGTCAACGTTGTCAGGCTGATCTCCGAACTCGCCCTTCCACTCAATCTCTGCCAGAGCAAGCACAGCGCGGCGCCGGCTTCCTGGCTGGCCACTCCTACTCCTCGTCGAGGCCGGCGTCGGCGATCGCCGCGCGCAGGGCGTCGCCGCCGGTGTGTCGTGCTTCGCGTTCGCCGACGACGTCGAGGATGTCCTGGACGCGGATGCGGCGGTGGCGGGAACCGGGGAGCCGACGAAAGGCGAGAGCGCCGTCTTCGCAGAGCCGGTCGACATGCGGCCACCACGGCGCGCACCGCGTCGACGGGCTGCGTGGTTGCATGGCCCGCGACGGTCACGACCGCGACGATGAGCGTGGCCAGCGTGAGCACGTTCGGGATCCGGTGCGTGCGCGCATCGACGATGGAGATCGCTGTCAGGGGCGGACAGTGAGGACAAGCGTCGCGACAAGCCAGGCGTCGTCGCCCACGGAGGCGACCGCCACCACGACCGTTGTGACAACTGCGGTTGTCAGGATGCCGTCGACTACGTGCACCTGCATGTCCGAGAGCCTGGAGGTGTCGACGCCGACTCGCTCACGCTCCCAGGGTAGGGGTCGCTTTGTCTCCGCCGTGGGCTTGCCGCGTGGCTGTGGACCACCGGCAACACCGGTCGCGGCGGCGTCCTCGCGCGACGCGGACGGGCCAGGCTTCGGCGCCATGAAGGTATGGCCCAGTACGCGATCGACCTTCGCGATCTGGGCCATGTGTGACGGCGCCGCGCTGGCCGTCTACCGGCGCAGGCTCGCCAGCGCGAGCGCCGCCGCGGTCGCCGAGACTCGGTGGTGCGACCGAGGGTCGCCAGTGCGCTCGCCGACGGTCTCCAGCACGCCGTCCGCGATGCCTTCGCGGCGCGGGATCGTTGGATCGATCGGCGAGCCGTCACCCATCCGGTAGCCGGTCGCGTTGAGGTGCGCCGCAATCCGCGTCCACGGCAGCTGTGTGTTCGCGCCCGCCGCCGCGTAGGCGAGGACGAGGAGGTCGGCGTCACCGGCAAAGTTACGGCCATCGCCAGGTCGCAGCCTGGAGGCGAGGTGCGCGAAGAGCATCCGTGGGTTGCCTCGGACGGCGGCACCTGTCCGCGTGAGTAGGAGTCGGCCCTTGTAGTTCCGCAGGAGCCCGAGCCGCCTGACCATGAGTTCGCGGAACTCGGCCACGGGCCAGGTCAGGTCTTCGCGGTTCGCCTTGCCGATCCAGCGGCCCATGGTGGGCAGGAGCGCGGCGAGGGCTTCGACGTCGGCGGGCTTGAGGTAGCCGGCCGCCGTGAGTGGGATGCCGCCGTCTGTTGCCCGGTCCAGCAGCCACAGGTGCGGGCGCAGCGCGGCGGTGAGCTCGGCGTCCGACGGCGCCTCGGGCGGATCCGGTAGTGCGGCCAGGTCGGCCGCGAGCGTCGCGGTCGGGTCGTCGTACGCAAGCATGGCGAGCATGTCGATGAGGCGGCGCGGGTACGCACGCCGACGCAGCTCATAGAGTGGCCCCGCCAGGGCCGCATTCACGGCTGCGATGTCAAAGTGGGCCGGGTCGTCGAGCACCTCGGCGAGCTCCTCGGCGGTGCGGACCGAGCCCGAGTCGTCGGGCGGGGCCGCGCGGCGGCCGTCGACGCAGCGGGCCACGGCGCCGTCGTCGTCGGTCAGGGGCAAGACCTGTTCGAGACGGAGGGTGAGGTCCCAGTTGTCGCCGTAGTCGTAGAGGTAGGCGAGGGCGTCGCCGGGTGCGGCGAGCGCCTCGTCGAGACGGATCTGCTCTTCGGGGAAGCGGGCGCCGTCGTCGTGCTCGGGGTTCTCGAGGTCGCCCTCGGCGACGTCGTACGGGCACAGGTACCGCTCTGCGGCATGGTCGTACGTCTCCGCGGACAGCCAGAACGAGTGCAGGTGCGAGTCCGTCCACCCGAACGCGTCCTGGATGACGTCATGCACGACGTCGAGGGTCAGGTCGGAACGCAGGTCCAGGCGACGCCAGATGGGCGGCTTCGCCCGGTTGAGGTCTACGCGCACCCGCAGGACGACGACCTCGTCGCGGCGCGGGTGCCGAGACCGCGGGGGAGCCGTGGGGCGGCGGCGCCGGACGGGCCCGACGGCGAACGTGTCGAGGACGGCGCCGATGCCGACCTGGGCGACGAGTTCCTCCAGCTTGGCTCTGAGCTCGTCCTCGCTCGTCGTCATGCCCCACATCGCTTCGTGATGGCCCGGCATGCCGGATCGAGTCCGAGCCGCAGGCCGGTGGCGTCCTCGAGCGCTCGCAAACAGCGTACGCAGCGGTCGCCGCGGTAGAGCAGGTCGGGATAGTCCGCGGCGACGGCGCTTGGGGCGACGTCGTGCAGGTCGTGGAACGCAGCGAACGTCTGCGGGTGGCGACGGTTCACCGCGGCGTGAACGACGGCGGGTGTCCGCGAGGGGTTCGTCATGGCTCGCGAGAGCCCTTCGAGCGCTTCGGCATAGCCGTCTCGCGATGTCCGGTGCGCCATGAAGAGGTCTGGATGCGCGGCGACGATGCCCGCTCGGGTCAGGTCGGCGAGGCCGGAGTCGCTCACGTTCTCGGTCACGAGGAACGTCGCGCCCGCGGCGACGGCGTCGGCGAGCACCTGGCGGTCCTTCGTGTCGGCCGAGGCGTACGAGCCAGCGTCGGAACCGGTCGGCGAGAGGTCGACGTCGTGCCGCTTGCGGAGAGCTGCCAGAGGCGCGGCCTTCGCACCGAGGTGCTTCTGCGCCTCCGCCTCGACGTACTGGCTCCACGCGACCCGATAGCCGCTGAGCGCAGCCGACGCCCACACCAGCGTTCGGCTGAACGGCTTGGCGAGGACGTTCGCGTCGAGGAAGGCGGTCGGCTCGCTCTGGTCGTCGGCGGTCACTCGCCGAACAGTTCTGCTTCGACGTCGTCGGCCGACGACGCTGCGATCTCGCGCACGTACACTCGACGGAACCGGTCCACCTCGTCCAACGGGATCCGGTGCCGGTTCCCGTGCAGTTCGGTGCGAAGCTCGCCCAACGCGATGCGCCGCATGACCGCGGGGCGTGAGATACCGAGCGAGTCGGCGAGCTGCGCCGGGGTCAGGAAGGGGCGGCGGAAGCGAACCTCCGCGATCTCGCCGGCCTCGAGGTGGCGGCGGATCGTGGCAGCCCAGTCGTCCGCAGACTGTGGGGTGATCTCGATCGCGCTCATACGCCGACCGTATCGCACCTGACAGATTGACGGCATAAGTGTCAGCGCGCGATCGTCGTGAACGGGTCGAGGTCCGGGTGCGCGGCCGCGAACTGGGGGGAGCCTCTCCCGGTCCGTCCGGCGCGGCGACATCCTCATCGACGCCCCGCTGGGCGACCACGCGATCCACGAAAGCTCGTCGAGAAGCGGGCTGCCGTCGTCGGCCTCCCGCCCGAGACGATCTCCAGGCACCAGATCCGCGCCGGGGCCCGCGACGACCGCTGCAGCGGCCGGGCCCGGGGCTGTCGGTCAAGGGACGCGGCACGGTGGCACTGCCGCCGAAGTGAACGCCTGGGTCTGTTGGCCCCAGAGTTGTCGGGTCTCGCACGACGACTGGATCGCGGCCTGCTCGATGACGGCGACCGCGCGCTCGATTTCGGCGGCGTCCGACGCGCTGGCGGTGACGAGTCCGACGGCGCGGAGGAGCCCGTGCCCGGCCGTGAGGTCGGCCTCTTGCTGGAGGACGTCGGTGTACTCGGCGGTCCTGGTGGCGTCCTCAACCTGCCCGATCTTGGCGCGTTGGGCGGCGTCGGAGATGTGCTCGGTCTTGGCCTTGCGGATGGCGGGGGCAGCGGCGTCGGCGTGGACGGGTGCGAAGAGGATCGTGAGCGTGTGCTGGACGCCGGTGGAGGACAGCAGCGGCTGGAGGAACCCGGGTGACACGTAGGCGCGGGGCCACTCGAAGATCCGGAGCACCGCGTGGTGGGCGGAGCTGGACCGGAACGAGCCCCAGGACTCGGTGATCGCAAGGGGACCAGCGGTGGCGAGGTCGTGGCCGATCTCGCCGTGGCGGTCGAGGGCGGGCGCTATCGAGGGGTCGTAGGCGGTGCGGAGCACCACGGCGCCGTGTCAGCATCGGTCATGGCGGACATGCCGAAGGTCCTCACCGATGTCCTGGTCGAGCCCAGGCTCAAGCAGTGAGTTGGAACCGATCCGCGGGTCCGCGCCCTGGCAGCGTGCATCTATGCCCTGGCCGCGCGTGACTTCGGCCTGACGGAGAGGGACGGCTACCAGGCCACATCGCTCGCCCCGGAGACAACGGCGTTCGCGACCCTGTGGGTCCGCGTCGCCCGCCGCGACGTTCCTCGGATTGAGGTCCACCAGCACGCTGACGGCGTGTGCGACCTTCCCGACCCGTTCGACCGTGATGCGCTGTGGGCGCGGCGCGGCGCCTGCCACTGGTGGTGGCTGTGGGACGGCCACGGGCTGTGCTCCTGTCAGATGTGCCACGAGGGTTCCCGCCTGCGTGCCGAGCGTCGCGCCGACCGCCAGGCAACCAGCCGCAATCTCCGCCTCGTCGTCGACCGCTGGAACGCGGGGTGCCGCGACGGCAGCGACGGCCTGCTCGAGGCGGTGGAGGTCAGACGTGAGAATCGTTGACGACCCCGGTGCGGGTCGCGGTTCCGACGTGAGTCCTCGTGCGGCACGTGTCAGGAGGAAGCCGTCGGCGCGCTCGGGCGGACGGCGTCTGTCATCGATCGGACACCACTGTCGCGGCATGTCAGCGGTGACTGGCAGAATCACGCGTCGTGACAGCCACCATGTCCGACGCCGCCGGTCCGATGGGCGACCGCGCCAGCGATGCCGACCGCGCGGCTGGCGATTCTGCGGGGCCTGGGGACTACGCGCCGTTCGCGTACCTCGCCACCCCGAACGCGCCGGTGTATCGGCGGGTCATGAAGGCGATGGTGTCCGCCAAGGAGCGCTTCACGGTGCATGCACGGCCCGACGACGTGTACGCCGCGGTCGTCGCAGACGGTGGCGGACCCGTCACGGCCGACGAGGTCAGCAAGGCGCTCGACAGCCTCGCCAACCCTGGGTGGGGCAACCTGCTCGCCTTTCCGGACACCGGGCGGGTCACCGCCATCGCCGACTTCTACAACCGGCGGATGCTGTACCAGCTGTCTCGCGTCGGCGAGACCGCCGAGCGTGCCCTGGCCCGCTTCGACGACTCGCTCGGCTCTCGTGGCGCTCTGCAGGCGGTGGCTCTCGAAGACATCGTGGTCCTGCTCACCGCGCTGACGGACCACGCTCGTGCTCACACCGCCGACCCGGCGGTGGAGCCTGACCACGCCGCCATCCACCAGGCGATGATCGCGGTCCGAGGACGTTTCACCGACCTCGCGGAGAACGCCGTCGACTTCATGGGGTCGATCCAACGCACGATCGACCTGCACGATGCCGACGTCGAGGCGTTCCTCGCCTACAAGGAACGCCTCATCGACTACCTGCAACGCTTCCTCGAAGACCTGATCGTGCGCTCCGACCAGATCGCCCGTCTGCTGCGAGGGCTGAGCGCGGCGGACTCCGAGTTCCTGTGCCAGGTTGCCGGTCGTCGCGAAGCGCGCGACGTCGCCCCTGGTGCCGAGGCCGAGGCCTGGGAGGCGACCACCGCCATGTGGCGCAACCAGTGGCGAGGGCTGGTCGACTGGTTTGTCGACACCCCGACCCGCGAGTCGGAAGCCAAGCTGTTGCGCAGCCGCGCCCGCTCCGCGATCCCCGCCCTGCTCGCTGTCGTCGGTGCGCTGCATGAACGCGGTGGTGGGCGGGCCGACCGTTCGCACGACTTCGTCACCCTGGCCGGATGGTTTGCCGCCCTGGCGAGCGACGACGACCGCCACCGGTTGTGGCGGACCGCGTTCGGGCTGACCTCGGCGCGCCACCTGGCCGTCACCCCGGAGACGGTCGAAGCCTGGGATGCGTACGAGGGCCCTCCGTCGCCGCCGTGGCAGGAAGCGCCCACGGTGCAGATCTCGGCGCAGTTGCGCAGGACCGGGCAGTACGAACGTCGAGGCCGGGCCAACCGCATCGCCGATCGTTCCGCCGCCAAGGAGATGCTCGCTACGCGAGCGCGGGAGCAGGCCGAACAGACCGCGGCCGCCCGGGATCGGCTCCTGGCTCAGGGGCCGCGGCGCTTGGCCGACTTCGACGAGCTTGACCCCGATGCGTTCCGTCACTTCCTGGCGCTGCTCGGCGACGGCCTGGCTGGAGCGCGCCCCGGCGCCACCCGCAGCGAGATCTACACCTCCGACGGCGAGTTGCGCGTGGTGCTCGACGGTATCGGCACACCGGAGGAAGCCACGCTGCACACCCGGGACGGCCGGCTCACCGGCCCCAACGTTCTCGTCGACATCCAGCTGGCCGCGCCGGCGCTGCCCGAACCCGATCGTGAGGTTGCTGCGTGAGAGTGGAAGATTTGTCGGGGCGCGTCGTCGGCGCCATCGACCTACGGGAGCGTGAAGGCCGTCAGCGGGTGACGCGCGAGCTGCTTCTGCGTCCGATCCTGCGTCCGCAAGACGGCGAGCTCTACCGTCTGGCTCGTCGCCACGCCGAGGCCGTGCGCGACTGGTTCGCCCGCGAGGTCGGTTGGCACCTGGCCGTCGACGCCGAGGTGGTGCGCCTCGACAAGCGCAACGTCCCCGCCGGCCCGGTCTCCCAAGCGGTCGCCGCCAGCCAGCCCGCCCGTGTCAAGCGCGGCGACCAGCCGTTCAGCCGGCGCCGTTACGTGCTGTTGTGTCTGGCGCTCGCGGTGCTGGAGAAGCCGGAACGCCAGGTCGCGCTCGGATACGTGTCCGACCAGATCGTCCTGCTGGCACGCACTCCGTCCTTGGCGAGCGTCGAGTTCACCATGAACCGGCGTGACGAACGTTCGGACCTGGTGGCGGCGATCCGGGTGCTCGTGGGCTGGGGAGTGCTCCAGCAGGTCACGGGCGACGAGTCACGGTTCATCAACGATCGCGAGACCGGCGACGCGCTGTACGACGTCGAACGCCGGGTGCTGTCCCGGGTGCTTGCCGTCTCGCTCTCACCGTCCCAGGTGGCGCGGGAGCTGGGATCCGAGGAACCGCCGAGCATCGAGGTCCTGGAGGAGGCTCTGCACCGGCGCCCAGCTGCCGTGACCGATGACGAGGTGAACCGTCGGCTGCGCCACCGCTTGGCGGCACGGCTGCTGGAGGACCCGGTCGTCTACTACGCCGACCTGCCCGACGCCGAGCGCGACTACCTGACTCGGCGCCGTGTCCCCATGACGGCAGCGCTCGCCGAGGCGACCGGCCTGGTGCCTGAGCTGCGGGCCGAGGGGGTGGCCTTGGTCGATCCGGACGACCAGCTCACGGACCTGCGCATGCCCGAGACCGGAACTACGGGGCACGCTGCCCTGCTCGTCGCCGAACGGCTTGCCGCTACCGGGCCGGCCAGGTCGTCGGCGCTACGACGGTTCATCAAGGCGAAAGCCCAGGAGAACGCCGCCTACTGGCGCAAGGGCACCCGTGAACCCGGAGCGGACGCAGCGCTGGTGGCGCACGCCGTCGAACGGCTGCGTGCGCTGGCGTTGGTCCGTGTGGAAGCAGGTGAGGGTGCCGACGACGTGGTGCACCCCCTACCCGCGCTCGCCCGCTTCGCCGTCGGACGGGCCAAGGCCCCCAGAAAGGTTCCATCGTGACCGATACCCTCCCGTCCGCCACCCAAGCGCGGTGGACCCCGCTGCGCACCGGGTTGGTGGACCTGTTCCACTTCGACGACGAGCAGTTCTGGTTCCACGACGGCCGCCTGCTGCTACGCGGCAACAACGGCACCGGCAAGTCCAAGGTGCTGGCACTGACGCTGCCGTTCCTGCTCGACGGGTCGATGAACCCCTCCCGCGTCGAACCCGACGCCGACCCGAAGAAGCGCATGGAGTGGAACCTGCTCCTCGGCGGCGCCCACAAGAACCCGGAGCGCACCGGGTACACCTGGATCGAGTTCGGTCGCCGCGACGCCGACGGCGAGCCGCGGTACACCACGCTCGGCATCGGGATGAAGGCCGCCCAGGGTCGTGGCATCGTCAAACGGTGGTTCTTCGTCACCACCCGCCGCATCGGTGACCTGCACCTGACCGACTCCTCCGGAACGGCGCTGGGAGAGGCCGCGCTGCGCGAGGCGATCGAGCCGACCGGCACCGGCATGGTGTACACGACCGCCGAGGCGTACCGCCGTGCGGTGGACGACACCCTCTTCCAGCTCGGGGAGGACCGGTACGCCGCCTTGGTGGACATCCTCATCCAGCTGCGCCAACCGCAGCTGTCCAAGCGGCCCGACGAGAAGGCGCTGTCCCATGCCCTGACCGAGGCGCTCCCACCGCTCGACCAGGCGATCATCTCCGACGTCGCCGAGTCCTTCCGATCACTGGCCGACGACCAGCGGGGTCTGGACGAGACCCGAGAGACCTTGGAGGCCGCCCGGGGGTTCCTGCGCACCTACGGGACATACGCCAAGGTGGGAACCCGGCGATGGACACGCGAGGTACGCGAGGCGGACAGCGCGTTCCGTCGCGTCGGCACGGAGCTGGGCGACGTCGAGGCCGGCCTGGAATCGGCGAGTGCGGCACTCGCCGACATCGCCACCGCGCTCGCCGACGTCGAGACCCAGGCCGTGGCGGCGGACGCGCGTCGGCAAGCCTTGCGCGAAGGTCCAGAGGCACGGCAGGCCGACGAGTTGGAACGCGCCGAGTCCCGCGCCACCGACGCGGAACGCCGCGCGGACGACACCGCCCGCGACGCGCAGACCGCCGAGAACCACGCCGCCCGGGTGCGCGACGAGGTCACCGCCGCGTCCGGCGACCTGGCCGCCTCCCGTCGTCGAGCCACGACGGACCGCACGACCGCAACTCAGGCAGCGGCCCAGGCGGGACTGGTCGCCGATCACGACACCCTGCTCGCCGACGAAGCCGCATCGACCTCCGCACTGGAACGCCGCCGTACCCAGATCAGCCACGTCGCCGACCTGCTCACCCAAGCCAAGGATGCCGACGCCGCGGCCGACGCGGCGCGCACCCGGCTCGACCAGGCGGAGGCTGCCCGCGCCCAGCGCGTCCAGGAGGTCGCCGCCCGCGAGGCGGAGATCGGCGAGACGGCGCAGCGGTACCGCGACGTCGTCGCCGCCTACCTGGCCACCTTGACCGTGCTCGCGGTCGACGGCGCGGGCGAGCTGCCCGAGGTCAGCGAAGAATGGGCACACGACCTCGACGGCGATTCACCCTTGGTACAGGCCGTCACCCACGGCGCCCGCGCGCGGGACACCGAGCTGGCCGACGCCCGTGCCGCCGCCACCGCACAAGCGACACGCCTGACCGCAGACCGGCACGCTGCGGCGCAGGAACGCGACCGGCTCGCCGCCGGCCACGACCCGGTCCCCGGCCCATGGCCGCAGCGGGACACCACCGTGCGCGAAGGACTCGACGGCGCGCCCCTGTGGCAGGCCATCGACTTCGCCGACCATCTCGACACCGCCGGGCGCGCCGGGGTCGAGGCCGCGCTCGAAGCCTCGGGCCTGCTCGACGCCTGGATTCGCCCCGACGGCACCGTGACCGACGTCGTCGCCGGCGACGTCGTCATCGGGCCGTCTGCCACCACGCCGCCCACCACGCCGCCCACCACGCGGTCCACCTCGACGCCGCAGCGCACGCTGTCCGAGGCGTGCGTCGCCGCCGTCGGCGACACGGGACTGCCCGCCGACGTCGTCACCGGTGTGCTCGCCTCGATCGGGTTCGGTGCCGATGCCGGAATCGACGTGTGGGTCGCCGCCGACGGTGGCTGGGCCGCCGGACCCGCCCGTGGCACAGCCCACAAGCCGGCCCCCGAGTTCGTGGGTTCTGGTGCCCGGGCGGCCCACCGGCGTCGCCGCATCGAACTCCTCGACGCGCACATCGCGGAGCTGACCTCAGCGATCGAGACCGCCACCGTGCAAATCGCCACGATCGACGCCGAACGTGCGCAAGTTCGTTCCGCCGTCGACGCCCTCCCGCACGCCGCAGAACGCGAGCTCACCGGTTGCCACGCACGGCTCGCCGCCGCCCGCGAGGAGGTGGCACGCGCCACCGAGCTGGTCGCCGAGGCGCGCATCGACGCCGACTGGGCGGTGGCCGAGGCCACCCGCCACCGGGCCGTGCTCGACGAGAACGCCGCGCGCTTCCACCTCGTGGCCACCACCGAAGCCCTGACCTCAGCCCGCGACGCCGTCGGCGACTACGCACGGGCGCTTGCGGTGGCGCGCCGTTCCCTCGCCGAGGAGCTCGCCGCCCAAGGGCGCGAGGACGCCGCTGTGGCCCGCTCGGTGATCGCCGAGCAGCAGGCCACGGAGCGTGCCGACCGGGCACGTGCGGATCGGCTGGCCGCGCAGGCCGCGCGCACCACGGCCGACGAGCTGCGGGCCACGGTCGGGGCTTCCGTGGCCGAGCTCGAACGCCAGCTTGCCGAGGTGACGGGCGAGATGGAACGGCTGGGCCAATCTCGCGCCGACCTCGCCCAGCGGCAGCTCACCGCCACGGCCGAACGTGCCGCCTTGAGCGAACGGGCCGCGAGCCTGGGCGAACAGCGTGCGGAGCAGGGCGAGCGCCGAGCGCGGGCCGTGGAGGACCTGCGTGCCTTCACCACCACCGGTCTTGTCGCCGTCGCCCTTCCCGGCATCGACCACCCGGATGCGGCGACGCACGACGCCTGGACGATGACCGCAGCCCTCGCTTTCGCCCGCACCGCCGAGGCATCCCTTGAGGCCGTGCCGGACGACGACGAGCGCTGGAAGGCCGTGCGGCAACGCATGTCCACCGCGCACACCGACCTGCAGAGTGCGATGAGTCGTCACGGCCACGAGGCCTACCTGGACCTTGCGGGGATGGCCGACGTCGCCCGGGTGCGGTTCCGCGGGGAGGACCTGCCGATCGAGGAGCTCGCCGAGCGCCTCGCCGCGGACGTCGCAGAACGCGAGCGGATCCTCACGGCCCGTGAGCGGGAGGTCATCGAGAACTACCTCGTCGGTGACGTCGCTGGCCACCTCTCGGAGCTGATGGTGAGCGCGCAGACGCGCATCGACGCGATGAACCGTGAGCTGGCCGACCGCAAGACCTCGACCGGCATGCAACTGCGCGTGCGCTGGCGTGAGCGCGGGGACGGTCCGGCGGGACTGGCGGAGGCCCGCGGGCTGCTGGTGCGGGCCGACGCCACCTGGACCGCCGCCGACCGGGAGGCGATCGCCACCTTCTTGCAGGGCCGGATCACCGAGGTTCGGGAGGCAGACCCCACCGGTTCGTGGCGCGAACATCTCGACAAGGCGCTCGACTACCGTGCCTGGCACGTGTTCGTGGTCGAGCGGCGCGGCCTGGACGCCACCTGGCGTTCGGCGTCCGGTCCCGCCTCGGGCGGCGAACGGGTGCTGGCGGCGTCGATCCCGCTGTTCGCTGCGGCGTCGTCCATGTACGAGTCGGCCGCGCCCGGGGCGCCCCGACTCATCCTGCTCGACGAGGCATTCGCCGGTGTCGACGACGACTCGCGTGCCAAGTCCCTCGGTCTGCTGGCCACCTTCGATCTCGACGTCGTGATGACGTCCGAACGTGAGTGGGGCTGCTACCCACAGGTCCCAGGGCTGGCGATCTCGCAGCTCACTCGCGCCGAGGGCATCGACGCCGTGGGCGTCATCCGGTGGCGGTGGGACGGGGTACGTCGTGTGCGGGATACCGAGCCGGACGCCGGAGCGTTCGCGATGGCACGCGGTGCGGCCCACGACGGTGGACGGTGGGGCGACGAGGTGCGTGCCGCGCATCGGGTTTCGGCGACCGGCGGCGGGGAACACGACGAGGACGGCATCGCAGCGCCGTACGACACGCCGAGTCTCTTCGAGGAGTCGCCCTGATGCGATCCCCGGACGAACCTGATCCGCCCCAGCGCGGAGCGCTGCCCGGTCCGCGGGAACGCACAGCGCACCTCGCGCTGACGGTGCTGCTGGGTGGGGACGGTGCGCGCTGGCTGGTGGACCGGGTTCGCGAGCGGGTCGCGTCCGGCCGGGCCGTCCGTGACGCCATGCTCACCGGCGTCGTCGCGCGTCAGCGTCCCACCGGGGCCGAGCGCGAGGCAGTGCTGCGGCTCGTGGGGCCGCCGCGCAGACCCGGTGGTGTATTGCGGGTCGATCTGGGCGACGTCGAAGCGGTGCTACGGCGCGGCCCCTGGCCCGCCGGACTGGTGGACGCCGTCGAGACGCTGACGGGACCGATCGTCGTGCGCGGGGAGCTGCGGGCCCAGTCCGAACGCGCATGGGTGGCCGTCGCCGCCGCCATGGATCCGGCTATCGCCGCACATCCAGGGATCGCCGGATGGTGGGCACGGTTCTGCGCCGATGGCGGGCACAAGAGGCTCGGTGACGGCGAGGGGATGACCGAGAGGGCGGCAGCAGCACGGCACACCGTGGATCGCGCCGCGACCGTACTGAGCGCGCTCCCGCTCGAACCACCCGGCGAGCCGCTCGCCGTCCTCGCCCGCCGGCTCCTCGGTGACGCACACGGGTTGGACGCCGACCGGCGACTCGGACGGCTGGTCGTCGCCGCGATCCGCGGTGGGAGGATCGGAGACGGCGATGCCCGCGTCGGTGGTGCCAGCGCCGGGCTCCGCTCCTCGGGCCCGGTCGGCTCGGGCCTGGTGGGCTCTGACGTGGGCGGCGGTGCGGGCGAGGTGATGGCCGACCGTGACGTGTGGGGGACCGTCGGGGTGGTCGCCTCGGCCGTCACGTCCACGGTGCTGTGCCTCGGAGTCCGTGGCGACGCCGCTGCCGACCCGTGCGAACCGCCCTCGCTGGAGATCGCCACCGCGACATCGCTCGAGGCGATGGCGGGCGCGAGTGCGCCGGTCGTGCTGACCCTCGACCAGGCGCGCAGCAGGGCGGTCCGGCCCGTTCCAGCGCACGGCCGGGTATACGTCGTCGAGAACCCTACGGTGATCGAGGCCATCGCCGCGGGGTGGACGGCGCATCCCCCGGGACCGGACATGCTCGACCTCCTTCCCGCCGTCGTGTGCACGAACGGGCAGCCGACGCTCGCCGTCGTCGACCTGATCACCCGGCTCGCCGCCGACGGCGCCACCGTGCACTACCACGGCGACTTCGACTGGCCCGGCCTGCGCATCGCCACGGCCCTGGCCCGCTCCGTGCCGTGGACTCCGTGGCGGTTCACCGCCGCCGACTATGAAGCTGCCACCGCCCGCGACCTGCCCGCCCGGCCCTTGACCGGCGCACCCACCGAGTCGCCGTGGGATCCGGCGCTCGCGATCGCCATGGCTACGCGCGGCGTGGTCATCGAAGAGGAGGCGGTCATCGAGGAACTCGTGGGTGATGTACTCTCCGCGCCTTCCCACATCGCGGCGTTGAGTTCGGCGACCGGATCTGGACGATTCCGGTGAGCGCTCTGCGGTGCCCTAGAAGTTTCGGACAGTTACGATTTCCGTGATTGACACGGAGGGAAGTTGCTGTGCCGGCTAGGAAGTATTCGCAGGAGTTCAAGGATTCCTGTGTTCAGGAGGTTAT
>Ga0075011_10001017_pt1 | contig 14968 bp, 12 predicted proteins | sample TARM_MetaG_T_14_FD_72354 | JGI IMG/M metagenome (GOLD analysis project Ga0075011, IMG submission 72354) | Freshwater microbial communities from Pennsylvania, USA, analyzing microbe dynamics in response to fracking - TARM_MetaG_T_14 | ecosystem: Environmental > Aquatic > Freshwater > River...
GGTCCGCATTGGACAACAGCCTGGCCTTGCGCAGAATGCGCGCGTTGGCGTCCGACGGGTCGGGCAGGATCACGGACAGCTCTTTGCCTATGTAGGCGTCAAGGAGATTGCCCGCAGTGATCGGCTTATAGGAATATTGGACGTCCTCCACGGCCATGTCCGGGGCCGTGGCCCGGATGGACGAAGCGTCCACCGTGGTCGGGATATCGGTGAAGACCACGGCGGCGGCCCCTTCGGGCAGGGTCACCACGCGGGATTCGGTCACCTGGGCCTGGCCGGAGTTATAGACGGCCAGTACCGATCCGGCGGCCTGGGCGACACCGGCAAGAGGAGTAAGAAGGAAAAGCACTGCGGCGAGCAGTAGGGCTACGGGGAAACATGGCCGATTCATCGGTCCTCCGAGGTTGAGTCGAGATTGCGTTGGGACAACATATCAGTGCCTAGCATTCAGGATACACAGCCCCAAGCTATTTTGCAAAAATATAACAAAGAATATCACTGCGGCAATCCCTGGCCGAAAACAACGTCAATCACCTACTCCACGGCCATATATACGGTCATGCCTGAGATTCTGGAAGGACCGGGCCCCCATTTCCCATCTCGCAATCAACCACGTTATCTGATAGTAGTAATTCTGAATGAAAATCCTCATTATCGATGATTCCAAAGTAACCGCCGCCCAGTTGTCCGATATGCTGCTGGGAGCGGGGTATGACGACGTGTCGGACGTCGACACCCTGGCACGGGCGCTGAACACCCTGCAACGCTCCGCGGCAGGTGGGTCGCCTGTGGACTTGGTGCTCATCGACCTCGACAACCACGATACCGACGGCATAGCCGCCATCCTGACGCTCAAGTCCCACCGCGAATTCGAGGACATTCCGATCATCGCCGTGGCCCCGGACGACGGCTCCGACGAACTGGACCGGGCCTTTGCGGCCGGAGCTTCGGATTACATCGTCAAGCCCGTGGGCCGCACCGAGCTGCGCGCCCGGGTACGCTCAGCCCTGCAACTGCGCCGCGAGATGCTCAGGCGCATGCTCCGCGAACGAGAACTGGAACGGCTGGCCCGCAAGCTGGAACGCATGTCCAACCAGGATGGACTGACCGGCCTGGCCAACCGCCGCTGTTTCGACGACAAACTCATCCGCGAATGGGTGCGCAACGGTCGCGAAGACAACCATCTGGGGCTGCTGATGATCGACATCGACCACTTCAAGTCCTACAACGACACGCTGGGGCACGTGGACGGCGACGTCTGCCTGCGCGGCGTGGCAAATGCCCTCCGCGACGCCATCAACCGACCCGGCGACATGGTGGCCCGCTACGGCGGCGAGGAGTTCGCCATCATCCTGCCCGGCACCGATTTCGACGGCTCGCGCGTGGTGGCCGAGAACATCCACGCCAATCTTGCCAAGAGCTGCATCAGCCACCCCAGCTCTCAGGTGGCCTGCAATGTGACCGTGTCCATCGGCGTGGCCGCTACCGTGCCCACCTGCGACACTACCCCGGAACACCTCATCCAGGCCGCCGACCGCGCCCTCTACCAGGCCAAACAGTCCGGCCGAAACCGCACCGAAGCCATCTGCCTCCCCGCGCCCGGTCTGGCTCGCCGGTAGGAGTAGGGGGAAGTTTTTCCCTCTCCCCTTCCTCCGAGCCCCATCCACTCACTCTTCCTAAATTTTTTAGGTTCATCCGGCCCAAGCGTACTTTTAGGGAGTTAAAGCCATGAGCGCGCGTATAGTGGAGCTTGCCTGAACCAAAAGATGATCCACGCGGCCAAACGATGTGGGGACACGAGAAGCCCAAATCGCGCTCGCTCCGCAGAGCCGTCCGTTTCGCTCCCGGCTGACGCGCGGTCAAGGAGACGCCTTCGGCGTTATGACAAAAGGAAGGGGCGGCCTCTCGGGGAAAAGTGTCCTCAAACCGGATGAGCCTCTTTTTAGCGCCCCTTCGCGGGGGTGGAGACTCGCCATAACGGTCAGGCCTCCTCTTTTTGTTCTACCCTCCCGCCAGCATCAAGTAAGGTAATCGAACGTGGGGCAGCTGTGTATTCTTGAGTGAATTGCCAGCGTGCCGCCAAACCCGACAATATCCCATCCCTGAGACATAATCCGAGGGCTTTCCCGCAGTGTGGCCGCCTATCTATATGATTAGGATGAAAGGGCCCGCGATCCAAAACCGCGCACCTGAAAAAAGGAGAGGGTCATGCGCACGGGGAGGACGCGCATGACCCTCAAACAGGGATGTGGGCGGTCGGCCGCAAGGATCGGCCGACCGCGAGGAACTATGTGGAACAGGGAAAAGACTAGCGGAGGAAATGTATGGACAGGTAGCTGCCGCAGCAGGGACAGACCTTGACCGGGCGGGTTATGCCCTCGTCATCGCGGATGACCGCTTCCCAGGGGATGAAGCCGTCAAGGGTGTACTGGACCATCAACCTATGACCACACTTGCAAAAACGTTCCTGCATGACTCTCTCCTTGCCTTGTATCGCACCGAAGTGCGTGTGTCGCATTCGTTGACTTAACGTGACTCTTTAATAAACAGCACCAGCCTTTTTTGTCAACTAATATTTTACACTTTGTTGTGTGATAACCCACATGGCCACCATCAAAAAAAACGAATGTTATTTCAACATGATACAAAAAGCCCCCACAGCGCGATGCACTGTGGGGGCCCGTTTCGGCAATAGGGGAAAGGTTAGCGGTATTCTCTGGACGCCCACAAAATCTGGCCGATGACGCGCACGTTGTCGAGTTCGTCGCCCGACAAATGGATGGGCGAGTAGTCCATGTTGTCGCTGCGGAGCACCAGGGTGCCGGGCAGACGTTCCACGCGCTTGACCATGACCGTGTCCTCCACGCCCACGGCGTAGATGCCGCCGGAAAGGACGTCGGTGCGAGCCTGATCGATGAGGACCATATCCCCCTCCTTGATCTCCGGCTCCATGGAATTGCCGATAACCTCCATGAGGACCATGTTGGCGGGGTTGCCGCGATGGGTCAGCCAGTCGGAGCGGAAGGAATAGTACCCTTCCACCTGGCCTTCGGTCTCGAACGAGCCGCCGCCCGCGCAGAGCCGCGCACGCACTTTGGGGATCTCTTCGTAACACGCCCCCTCCTCGGCAGCGGCCGCCAAAGCGGCCTCGGGCCGGGGGAACCCCTTGCCCTGCTCCAGCCACAGCGGGTTCAAGCCGAACCGGGCGGACAGGTCCAGAATCCAACGGGCGGGCACCGAGTCCTTGCGTTTGGCCAAAGACACCGCGGCCCGCCCCACATCCAACTCGCGGGCCAGCTGGGACTGGTTATTGACCTCTGTTTCCGAACAGAGTCGCTTAAAAAACGCTTCAAATCCGTTGCTCATTGTTGCGCCTTGGTTAATGAATGTTGCTGAACAATTGTTTACTATCGATTAACCAGACTGTCAACCATGGAAATAGTATCTGCCATCTGTAGGTGAACAAAATGAAAAGCATGCGGGAGGCACTACCTCCCGCATGCGGAATTACCGGAGAAAGAGGGCGGGACGGCTCCGGCCCTAGATCAGGTCCTTGTAGTCCATGGAGGAGGCGACCACGGAACGCAGGCTGAAATTCAGCTCCAGCCGTTCCACGCTGGCCTCTTCGAGGACCACCTCCACAGTCTGGCCGAGGAAGAAGGACTGCCCGGTGCGTTCGCCCACGAGCATCTCGCGCTGGGGCCAGTAGGTGTAGTAATCGTCGTCCATGGTGGACAGCCGGACCAGCCCTTCGGCCATGACATCCTTGAGCTCCACGAAGAAGCCGAAGTCGGTAATGTGCGAGATGACCGCGTCAAAGCTCTCGCCCACCTTGTCGCGCATGAACAGGACGGTCACGCGCTTGAGGATCTCGCGCTCGGCGTCCATGGCCACCCGCTCGCGGCCGGACAGATGATTGGCCACACTGACCAGCTTCTTGTGGCCCGGCACGGGCGCGGGACCGCCCTCGCCCTCATGCAGGGTGGCCTTGATCAGCCGGTGGACCACCAGGTCGGCGTAGCGCCGGATGGGCGAAGTGAAATGGGCGTACTCCTCGGACGCCAGGCCGAAGTGGCCCTCGTTGTCCGGCGAGTACTTGGCCTGTTTCATGGAGCGCAACAGCATGCGGTTGACGATATATTCCTTGTCCGTGCCTGCCATGGAGGCCACCAGCATCTGGAGCTTCTTGGGGGTGATCTCCTTGGGCATGACCACGGATTTGTCCGTGCGCGACAGCAGCCGAAACAGGTTCTTGAGCTTTTCCTCGTCCGCCGGGGGATGGATGCGGAACATGCAGGGCTGGTCGCGCTCAATCAGGAAGTGGGCCACGGCCTCGTTGGCCGCGATCATGAATTCCTCGATGAGTTGATTGGCGAAGTTACGCTGTTTGGGGCGAATGTCCTCGGTCTCGCCGTGCACGTCGAAGAACATCTCCGGCTCGGGCAGGTCGAAGTCGAGCGACCCGCGTTTAACGCGCAAGGCGTTGATCTTGCGGGCCAGCTCCTCGGACAGTTCGAGCATGGCGATCAGGCCCGGGGCGATGGTCTTGCGGGCCTCGGCCTGCTTCTCGATAATCGCGTCGCGAACCTGGGAGTACGTCAGCCGTGCGTGACTGCGGATGACCGCCGGAAAGACTTCGGTCTTGCGGGTGCGCCCGTCCGGGTCGGTATCCATGCACGCCACCATGGTCAGGCGCGCTACGTCCGGGTTGAGCGAGCACAGTCCGTTGGACAGCTTCTCCGGAAACATGGGCTCCACTGACCGGGGGAAATAATAGGAGTTGCCGCGCTCGAACGCCTCGCGGTCCAACGGCGAGCCCTCGGGCACATAGTGGGACACGTCGGCGATAGCCACCCACAGCCGGTATCCCTTCTTGAGCCGCTCCACCAGGATGGCGTCGTCGAAGTCGCGGGCCGTGGCCCCGTCAATGGTCACGAACGGCTTGTCGGTCAGGTTGCGACGGCCCGAAAAATCCGTGTCGGACGGTTCGGGCGGCAGCCCCTCTGCCTGGGTCACGGACCCGGACGGAAACCGGGTACGGATATTGTGGTTGGACTTGACCAGCGCTTCCTGCACCGCGATGTCGGTCTCCGCTCCCAGCCGCCTGGTGATCTGTCCTTCCCACATGGTCGGGTCGATGCGGTCGCCGGGGGCGCACAGGGCGATCTCGCCCGGTTCGACTTTGATGGAGCCGTCCTTGAGCGTGGCGATGATCCCGAAGTTGAGCTTCGGGTCGGACGGACGGCAGAGCCATTCACCGCCGGTCATCTTCTTGATTACCTTGACCGGCAGGACCTTGCGGCCTCGTTCCAGGACGCGCACGATGCGCCCCTCGGCATTGCGCCCGGCCTTGGGCTCGCCCAACACCGAGACCACCACGCGGTCGCCGTGCCAGGCTTCGTTCAGGTCGCGCTGGTTGACGAAGACGTCCTTGCGCCGGGAATCCTCGGGGATCACGAAACCGTATCCCTGACGCTGGATTTCCAGCCGCCCGGTGATGCAGTGCATGGACTCGGCCAGGCCGTAGCCGCGCCGAATGCGCACCAGCTTGCCCTTCTGGACCAACTCCTTGAGCTGATCCTTGACCAACGCCTTGTCCTTCTTCTTGAGCTTGAGCTGGCGTATGACCTCGGCCCGGGACATAGGCCGCTTCACTTCCTTGAAAAGCTTGAGCAGCGCCGCCGGCGACAGGGGCGGCGTGGAGGGTCTGGGTTGACTGCGTTTTTTTCTAACCATGATTGTCTCCCTTGGCGGGCGGCAGGTCCGCCTCATGCCGGGCTTTGTAGTTCGCCTCGTGTTCGGCGCGGTCCGCGAGGCGCAGCCTGAATGAATCGTAACGCCGGTCCCACCATGTGGAAAATTTCGCGCCCTCGCCCAGAGTGGACGGTCCGAACTCCAGACTCAGGTCGAACTGCCAGAACACCTCAGTGCACATGGCCCCGAGTTTAACCGCGTCCTTGGGTGTGCAGAGGACCCCCGCGCAGCCCAGCTGGGCGGCCTCCTGAGCCAGGTCCAGAGCATCCTGTTTGGAAAAGGTATGATGGTCCCGGAAGACCTGATGCTTCTTGGGCGGATAGCCAAAATACGCCTCGGCCGTGGCCTTGACCTGAGCCGGATCGCCTACGCCCGTTGCCAACAGATACGGCTCGCCCTCGAAGTCGCGGACGGTCTCGGCACCGATGACACTGCGCAACCCGGTGGGCAACAGCCGGAAGCTGAATACCGGCTTGCCGAACCGCGCCAGCCGCTCATCGATGCTCGGTCTGAGAAGACCGAACCCCTTGGGCCCCACCTTGATCATGAAGGCGTCGGCCCTTCGCAACGCAGCCTCGGGCTCGCGCCAACTGCCCGCCGGAATGACCCGGTTCCACCCTTCCCGCAAATCCTCGGGCCTAAGCAGCACAAGGTTCACGTGCCGCTGCACGGCCATGTGTTGGAACCCGTCGTCCAAAATGATCAGCTCGGGATGCGCCTTCTGTACGGCCAACCGGCCCGCCCTGGAACGATTCGGATCAACCATGATCAGCGCTTTTTCGTGGGCGCGGGCGAGCATCAGCGGCTCGTCCCCGGCCTCCTCGGCCAGGGCACCCGGCTTGACCTCGTAGGGCAGACGCTTCGGCTTGGCCCGGTACCCTCGCGTCAGCAGGGCTACCGGAATGGACTTGGATTCGGCCCAGCCGAGCAGCCAGTCGGCCACCGGGGTCTTGCCCGAGCCGCCCCAGCCGATGTTGCCCACGGAAACCGTCAGCGCGGGCGCTTCCCAACGGGGCAGCAGCCCCCGACGGTACAACCCGGCGCGAACCCGCATGACCCCGCCGTATATCCATGAAAAAGGGCGCAGCAGCGGATACAGGGCGCGCTGCACATGGGTCACGGTCTCGGACATGTCGCTCCAGGGAAAAGATTCGTCATTGAAGAAGCATACGTCCCTGCCATGATGCTGGCAAGGGATAGTGTCGCCTCCTGCAAGCGGGGGAAGCCGTGCGGGGTTGAGGGGGCGGCGGGAAGAGATGGTGATCGGAGGATGGCCGCCGGATACCACAAAAAAAGGCCGCACTCTTTGAGTACGGCCTTTGGGATGGCTGGGATTGCCGGGACTACCTGCGGTCGCCCATCAAGCGGAGCAACATGAGGAAGAGGTTGTAGAAGTCCAGGTACAGGGTCAGAGCGCCCAGAATGGTTCCGCGGCGGACGGCTGCGGTATCGCCCATGGGCACGTTCTCACCCATGGTCTTGAGCTTCTGGGTGTCGTAGGCGGTCAGCCCCACGAAAATGATTACGCCGATGACCGAGATGGCGAATGACATGCCCGGGCTCTGCAGGAACATGTTCACCAGCATGGCGATGATGATGCCGATCAGGCCCATGAAGAGCAGGCTGCCCCACCCGGTCAGGTCCTTTTTGGTCACCAGGCCGTAGATGGACATGGCCCCGAACATGCCCGCGGTGGTGACGAAGGTCGAGACCACCGAGGCCGTGGTGTAGGAGTAGAGGATCGGCGCCAGAGAAAATCCGTTCAGTGCGCTGAAGGCCATGAACAGGGTGGTGGCCGTGCTCGGGTTCATGGTCCTGATTTTGAAACTCAGGAAGAAGACCATGCCGAAGGCCGCGAACAGGGCGATCATGGGCAGCATGGTCGGCGCGAGGGCTCCCGTCTGGGGATTGTAGACAAACGCCAGGTTGGTCAAGGCGGGAACGGTCAGGGTGGCGAAAGCGATCAGGGCGGTCAGCCCCAGGCCCGCACTCATCCAGCCGTAGATACCGCGCATGAATGCATTCAGGACTTCCGCCCGGGAAGCCTCCGTACTTTGCATGCTGGGATACTGAGTCATTGATATTCCTCCGAATTGATTACGTGCTTGCGGCCGGGAATCCCCGGCACTGATTCTATCTAATCAGCTTTTCCGCTTGTGGCAAGAGGATGCATCAAATTGCACAAGCCCCGGATCAACGATCCATGCGCACGCCGTGCAGCCGCTCGGCCTGCTCCACCGTGATCACGGTCATGCCAATGGGGGCCAGAGTGGCCGCGGCCAGCTTGAGGTGCTGCCAGCCCCACGGGATGCCCAAAATGGTGATGAAGCAGCCCAGGGCGGACAGGATGTGTCCCAGCGCCAGCCACCAACCCGCGAACACGAACCAGATGATGTTGCCCACCAGACCCCAGTCCGAGGTGCCGATGTCCGGCTGCCCGGTAACCATGTCGCGACGGACCAGTACCCGGCCAAAGGGCAGCAGCGAAAATCCGGCTATGACAAAGGCGGACCGGGCCCAGGGCAGGCCGATAATGGAGATGGCGAAGATGCAGCCCGCGAAGAGCCAGCCCAGCGCCATGAACGCGCCGCCGATAAGCCACCAAATCACATTGCCGAGAAACGAAAGCATGGGCTCTCCTTGTGTTTGATTGACGAGTTATCGTATTCGCCCATCCCGCCGCGTTCGTCAATGGCGCAGCGCACTCGGCGCGGGCTTGGCCGAGGTCATGAGCAGCCCGCCCACCAGGGCCGTGAACGGGGCCACGGTGACCAGCCCGAAGCTGCCTACCAGGGTCTTGAGGACCTCGGCGGCCACGTAGATGAAGTTGAAGGTGGTGTCCAGCGGGATGCCCTGGGCCATGAAGGCCATGAGCAGGGTCACAAACCCGCCCGAATAGGCCAGCAGCAGCGTGGTGGTCATGGTCCCGACCACGGCCCTACCCACGCGGATGCCCGACCAGACCGCCTCCACGCGCGAGATGCCCGGCTTCTTGTCGACCACCTCGCTCATGGCCGAGGCCACGTCCATGGCCAGATCCATGACCGCGCCGCAGGAGGATAGGAACACCCCGGCCATGAACACGCGGGTCAGGTTCAGATGCCCGTAGCCCGCGTAGAGCAAGGTTTCGGCAAAGGGCATGACCGCGCCGTGGACATGGAAACGCCCGGTGAAATAGACACCCATGGCGCAGCTGGCGACCACCCCGAGAAAGGCCCCTAGAAAGGCGGTCATGCCGGTGCGGTTGATCCCGGCCACCAGGAAGATGATCACCGCGCTCAAGACCGCCACCACGCACAGGGTCAGCCAAACCGGGTCCACCCCCTTGAGCAGCATGGGCACCAGGACCTTCCACAACAGCAGGCCGGTAAAGACGAATGAAAGCAGTGCCTTGAACCCGGTCAGCCCGCCGAACAGGAGCAACAGCGCGGCGAACAGGACGAGCAGGAACAGTTCGAGCCCCAGGCGGTAATGGTCCTGGGGGTTGACGTAGATGACCTCGCCTCCGCTGTTCACGGTCAGGATGACATATGCCGTGTCTCCGGCCTTGAACAGCTTGTCGCGGTCGAGCTGGCCCAGGAGCTGGTTGTTGGCCGTGAACGTCTTGCCCCGGAACGGGCCGTCCAGGATATCCAGGGTAATCTCCTGCTCGCCCGCACGGATCATGCCCAAGTCCTGGACATGGGAATCGTCCACGGCCGTGATCCGTCCTGTACAGCGGACCGCGTCTTTGTCCTTGGTGGATTCGAACCCGGTGGGCAGGCAGTAGAGCCCGGTGGAGAGGATGATGAATATGAGGACCAGGAGCCAGTCGCGGGCGGTCTTGTTGGGTGCGTGCATAGGTATCCCGAAAAGAGGGGCGGGCGGACCGCTGCCGGTCCGCCCGCCGAGGGTTTGGTTGGTTGCGTCTAGTTGGCGGCCACGCGCATGTCGGCGGCGTCCGCGTACACGGGCTTGGCGGGCATGCCCATGGAGGACATGATCTTGGTGGCCACATCCTTGTTGTCGTAGCTGCCGTTGAAGGCCTGGGAACCCACGCCTATGGCCGAGGTGGATACCGGCACGCCGGTATGCTTGTAGGAGGTCCAGCCCAGACCGGCCTTCTGGTTGAGCACGTGGGTCAGGGTGACGGACAGCGGATCGTAGTCGCCGTACAGCAGGTAGTCCCCGCCCTTGACCTTTTCCCCGGCCATGGAGCGTTTGAAGGCCTGCTCGATGTCGGCCTGCTGGAAATCGGCCAGGACCATGGGATCGGTCTTGCTGTCGCCCGCGAACTTCAGGCCGAAGTCGGCGGTGATGATCGGCTTCATGGCGTTGAAGTCACCGCCCTTCTTCTTGAAGTCAGCCAGGGTCTCGTCGGTGAACTTCTGGAAAGAGACCTTCTGGTGGCTGAGGATGTCGTAGTGGGAGCCGTACTTGGTGCCCGCAAAGCCGAGCGTCAGGCCGCCACACTCGTGGTCGCCGGTGACCACAATCAGGGTCTCTTCCGGGTGTTTCTCATAAAAGGCCATGGCCTTCTGCACGGCCTTGTCAAAGGAGACGGTGTTGTCGATGGACGCGGCCGCGTCATTGGCGTGGCAGGCCCAGTCGATCTTGCCGCCCTCGACCATCAGGAAGAAGCCCTTGTCGTTGTCGAGCATCTCGATGGCCTTGCCGGTGAACTCGGGCAGGGTGATGTCCTTGTCGGTCATGTCCATGACGTAGGGCAGGGCCTTGCCGTCCTGTAGCCAGGCGTTCCAGGCCAGGATCTTGCCGTCGCCGGGCTTGAGAGCCATGAAGCCCTTCTTGTCGGTGACTACCTTGTAGCCGTTGGCCTTGGCCTTTTCCAGCGCGTCGCCCATGGGGGCCTTGGACTTCTTGCCCTTGGGGTCCTTGAGGCCACCGCCCGCGAAGAAGTCGAAGCCGGAGTCGGCCAGGGCATGGTCGATCTCGTGGTACATGGAGCGGGTCTTGACATGGGCGTAGAACGCGGCCGGGGTGGCATGGTCAATGGACACAGACGAGACGATGCCGACCTTCATGCCCTTGTCCCTGGCCATCTCGGCAATGGTCTTGACCGGCTTGAAGGACGGGTCCACGCCGATGTAGTTGATGTTGGTCTTCACACCGGAGGCCAGGGCCGTGGCCGAGGCGGCGGAACCGGTGATGAAGCGATCATTGGCAAAGGTGGTGGTGATACCCTGAGCGGGCATGGCGTCGATGGCCAGTTTTTTGCCCAGGTACGCGGAACTGGCCGCGCGCTGGGGTAATCCCATACCATCGCCGATGAAGAAGAATACGTATTTCGCATCCTTGGCCCAGGCGGAACCGGCCATGAACATCATGGTCAGGGCCAGGGCCAGCATGCACCTGACAAACAGTTTCTGCGCTTTCAACATGTCAAAACTCCTCGATCCGTTGGGTGTTGGTTAATGACCCATTGTCTACGCCCGGAAGGTTACAGAACCATGAGACAAGACGAAAAACCTGTCACGGCCTGGTGACAAGTGTGTCACGGACACATCAATCCGGTTTTCCGGCAAGATGAAAGCAAGCCGCAATGGGCATCTCCCCCGCTCTTCGCGCATTATCCGGGAATCGCTTGAAACCGACCCGCATTTGATGGATACTCGTTCCGCATTAAGGCCCACCACGTGCCATCAATTTGTTTTGCTTATACACCGGCAGCCGCGCGAAGGGTGCGGCGGCAAACCTCTGGAGCGTACCCACATGGACACGACCCCGCAGACTCCCCCCAGGAGCAAGGAATACTGGAACAACCACGCCCGCAGCTTTCCTCGTTTCGAAGAAGGCGAAGACAACTACGAGGCGGGCGTGATGCGGATGATCAAGGCGCACGGCGTGGATTTCCACGGCGCGTCGGTCCTGGACGTGGGCTGCGGCAGCGGCATGTACACCATCCGCATCGCCCGGGAGGCCGCGCGGGTCACAGCCCTGGACATCTCGGACGTTATGCTCGACATCCTGCGCGAGGACGCCCAAGCGCGGGGGCTCGACAACATCGACTACGTGCGTTCCGAGTGGATGGACTATGACGACGATGCGACCTTCGACATCGTCTTCTGCTCCATGACCCCGGCGATCATGAGCGAGGAGTCCCGGCTCAAGCTGCTCAACCACGCGCGCGGCATTACCGTGTTCATGGGCTTTGCCGGGCTGATGCGCTCGGACGTCATGACCGGCCTGTACGCCCATTACGGGGTGACCCCCAGGAGGTTCATCAACGGCACCGAGATGCGTGACTGGCTGGACGAAAAGTCCATCCCCTACGCCGTCCATCCGGTGGAAGGCACCTGGACCGTGCCGAATTCCCTGGAAAAGCTGACCGACTCCTGCAACACCTTCCTCTCCCAATACGGCGTGACCGCCGACCAGGAACACCTGCGGCGACACCTGGCCCGATTCGAGGAGGAGCCCGGCGTATACATGGAGCGGACGGCCTACAAGATCGACCTGCTCATCTGGGATACCCGGATCGGCTCCTGACCGCGGCCCGACCCCCGGCCAGAGCGGACAATCCGCCCCTTGACAACACCTCCGGCGACCTCGTAAGGACCGGTACATGCACACGCAAAAACAGCATACGATACAGCTCTGGTGGCGGACTTCCTTAAAGATGCCATCAGCATAGCACATTGATGAACGCACGCTGTCGGCATACACTGTCGACGGCAATGGCTTTTAGGGCCGTCGGCTTATCCGACGGCCCTTTTTTTCATTCATTTTCAAGACGTTTGAAAGGAGCCAAGGCAATGAAAAGAATCCTCACAGGGGAACGGACAACGGGCAACCTGCACATAGGCCACTACTTCGGTTCGCTGGAATCCCGAATCGCGCTGCAGAACGAATACGATACCTTCATCATCCTCGCGGACATGCAGGTCCTCTACGATCACATGGAGGACGAAAAAGGCAAGGCCATCCGCGACAACGTGTACCAGGCCCTGCTCGACAACCTGGCCGTCGGACTGGAACCGGAAAAAGTCACCTACTTCGTGCAGAGTGAAATCCCCGAACTGGCCGAGTTGACCATGTTCTTCACCTTCCTGGTCACTGTCGGCCGGGCCAAGCGGAACCCCACGGTCAAGGCGGAGATGGAACAGGCGGGAACCAGCTATGAGCACATGAACCTCGGCTTCCTCTCCTTTCCGGTCTCCCAGGCGGCCGATATCCTTCTCCCCAAGGCGAACCTTGTGCCCGTGGGCGAGGACCAAATTCCGCATATTGAGCAAACCCGTGAAGTCGCCCGCCGGTTCAACACCCTCTTTGGCGAGGTATTTCCCATCCCGGACTACCGGGTCTCCCGGTTCCCCCGGCTCCCGGGACTCGACGGCAAAAACAAGATGTCGAAATCGCTGAATAACGTCATCAACCTCACGGACGACGAACCAACGGTGAACCGCAAAATCAAAAAGGCCTATTCCGGCGAAGGACACGCCCTCTTCACGTATGGCAAGCTGTTCGGCGTGGAACCCGATGAACGCATGGGGATATTCAAGCCCGCCCTGGCCGAAGGCATCAACGACTTTCTGGAACCCATCCGAACTCGCCGCAAGGAATTGGAAAAAGAGCCCGGCTACCTGCGCGAGATCTTGAACACGGGCCGGGACAGGGTCCGGGAAATCGGTGCCGAGACCCTGGACGAGGTGAAGGAACGGATGGGAATGGTGTATTGAGCCGGACACGCTCACGAAGCACTCGGCACAGGGGGCCGCCGGACACAGGGTAAACCGGCCAGTAGCGGGCCGCTCCCGGCCTATTGCGTAAAGTCGTGGGCCCAGCGGACCAGGTTGATGGCGATGAGCAGGGCCCCTTCCCAGCGGCGGACCTTCCAGCCCGTGCGCAGGAGCACGAGGACCAGGCCGACCATGCCCACCAGGACGATCAGACCGGACGAGGCCTCGGGCGAGACCGGCAGCGGCTTGAGCAGGCAGGTCAGACCGAGCACGCCCGCGAAGTTGAAGAAATCCGAGCCGATGAGGTTGCCGAGCAGCATCTCGTTCTTGCCCCTCATGGAGGCCGCCAGACAGGTGACCAGTTCGGGCAGGGACGTACCGGCCGCCACGATGGTCACGCCGATGACCCAGGAGGACACGCCGAGCTTGGCGGCGATGGATGTGGCCGCCGTGACCATCAGGTCGCCGCCGGCCGCGATGGCGACGAATCCGGCCGCGAGCCAGACCCCGTCACGCCAGGTGGCCTCCTTGCCCCGGGTCTCCTCCAGTTCCTCCTCGCCCACGCCCTCGCGTTTCACCCCCAGGTAGATCAGGTAACCGATGAGCAGGGCCACCAGACACGCCCCGAAGGCGCGTCCCAGCACTCCGGTAAAGGACACGGCCAGGATGACCGCCGTGGTCAGGAACAGGAGCAGCCCGTCGCGGTAGACGATGGTTTTGTTGGAGACCAGCGGCTTGATCATGGCCATGAGCCCGAGGATGAAGCCGAGATTGAAGATGTTGGACCCGACCACATTAGACAGGGAGATGTCGTTCTGCCCCCTGAAGGCCGCGTTGATGGTCACCAGAAACTCGGGCGCAGAGGTGCCCAGGGCAACGATAGTCAGCCCGATGACCAGCTCGGACACGTTGTATTTGCGGGCGATGAGCGCCGCCGAGGTGACGATCCAGTTGGCCCCGAACCAGAGCAGCAGCGCGGACGCGCTAAAGGTGACGATGTCTATGAACATTGGCGGACTGTAAGGGATGGCGCAAACGGGCGCAAGCTAACCCTGCACGCGCTCCTTTTTCCACTCGCGGACGATTTCAGGCTTGGGGTCGGCCCATTCGAGCGCGGTCTCGCGGGCAGGGACCACGGCCACGGTCTCGGTGCGGCCCTGGCGGCTGACGGCCACCCGGATGGGCTCGCCCGTGGCCTCGAATCGTTTGCGCGCCTTGCCCGCGTAGGAGCTTATCAGCGCGGCGGCGTCCCGGATCACCTCGGGCTCCCAGTCGCCCCGAAGGGGTCTGCCCACGGCCAGGGGGCCGGGGAAGTCAACCAGCTTGAACACGTAGTCGTCAGCTTCGACGCATGCCGCGAGCTGGTCGTTGTCCTCGGCGGTCCGGCCAAAGGCCAGCCAGTGCGGCCCGGTCCAGACCTGCCGTCCGGTGCGGGCCAGGGTAAAGTCATTGGGGGTCGGGCGGTCGCGATGGCTCAAGAGCTTGACGAACCGGGCCGCGCCCTGGGCCTCGGTCAGGCAGCAGCCACCCGCCGGGGT
>Ga0075011_10001018_pt1 | contig 14959 bp, 17 predicted proteins | sample TARM_MetaG_T_14_FD_72354 | JGI IMG/M metagenome (GOLD analysis project Ga0075011, IMG submission 72354) | Freshwater microbial communities from Pennsylvania, USA, analyzing microbe dynamics in response to fracking - TARM_MetaG_T_14 | ecosystem: Environmental > Aquatic > Freshwater > River...
GGCGAGGCCATGAGCCCGCCGCTCATGCGCCACGTGCGTGAGCGCATGAAGGTCGAGGCGGTGAGCCAAGATGCGGACATCCTTATCGACGCCCCTCCGGGCGTGAGTTGTCCGGCCATGTGCGCCGTGGCCGACAGCGATGTCATCGTGCTCGTCACCGAGCCCACACCTTTCGGCTTCTACGATTTCACCCTGGCCTGGGAGGCGTTTTCGCCGCTCGGCAAACCCATGGCTGTGGTCGTCAACCGAGCAGGGCTGGGTGATGGGCGGGTTTATGAATTTTGCGCGGAACACGGTCTACCCGTTGTGGCAGAGATTCCCTACCGACGCGACATCGCGGAGCATTATTCCAAGGGCCTTGTTCTGGCCGAGTTGGACGACGGCCTCAAACAGCAGTTCGCAGACCTGTGCCGCACCCTGGCGTGTTTGGCCAAGGAGACGGATCATGCATGAGATTGTCGTCATCAGCGGCAAGGGCGGTACGGGCAAGACCTCCATCACGGCGGCCTTCGCCCATTTGGCCGAAAGCAAGGTCATTTGCGATCTGGATGTGGACGCCCCTGACATGCACCTGCTCCTTGCCCCCCAGATGGTGCGTATGGAGGAGTTTTATTCCGGGCATGAGGCCGTCATTGACGGCCAGCGTTGCTCCGGATGCGGAATCTGCCAGGACATGTGCCGCTTCGGCGCGGTGGAAGCCGACGGCGACAAATACCGGATCGATCCGGCTCGCTGCGAGGGGTGCAAGGTCTGTGTGGCCTTTTGTCCGGAGAAGGCCATCGATTTTCCGTCCCGTCACTGCGGCGCGTGGTATGTGAGCGACACACGCTTTGGACCCATGGTCCATGCCCAGCTTTTTCCCGGACAGGAAAATTCCGGGCGACTGGTCAGCGTGCTCAAGCAGGAAGCGCGGCAACTGGCCGAAGCGGGCGGCCATGACCTGATCCTGTGCGACGGCTCGCCGGGCATCGGCTGCCCGGTTATCAGTTCCCTGTCCCAGGCCACCCTGGCCGTAATCGTCACGGAGCCGACGCCGTCGGGCGTGCACGATCTGGAGCGCGTGGCAACCCTGTGTGATCATTTCCGCATCAAGGTCGCCGTGATAGTCAACAAGTACGACCTCAATGCCGAACACACCGCCCGCATCGAGACCCTGTGCCGGGACAAGGGCTACACCCTGGCTGGCCGCCTGCCCCACGACAACGTGGTGACCAGGGCCATGGTCCGACGTCAGGCCGTGACGGAAGGCGGCGATACAGATTTCGGTCTCCACGTGCGCGAAGCCTGGAAGACCATTCACGGGCTTTTGAATACATAATTTGGAATAAGGAGAGAGTATGGAAAAGGCGAGAATCGCAGTCCCTTCGACTGTTCCCGGGGGCCTGGAAGCGGAAGTCGGCGCTCATTTCGGGCATTGCGACCTGTACACCATCATCGACGTGGAAAACGGAGTCGTGACGGCGGTAAGCACTCTGCCCAACGTCCCGCACCAGCAGGGCGGTTGCATGGCCCCGGTCAATCACCTGGCGAGCAACGGTGTCAACCAGCTCATTGCCGGCGGCATGGGCATGCGTCCTCTCATGGGTTTCAACCAGGTCGGCATCGATGTTTTTTACGGCGCGGGCGCACCGAGTGTAGGTACGGCCGTTGACGCGCTCTTGAAGGGCGCTTTGGTCAAGTTCACTCAGGAATACACCTGCGGCGGCGGACACTAGCCATCCTCCCTGGCCGGGCGGTCTTGCCCATGAAAGATCGCCCGGCCTTTTTTCTTGACGCCTGAAGGAGGCCGACATGCACGTGGTCATTCTGACCGATCGAAAAGAATCGTTGCTCGAATTGGCCCAGGGTTTGGGGGGCGATGTCGAATGGGCGACGGCCGCCGATGACGTTTTGAGCAGGGCAAAGACCCCTCCGTGGCAGCTCGTCGTTGTCGACGCGATGATGCCGGGCATGCAGTACAAGACTTTTCTGTTGGATCTCTTGCGCGTGAACGCCATGCTGAACACCGTGGTCGTCACGAACATGGATGAGGCCGCGTTCCACGAAGACAGCGAAGGGCTGGGCGTGCTCTGCACCGTGCCGGAGAATCCCGGGCGCGAGCATGGGGTCAAGGCCATGGACAGGCTCTGCATGTTGCTGGGGCTGGGGTAGGTCGTAGCAGACGGTATTCCTGGCTGGGACTTTCGTTCCGAATCTCTCGCGACTCGCCGTCATTCCCGCGCAGGCGGGAATCCATCCTGCAAAGCGCAAGCGTGCAAAACCATGGATCCCTGCCTACGCAGGGATGACTTCGGGGGTAACGCGCATGCTTATTCTCGGCACGCAGCCGGAGGTAGGCAGGGTTGCGATGCGCATGCCAGTACAGGCATGTAACCAGGGCAATGCCCGAAGTATTGACAAAGGGGACCATCCAGCCGGACAGTCCCCTTTGATTTTCACCTTGTCGCAAAACCTTAGTTGTATTCGTTCATGGCCGCGTCGGCGTAGGTGTCTTCGAGCACCTTGCGCAGACGGAAGGCTCCCTCGATCATGGGTGCCAGCTTGGGCAGGCCGTCGATCTTGTCCACGTAGCTGAAGGCCCCGAGGACCTCGCCCATGCGGCGGGTCTCTTCGCTGCCGTGGCCGGTGAAGAGTACGACCTGAATTTTGGAGTTGATCTCCTTGATGCGTTTGAGGGTCTCGATACCGTCGATGCCGGGCATCTCGATGTCGAGGACCACGACGTCGTAGTTCCCCTTCTTGACCATCTCAAGGGCCTCGTCACCGGTGTGGGCCACGTCCGGCGAGATGCCGTACAGGATATTGAGGCGGTCGGCGAGAATACGGCACAGATCCTTCTCGTCGTCCACGATCAGCAGCTTCATCTTGTTCATGTTCATTCCTCCTTGGCAGATGCCGGATCGTCCGGCCGGTTGTATTCCTTGTGCGCGTGCACGGCCATGGGCACTCTGATGGTGAAGGTCGAGCCGTGCCCGGGAGTGCTGCGCACGGTTATGCTTCCACCCATGGCCTCGATGATGCCGTGGCAAATGGCCAGCCCCAGTCCAATCCCCTTGCCCACCTCCTTGGTGGAGAAAAAGGGTTCGAAAATTCGCGTCAGCAGGTGATCCTCGATGCCGCAGCCCGAATCCCGTACCGACACTTCAAGGCCCGCATCGACAAGATGTCCGCGCAGCCCCAGAAACATTTCTTTTTCTGTCCCTTCTCCAGTCCGATCGGCCTCCATGGCATCGAGCGCATTGTCGACGATGTTGGCCAGCACCTGTTCCCACTCCGAGGCGGAAACCGGAATTGCCGCCAGTTCCTGGATCCAGCTCTCATCGACGTTGACGCCAAGGGACGTTATGCGTTCCCGCCGCGCACTCAGTAGGGCCCGGGCTAGGTCCGGCAGGTTCGAGGTCGCGCCGCGTCGGTCCAGGGTGCAGCGCAGGGTCAGGAGCTTGGCGGTGATGCCCTTGCACCGCGCGGCTTGGTTGCGGAGCAGTTCAAGGGAACTCATGATCTCGTCCCGGCGGCTCCCCTCAACCTGTGCTTCCATGACGAGTTCCTCGATCCAGCCGATCTCGTTGATCACGACCTGTAGGGGGTTGTTGATCTCGTGGGCCACCCCCGTGGCCAGTTCGCCCAGGGCCGCCAGTTTTGCCGTCTGGGCCATGCGTTGCCTGGACAGTGTCTCCAGGTGACGGCCTTCGGCCTCGCCGATGGCCGCGACCAGGATGTCGATATCCATCGGCTTGGTCAGGTAATCCCTGGCCCCGCCCTTCATTCCGGCCACTGCCGTGTTCAGGGTCGAATCCGCCGTGAGCAGGATGACCTCCGGGCTCGGCTTTTCGGCCCTCACCGCGTGCAGAGTCTCAAGCCCGCTCATGCCCGGCATGGTAATGTCCAGCACGACCACCTCCGGCGCGACGGTCCGGACTGTCTCCAGGGCTTCCGGGCCGCTGTAGGCGGTGTGCGCTTCCATGCCTCTGGTGCGCAGACGCTCGGCGAGAAGGTCCGCGAAATCGCGTTCGTCATCGACCACCAGTACACGGACCATGGGCACCTACCCGCGTGAGCCATTGCCCTGGGTCACGGCGCGGATGCTTTCCAGCAGGTCGCCGATGTCCAGGGGTTTCTTGTGATACAGGGCCGCGCCAAGGTTCTGGCAGGTCTCGAAATCCTGGTCCGAACCGTGCCCACTGAGCATGATCACCGGGAGGTCCGGCCACTGTCCGCGGATGCGCCGCAGCACCTCGACCCCGCCCATGCCCGGCATGCGCAAATCCAGCACGACCACATCCGGGATTTGGGCCGCGATCATTTCCAGGCCTGTTTCGCCGCTCAGAGCGGTGCGGCATGAAAAGCCCCGCATTTCCAGGCGCTCCTGCAAAGTGGTCACAAAGGCTTCCTCGTCGTCGATGAGCAGGATGCTTTTTTCAGTCATGAACCTTACCCCTGACGCCGTGCGGGCAAAAGGATGCGCAACCGAGTTCCGTCCCATTCGACCTTGCCGTCATCGAGCAGCGCACCCAGGAAGGCGACTCCCTCCAGATCGGGGCTGACCCCTTGCGGGGGACGCACGCTCAGCACGTGAAAATCCTGGCCTCCCTGGACGTTAAGGTCGACAACCCCGTCTTTGACGCCGCCGCCCACAGCCCACTGCACGGCCTTGTAGCCGGTCATCAGTACTCGCAGAGCGCCCACGGCCACAGGCAGGGCGGTGGACGGCCCGCTGAAGTTGACGGCCGCGCCCTTGAGGCGGACCAGACGCTCGGACAAAAGCGCCACGGTGCGGGCATACACGGTCAGGTCGCATCCTTCGAGCAGGTCGTCGTCAGGGGAGTGGGCCAGACGGCTGGTGGCTTCCAGCAACCCCTTGCCCCTGTCCACGTGGGAGGAGATATGTTCCAGGGTGCGTTCCATGTTGGGACGGTGCTTGAAATCCACGCGGGCGTTGACCTTCAGGATGTCGCCCATAAGGCCGGCCGACTCGCGGATGATGGCCAGGATGTTTTGCATCTCGTGCATGGAGAGGGCCGTGACCGCACCCATGAAGCGGGCTTCTTGTGCGACTTCAGGCATCTGGTGTTCCTTCCTGTGCGCTCATCGCCTCGCGCAGGGTGCGGATAAGCTCTTCGAGGTCAAGTGGTTTCATCATGTAGGCGAAGGCACCGTAGCGCATGCCCTCGATGCCGTCGCGGGTCTTGCCCTGCCCGGTGAGCAGGATGACCCGCACCTTGGGGTGCTCCTCCCTGACCCGCTGCAGCACGTCCAGGCCCTTGATGCCCGGCATCATGACGTCAAGCACCATGACCTGCGGTTCATTTTCGGCCACGGCCTTAAGGGCGGATTCACCGTCATAGGCGACTCGGGCGTTTATCCCCCGCAACTCCAGCCGTTCGGCCAGAGTACTTACGAATTCGACTTCGTCGTCGACCAGCAGTATGTTCCACGCGCTTGTGTTCATGCTTGTCCTTCCGTGGATTTTTTGGGCAGCAGGATGGTCATCGTGGTGCCCTCGTTCAATTTACTCTTGACCTTCAGTTCTCCGCCCAGGCGCTTGACGATGCCGTAGGTGATGGACATGCCAAGTCCCGTCCCCTTCTCCTTCTTGGTGGTGAAGAAAGGTTCGAACATGTTTTTGGCCGTTTCATCGGACATGCCGCAGCCGTTGTCTTCAATGGATACGCCCACAAACTGTTCGTCCGCGTCCCAAGTGGTCAGGGTGATCCGCCCCCCGTCGGAAACAGCGGCCAGGGCGTTGTTGAGGATGTTTAAAAATACCTGCTGGATCTGGCCGTGATCCATGGGGATGCTGGGCATGTCCGGGGCGAGGTTGCGCCGGATTTCCACGTTGCGGTACTGTGCCTCCCGATCCAGAAAGCCCAGGGTCTCCTCCAGCACGGAGTTCAGATTCAGGATTTCGATTTTGACGTCCATGCGCTTGGCGAAGCCGAGCATGCGGTGAGTGATGCCCCGGCAGCGGTCCACGGAGCGGAGGATGGCCTCGATCTGTCTGGAGAATTTGTCCTTGTCCGGGAATTCGGGGCGCAGGTCCATTATGTCGCGCATGAGGCCAGCCTTCTCGTTGATGATGGCCAGGGGGTTGTTGATCTCGTGGGCCACTCCCGCAGCCAGTCGTCCGATGGAAGAAAGCTTCTGCGAATGCTCCATCTGGTGGATGGCTCCCATGCGCTGCTCGTCGCTTTGCTGTAGCCGGTTGATGAGCACGCTGGTCAGGCGGTAGACGGCCAGGAAGATGACGATGACGCCGCTGACGAAGATGAAGAGCAGGTCGGCCCGGACAGTGTACCAGGTGCTGAACACTGTGGGCCTCGGTTTGATGGCCACCAGGGCGAAGTCCGTGTCCGCGATGAAGGCCGAAGCCAGGAAGATTTCCCGGTTCTGGGCGTCGCGCACGGTCTGGACGTTGGACTCGAAATTGGTGGGCGGCAAGGTGAAGGGCAACATGTCAAGCACCTTGCCGTAGCGACGCGATTCGGTCTGCAAAATTCCGTCGCGGTTGATCAGGAACGCGTCGCTACCGGGTTCCAGCCCCATGGCCGAGATGATGCGGTCGAAATGCATGGTGTCGAGAGTGGCTCGCAGAATCCACGACTGGCCGCTCTCGGTGGTATGCCGCACGGCGATGACGACATGGGGAAACTTGCGGAATCCCAGGAAGACGTCGCTGACGTAGGTGCCTTTGAACTGCACCTGGTGGAACCAGTCCTGCGAGGTGTAGTTGCGGTCCTTGAGATCGTATGGGCCGGCATAGCTGATCTGGTTGCCGGCGACGTCGATGAGGCCGAGATCTACAAAACCGGCGAATTCCCTGCGCATGACCTGAAAGATGCGCTGCAGGTTCGTGTCGTTTGAGAGTTCGTCGAAGGAGTAGGCCGAGGCGATGAAGCTGATCGCTGAGGTCCGCTCCGCCAGGAACAGCTCGAAGGAGTGCTTGGCCTTGCCCACCAGCGCGCGCAGCGGAGCCTGGATTTCGGAGGCCATGGTGTTCTGGTGCTCGTAGTAGTTGATTCCGGCCAGGGACAAGAGCGGCAGAAGGGTGACCAGTGCCATGAGCGAAACGATCTTGCGGCGCAGGAGTTGATAGCGCCTTGGGGAATTGATTTCCGTGGCCAGATCTGCCTTGAGGTCCATGGCACTGGACAGCACGCTTTTCATGACTGGTCCGCTTCCCGTTCGTAAAGGATGTCGCCGGATTTGAGGCCGTTCTCCGCCAATCGCTGCACAACGCGTTCAAGGGGTCCCATGATCGCGTCGATGACGTCTATGCGCTTCCAGCGCAGATAGTGATAGTATTCCTCTTCGATGCCGCCGCAGACTATGGCGCCGATATCTCGGGACAAGGCCAGGTCGCACAGTTCGTCTCCCGAGGCGTGGGCCAGGAGAAACGTCTTGCGTTGCAGAATTTCTCCGCCTTCGGAAATGTTCAGGAGCAGGGCTTCGGTGGCCAGGTCGAAGCGGGGCGCTATTTCTTCCCGTGCGACGGTGATCAGTACGCGGCGTTCCATGCTAGCGCTCCTCCGTTTGCTTGCGGCCTGCCTTGCGACTTGTGGAGACGCGGGGCCGGGCCGGGGCGGAATCGAGTAGCCCTGGCAGGTGCCCGGGAAGATGCTCGATACCGATATTCTCGTCGGTGCAGATCATGGTCGCGAATTCCATGATGTTTTTGAGTTCCCGCACGTTTCCGGGGAAGTCGTGGTTGCAGAGCAGGCGCAGCGCCTCGGGGCTGATGCCGGTGATGTTCTTTTTGAAGCGCGACGCATAATGGATCAGGTAATGGTGCAACAGGAAGCCCAGATCCTCCCCTCGCTCTTTGAGGCGCGGCAGGTGCAGTCGGATGGCCGCGATGCGGTGAAAGAGGTCCTCGCGCAGGCGTCCGTCCCGGACCAGCCTTTCCGGAGATTCTGCCGTGGAGGCCATGAGCCGGACATTGATCCGTACCGTCTTGCTTGCACCGAGCGGAAGCACCACGCCTTCGTCCAGGAAACGGACCAGGCTCATTTGCTGGGACAAAGGAAGGTCGGCAATTTCCGAGAGGTACAGCGTTCCGCCCTGAGCCTGCTGGAATCTGCCGGGCTTGAACTCTCCTGCGCCGTCCAGCATGCGCCCGAACAGTTCGGCGTCCAGGAGTTCCGGAGGCATGGGCCCGCAACTGAATCGTACGAACGGTTCGCGTGACCTGGGCGAGGCCTTGTGCGTTGATTCGGCCAGCAGGTCCTTGCCCGTGCCGGTTTCGCCGGTGATGAGCACCGGCGTGTCATGCTGGGCGATGACCGGCACGAGGCGCAGGAGCTTTTCCATGGCCGGGCTGCGGCCGACGATCTGGCCCTGCCCCGTGGCCTGCGACAGGCGGGCTTCTATTTCGCGCATGGCGGTCAGGTCCTCGACCACGTCGAGGACGCAGACCGGCCGGTTGTTGCCGTCGGACACCCGCACAGGGGTGATGCGGACGGGGATCTTGCGCCGGTGACGGTTGATGCAATCGGTTTCAACGCCCGCTCCAGGCAGTTCGTCGCGCTCGTGGGGGCAGCCCTGGACGCAGGCCCGGCTGCGCAGGACATGGCGGCAGGGCAGCCCGCGCACCTCGTCTCGGCTGTAGCCGGTCAGAGCTTCCAGCGCCTTGTTGAGCATGAGGACGCGGCCCGAGCCGTCCAGGAGAGCGACGCCCACAGGCAGCCCGTCCAAGAGGCCCGGCAGGTCCGGGCAGTCGCTTCCGATCAGTTCTTCAATCCGTTTGAGCACGTGAGTCTCCCTTAATGCCCGCCACTCCCAAAGATGCCGGATGCGGCAACGCAAAGCACGATGACTTCGGCTATGCTGATGAGTGCGAAGGCCATGTCTTTCTTTTTCAGATAGGCAAATATGAGCGGAATATAGCCAACAACGGTCAGGCTGGCCAGAAGTGCGATTCCCAGGAAGTTGATGAAGTCACCTTTGGCAAGCAGGGTCGCCCAACCCCAGCCGACGGGCACATTGTTTTTCGCGAGGTATTCCTGCACGGGATGGGACCAGGATTGGGTGACGATCTCCGTGGGCACATAGGGGTCCATGATGCCGAAAACATAGAGGCAATAGGTAATGAGCATGAGAGCCAATCCGCCCCAACACCCATAAAAGAGGATGTTGGCGTAGGCAATCTGTTCTGCGGGGGCATTCGTATCCGGTTTATTCATAGCAGTACTCCTTGAAATTCTAAGATGTTAGATTCCCAGTCCTTTGAGCAGGGCCTTGCCACCCGCAAAGGCCAGTACGCCGATGACCATGTAGCGGATAAAGGTCGGCTTGGCCTTTGCGAGCAGACGCACTCCGACAAAGGAGCCCATCATGAGGCCGATGATGGAGGGGATGGCCATGAGCGGGATGACGCAGCCCTGGTTCAGGTAAACCCAGGCGGCGGAGGTGTCGGTGATGGAGAGCAGAAATTTGCTGGTGCCGACGGCAACCTTGAGGGGGGCGCCCATGAGCAGGTTCAGAACCGGGACGTTGGCCCAACCGGCGCCAAGGCCGAACATGCCGGCCATAGTGCCGATGATGATGAAAAGCAGCAGGCCGGGGATGGTGCGATGAGTCTTCCATTCGATGATTTCGCCGGTGGCGGGTTCGACATAGGCTCCGTTCATGCCAAGGGCCAAACTCAGCGCATCCTGCTTGGTGACCACGGGGCGAGCGGTGTTTTTGGACGTCAGCAGCAGCACCGCAATGAAGATGATGGTGCCGCCCAGGCAGATCTGGATGACATCGGCGGGCAAGGCCAGACCCAGAAATGCGCCGGCGATGGAGCAGGTCGACGCGATGAGCGCGACGGGCAGCGCCAGGCGTAGGCTGGCCAGATTGCGTTTGAGCAAGCCTGGGCCTGCGGCCAGCGCTCCGGCCAGTGCGACCAGAAGTCCGGTTCCACGCACGAAATCCAGATGAAAGGGAAAGAAGCCGCTGACCAGGGGCACGAACAGAACGGCTCCTCCGACGCCTGCCAATACGGCAATGACGCCCATGACGAAGCAGAAGAAGAGTAAAATCGTCGGCCAGGCCCACCAGGGCAGGACCGATGACGTGCCCGTGGCTTCCGCCATCTGTTTTGCCGCTTCGTTTGCGATTTCGGGGTTATTGCTCGCCCAAGCCAAAGTGACCAACAGGAGTGCGCACAGGGCGGCCCCTCCCAGAATTCGAATCCACTTCGTGTTCAGTTTCATTCCTGTTTCGCTCCCGTTTACACGTTTCCTCAAGTAATTTTCGATGTTGGCGTCATGATGCACAGCGCATCCGAGAGCCAATAAGGCAAGGAGCATGCCAGTGCGGGAATCAAGGCCAGTTCTGTGTTGACGGGGATCTGTGCATGGAGTAATCGGCAATAAATTGCCGCAAGCGGCAGGATTGCGCCTTTTGTCGGAGAGTCGGTTTGGAGTGGCGGGAAATCAAGGGCGTGCGGTGCTGTTTGCGTCTTATGGCCGAGAGGGGCAGGGAAATAATGGAATTTCAGAAGGATGGACGTAAAAGAGCCCGCAGGGGCGGCATTGCGAACGCTGGCAAGAAATTGCCGGTCCCTCCGCAGGATCCCGGTGTGGAAATTCTGGATCTGGGAACCGAAGAGGGACTGGGCAAGTTCGTCATCCAGTCCCGGACCATGCGTGATCTGTATCGTCTGGCCACCCAGGTCGCGGGCTCGGATGCGACCATTCTCGTCTATGGTGAGTCCGGCACGGGCAAGGAGCTTTTCGCCCGCCTCGTGCACCAACTGTCCGGCCGCAGGGCCAAGCCATTTATTCCCGTCAATTGCGGGGTACTCAAAGGCGAACTTTTCGCCGACAAGTTTTTCGGGCATGAAGCCGGCGCATTCACCGGGGCCCAGCGTCAGCGCAAGGGCAGTTTCGAGATGGCGGGAGACGGCACGCTATTCCTTGATGAGGTGGGTGAGATCCCCACGCCCAACCAAGTGGATTTCCTGCGCGTTTTGGAAGAAAAGACGTTCCGTCGCCTGGGCGGGGAAAAGACGCAGCCTTTTGCCGCCCGCATCGTGGCCGCCACCAACCGGGTGCTGCACAGGATGGTCGTAGCCGGCGAGTTCCGAGCCGACCTGTACTACCGTCTGAACGTCATTCCCGTGACCCTGCCGCCCCTGCGCGAGCGCATCGACGACATTCCTCCCCTGGCCGAGTATTTCCTGGCCATGTACCGACACCGCTACCACAAGCCCGATGTGCGTCTGGCCCCGGCCACGCTTGAAGCGCTCTGCGACTACCCCTGGCCGGGCAACGTGCGTGAGTTGCGCAATCTGACGGAGCGTCTTGTCCTTTTGTGCGCCGAAGCCGTCATCGAGCCTGCACATCTGCCTCTGGAGATGCGACTGGCCACGGGCCTGCCCTCCCTGGACGGCAACCGGGGCGTCATGACCCTGGAGGCCGCCGTGCGCGAGGCCGAGATCGCGGCCATTGTCCGCGCCTGGGCCGAAGCCGGAGGCAGCAAGGCCCGTCTGGCCGAAATCCTGTCCGTGAGTCCCCGTACTCTGCGCTACAAGCTGGCCGAGTACGATCTGAGGCTGACCTGATCCGTTTTTTCTCCCTCGCTTTCCTTGAGATCAAGAATCCTGCTGCGCCTGCATGCAGGGTGTGGTGAAGCGCCAGAATTGAAGCGGCAAAATTTTGCCGATTACGCGAGTCTTGTTCAGCCGCTGTTTCGGCGCAGAGCAACCCTTCAAAGATATATGCATAGGTAACACGTTTTTTCGGTTGATTACACGAAAAGGATTGTTTATCGAAAAAACAGCGCTAAAAATTTTACGATTTCGTGTAATTATGAGCAAAAAGGTCGGAATTGCAGATGCGGTCAGCCTTGAAGTGCGGAGTTGGTCTTCCGCTTATGAAGATGGTGAAAGTTTCCCGGGGCGTTTGTCGCTTGCGCCCTACATGAGTCTGAAGGCCACTTTTCAGGGGCCGTTGCCACGTTGGCGTTCATGATGTGGGGCGGCCGAGTGTTCTCCTCTTAAACATTCAATACCACGAGATATTGATGCTGCTTCGCATGTTCTGTTCCTTGTGCCTGGCTTTGAGCCTGACGTCTCCGGCCCTGGCCTTGAATGTTGCCGATGCTCTGGAGCGCGCCGTCAGTGTCCCCGACAACGTCGAGCGGGTCATCTGCTCCGGTTCCGGCTGTCTGCGGCTGTTGGCCTACTTGCAGGGCCAGGAGTTGGTCGTGGCCGTGGACGACATCGAATCCAAACGCAACAGGTTCGATTCGCGCCCCTATGCCCTGGCCAACCCGCAGTTCAAGGATCTGCCCATTTTCGGCCAGTTTCGCGGCCAGGACAATCCCGAACTCATCCTCACCCTGGATCCGCAGCCCCAGCTCATCTTCAAGACCTTCGCCACCATGGGCCATGACCCTGTGGAACTGCAGGTCAAGACCGGCATTCCCGTGGTTGTTCTCGAGGTGGGCAATCTCGGGCCGCAGCGGGAGCGCTTCTACTCCTCCCTGCGCCTCATGGGCGAAGTGGCGGGCAAATCCGCGCGGGCCGAGGAACTTATCTCCTACTTTGAAGCGGTCATCGCCGACCTTACGGCCCGCACTGCAGACATCCCCGAGGCAGGCAGACCATCGGCCTACCTGGGTGGGGTGGCCTACAAGGGGCCGCACGGATTCCAGTCCACGGAGCCGGGCTACCCGCCCTTCGCCTTTGTGGGTGCCCGCAACCTAGTCCACAGTGAGGGCGGTGCGGCCAAGGATGTCAGCAATACCAGCGTGGCCAAGGAACAGATCGTGGCCTGGGACCCCGATTATCTCTTCGTGGACCTCTCCACCCAGCAGATGGGTGATAGAGCCGGGGGGCTGCACGAACTGCGCACGGACCCGGCCTACGCGACCCTGACCGCCGTGCGCGAGGGACGGGTCTTCGGGGTGCTGCCGTACAACTGGTACTCCCAGAACTACGAATCGATCCTGGCCAACGCCTATTTCATCGGCAAGACACTCTATCCTGAACGTTTCGCGGACATCGATCCCGCGGCCAAGGCCGACGAGATATATTCTTTCATTGTCGGCAAGCCCGTGTTTAGGGCCATGAACGAAACCTTCGGCAATCTGGCCTACACCAGGATATCGGTGCGCTGATGCATGCCGACCACGGCCACGTGCCCGAGGAATACCGGCGTTACCTGGCCTGGAAGATCGGGGTCGTCGTCCTGACCTTCGCCGCCCTGGCGTGCTGTCTGGTGGTGGCCCTTGCGGTGGGCCCGGCCGGGCTGTCCGCGGCCGATGTACTGGCCTCTCTGACCGGGACGTCCGATAATCCCCGCGCAGACGCCATCGTGCGCGGTATCCGCCTGCCCCAGGCCCTGGCGGCCATGGTTGCCGGCGGCGGACTGGCCGTGTCCGGGGCGGTCATGCAGGCCATCCTGCGCAACCCCCTGGGCTCGCCCTTCACCCTGGGCATCTCCCACGCTGCTGCCTTTGGCGCGGCCTTTGCGGTCATGGCCCTGGGCTCGGGGCTCATGACCTCGGGGCGGGCCGCCGTGACCATCACCAACCCCTATTTGACCACTCTGGCCGCTTTCGCGGCCAGCCTTGTGGCGTCGGGCATCATCGTGGCCATCTCCCGCCTGCGCGGGGCCAGGCCGGAGACCATGGTCCTCACCGGCGTGGCCCTGGGGGCCCTGTTCACGGCCGCGACCATGTTTCTGCAGTATTTCGCCTCCGACGTGCAGCTCGCGGCCATGGTCTTCTGGACCTTCGGGGACACGGCCCGGGCCACCTGGGGAGAGCTGGGCCTCATGGCCTTGGTCGTGGTGCCGGGGTTTTTCTATTTCTGGGCCAAGAGCTGGAGTTACAACGCCATGGACGCCGGGGACGAGACGGCCAAGGGCCTGGGGGTGCGCGTGGAGCGGGTGCGCATGGCCGGGATGCTCCTGTCCAGCCTGGTCACGGCCGTGCTCATCGCCTTTCTGGGCATCATCGGCTTTGTCGGGCTGGTGGTTCCACACATGTTCCGGCGCATCATCGGCGCAGACCACCGCTTTCTCCTGCCCGCCTCCCTGGTCGGCGGTGCCCTGCTGCTCCTGGCCTCGGACACCGTGGCCCGCCTGCTCCTGGCCCCGCACCTCTTGCCCGTGTCCGTGCTGACGGCCTTCCTCGGCGCACCGACCTTTCTGTACCTCATCATCCGGGGGAAGCGGTCATGATGCTTTCCGTGAGCGGCGTCCGTTTTTCCTACAACGGTCACCCCGTGCTCAGCGACGTGGATTTTTGCCTGGACCGGGGTGAGCTGCTGGCCATCCTCGGCCCCAACGGGGTGGGTAAGACCACGCTGCTCAAGTGCATGAATGCCATCCTTCGCCCAAGTGGAGGCGCCGTGCTCGTGGAGGAGCGCGACATCCTGACCCTGTCAGCGTCGGAAATCGCCCGGGATGTGGCCTACGTGTCCCAGAAAAGCGAAACCTCCCGGTTGACGGTCTTCGACGCGGTGCTCATGGGCCGCGCCCCGCACATCCGCTGGCGCACCAGCGAGGAGGATCTGCGCAAGACCGAGGCCATCATCCAGACTCTGGGCCTGTCATCCATGACCATGCGCTACATCGATACCTTGAGCGGCGGGGAATTGCAGAAAGTCTGCATCGCCCGGGCACTGGTCCAGGAGCCGTCCCTTCTGCTTCTGGACGAGCCGACCAGCGCCCTGGACCTCAAGAACCAGGTCGAGATCATGAACCTCATCCGTCGGGTGGTGGACGAGCACCGCATCGCTGCGGTCATGAGCATGCACGACCTGAACATGGCCCTGCGCCATGCGGACAAGGCCATTTTTCTTAAAAACGGCGGCATCCATGCAGTGACTTCGACCCATGGCGTGACCGCGGAAATCATTCACGACGTTTACGGGCTGCCGGTGGAGATCCACCGCCTGGGCGGCCAACCCGTGATCATCCCCCAAACCTGAAGGAGAGTTTCATGTCTTGTCAGATTCCCCGGG
>Ga0075011_10001019_pt1 | contig 14959 bp, 15 predicted proteins | sample TARM_MetaG_T_14_FD_72354 | JGI IMG/M metagenome (GOLD analysis project Ga0075011, IMG submission 72354) | Freshwater microbial communities from Pennsylvania, USA, analyzing microbe dynamics in response to fracking - TARM_MetaG_T_14 | ecosystem: Environmental > Aquatic > Freshwater > River...
ACGCTTGACGTATTCGAAGGGATACGAAATGGCAAATACATTTTTAATTATCAAATTCGATAATTATATTTTTTTAAATCATTAATTTGGGTATAACTTAATGAAAACTTTTGTTGCTAAACCAGCTGAAGTCAAACACGACTGGTATGTAGTCGATGCTGAAGGTAAAACTTTAGGCCGTCTGGCTACTGAAATTGCTCTACGTTTACGTGGTAAACATAAAGCAGAATACACTCCGCATGTTGATACTGGCGATTACATTATCGTTATCAATGCAGAGAAAGTTACTGTAACAGGTAATAAAGCTAAAGGTAAAATTTACCACCATCACACAGGTTTCATCGGTGGTATTAAATCGATTAGCTTTGAAGATCTTATCAAACGTGCACCTGAACGTGTTATTGAGAAAGCTGTTAAAGGTATGTTGCCAAAAGGTCCTTTAGGACGTGCAATGTACCGTAAATTGAAAGTTTATGCTGGAATTGAGCATCAACATTCTGCACAGCAACCACAAGTTTTAGATATCTAATAGGATTAAAACAATGGCAAATCAATATTACGGCACAGGTCGTCGCAAAAGCTCAACAGCTCGCGTATTTATGAAAGCAGGTAGTGGTCAAATCACTATCAATAAACGCAATATCGACGAGTATTTCGGTCGTGAAACTGCATGTATGGTTGTTCGTCAACCATTAGAGCTTGTTAGTGTTACTGATAAGTTTGACTTTAACATCACTGTTAAAGGTGGTGGTACTACAGGTCAATCAGGTGCTATCCGTTTAGGTATCACTCGTGCACTGATGCAATATGACGAAACACTTCGTTCTGAATTACGTGGCGCAGGTTTTGTTACCCGTGATGCACGTAAAGTTGAACGTAAGAAAGTGGGTCTACATAAAGCACGTAAACGTCCACAATTCTCTAAACGTTAATATTCCGTTTCAAGAATTGCAAAAAGCCCAGTTTATACTGGGCTTTTTTTTACCTGTTTTTTGGCTTGATCCTGAGAAGCATCTAGTATTTAATAATTGATTCGTTCAAAGCAAAGAGGTGTAACATGCTAGCAGAGACCATGGTAGAAAAACTCAATGAGCAGATAAATCTTGAATTTTACTCATCTAATTTATATTTACAGATGAGTGCTTGGTGTGAAGATAAAGGTTTTGAAGGTGCCGCGTTAATGCTCCGTAAGCATGCAACCGAAGAGATGGCGCATATGAATCGCCTGTTTACTTATGTCAGTGAAACGGGCGCTTTACCTATTTTAGGTGCCATCGAGGCTCCGCCGCATAAATTTAAGTCGCTTAAAGATATCTTTAGTGAAACGTATAAACATGAATGTTTTATTACTAAGAAGATCAATGAACTCACACATGTCGCTTTTACTACACATGACTATTCCACCTTCAACTTTCTGCAGTGGTATGTTGCAGAGCAGCACGAAGAAGAAAAATTATTCAAAGGTATCTTAGATAAAATAGAATTGGTCGGCGAAGATGGCAAAGCGCTATTCTGGGTTGACAAGGATCTGGCTGATATCGCGAAGAATGGATCTGGCTCATCGGTTATGGACACACAGTAAAAACAGCTGCTATTGCTCTTTTATTCACTCATTAATATCCAAGGTAATGAAAGCACGCCCATTAAGCGTGCTTTTGTGCGACTGCTTTCGTAAAAACAATGTTAATAGCTTGTAAATTTATACCTATTTCTTTAAAATTCAGGCAATTTATGTACCCGCTAACTTGTAAGTTCAACGGTTTGCAGTGCAGCCCACGTTTTATATTTTATAAACTGCTTTATATACCGCTGGTATTAGTAGCTCACAATGGAGATGGTTAAATGAGCAATGCGCCTGTTAATTCTGGCCGCCGCAAGTTTCTGACATTAACAACGGCTGTTGTTGGTGGCGTAGGAGCCGCAGCCGTTGCGGTACCTTTTGTGAAATCTTGGAGCCCAAGTGAAAAAGCCAAAGCAGCAGGAGCGCCGGTTGCTATCGATATTAGTAAAATTAAACCGGGACAACTGATCCGTGTGGAATGGCGCGGTAAACCTGTTTGGATTGTCTCCCGTACACAAAAAATTCTTGATGAATTAGCCACTCTTGATGAGCAGTTACGCGATCCCAATTCACAAGAGCCCCAGCAACCAGAATATGCGACGAATGCACAACGCTCGTTAAAATCTGAAATCTTCGTTGCTGTAGGTATATGTACTCATTTGGGCTGCTCGCCCACTTATCTTCCGGATTCCTTCACCGAGCAAGTTGAAGAGGTTGAATCTGGTTTTTTCTGCCCCTGTCACGGCTCTAAATTTGATATGGCTGGACGTGTTTTTCAGAATGTGCCGGCCCCCTTAAACTTAGTGATCCCGCCGCACCATTATGTGAGTGATACAAAAATTTTGATCGGCTTAGATAAGGGAGAGGTCTGATGCTTAAAAAATTGTCGATAGCTACGGTAGATTGGATTGATGCACGTATTCCAATGACGGAAACATGGAATAAGCATCTGGCACAATATCCCACACCCGTTAATTTTAACTTCTGGTACTTTTTTGGTTCATTGGCTATGCTCGTTTTAGTCAACCAAATTTTTACCGGTATCTGGCTCACCATGCATTATAACCCTTCGGCTGAAGGCGCCTTCGCATCAATAGAATACATTATGCGCGATGTTCCTTACGGCTGGTTATTACGTTATATGCACTCAACCGGTGCGTCAGCGTTTTTTGTTGTTATCTATCTGCATATGTTCAGAGGGCTGATTTACGGCTCTTACCAGAAGCCGCGTGAGCTTATCTGGATTTTCGGTATGCTTATCTTTCTTGCCTTAATGGCGGAAGCCTTTATGGGTTATCTGCTTCCCTGGGGACAAATGTCGTTCTGGGGCGCGCAGGTGATCATCTCTTTATTCGGCGCAATACCTGTTATCGGCGATGATTTGACGCTGTGGATTCGGGGGGATTATGTTATCTCTGGTGCAACACTGACGCGATTTTTCGCATTGCATGTTATTGCATTACCCTTAGCGATTGTTGTTTTAGTATTTTTACATATTGTTGCTTTGCATGAAGTGGGCTCTAATAATCCTGACGGTGTTGAAATAAAACAGAAAAAAGGCACGGCCTCTAGCGAGGCAAAAGGCAAATTCACTTTCCATAAACACTATAGCGACAAGAAAGATATTATCGATGCCGTACCATTTCACCCTTACTTTACAGTCAAAGATATTATGGGCGTATCCGGATTCTTAATTTTCTTTTGCGCGATTATCTTCTTTTTGCCGGAGGGAGGTGGTTATTTCCTGGAAGCGCCAAATTTTGAACCTGCCAATGGTTTGAAAACACCGACTCATATCGCCCCTGTCTGGTATTACACCCCATTCTATGCGATTTTACGCGCCATTCCCGATAAGTTGATCGGTGTTGTTTTCTTTGGCGGTTCAATTGTTATCCTGTTCTTCCTGCCATGGCTGGATCGCTGCAAAGTTAAGTCGATCCGGTATCGCAGCTGGAAGCACAAATTGAATATTGCCCAGTTTATTGTCTGTTTTATTGTCTTGGGTGTGTTGGGGGCGTTACCAGCAACCCCGTTACTTACAAAAATTGCACAAGTTGGCACAATCGGTTACTTCTCTTTCTTTATTGCGCTCTGGCTGTACAGCAAAAATGAAAAAACGAAACCACTACCAACGAGGTTAACATTCAAATGAAAAAATTAATGATAGCCTTAGTGGCGCTGTTACCAACGCTTGTTTTTGCAGCAGGTGGCAATATACACTTAGATAAAGCAAATTATGATTTAAGCGATAAAGCATCGCTGCAACGGGGTGCAAAACTGTTCGCCAATTACTGTTTTGCCTGTCATTCAACCGGTTACCAGCGTTACCAGCGTGTCGCTACAGATTTGCAGATACCCGCCGATTTAATGAAAGATAATCTGATTTTTACGACAAGTAAAATCGGTGAATTGATGGTTAGTAGCATGGATAAAAAAGAGGCAGCAAAATGGTTTGGCACGCCACCACCGGATTTAACCCTGGAAGCGCGTTTGCGCGGTGCTGACTGGATTTACACTTATTTACGCTCTTTTTATAAAGATGAAACGCGTCCATTTGCTGTTAATAATGTCGTATTTCCTGATGTTGCCATGCCGCATGTTCTTGAAGAGCTGCAGGGGATCCCGACAGCTGTTTATGAAACGATACTGGTTGATGGTGTTGAGCATAAAAAAATTGTTGCTTTAGAAAGTAATGAACAAGGGGAGATGTCATCCGATGAGTATGACAATGCGGTCTTAGATCTGGTAAACTTCCTCGTATATTCAGGTGAGCCAAACAAGCTTGAGCGCCAAAGTTTAGGTGTTTGGGTAATTGGTTTTTTAGTCATCTTATTTATTCTTAGCTATTTACTTAAAAAAGAATACTGGCGCGACGTGCATTAATCGCCGACTTGTAGATTAGCTGTTAATAAACGGCAATGGTGATAGTTATCACCATTGCCGTTTTTGTTTTTCAAACATAAAAATTTTATTCACATACTAGGGGATTTTCATGGCTGTAGCCGCAAATAAACGTTCTGTAATGACACTCTTTTCGGGGGCTTCCGATCTGTACAGCCACCAGACACGTATTGTCCTGGCTGAGAAGGGCGTTAATGTAGAGATCACTTTTGTTGACCAAGATAATTGGCCTGAAGAGTTAGCTGAATTAAATCCGTATAACAATGTCCCTACTTTAGTGGATCGTGAATTAGTTTTATACAATTCACGCATTATTATGGAATATTTAGATGAACGTTTTCCGCATCCACCACTAATGCCTGTTTATCCGGTTGAACGTGGTAAAAGCCGTTTAATGATGGAGCGTGTTGAAAGTGATTGGTATCCTTTAGTCGATCTTATTATGGGTGATGATTCACAGGCTGCTGATGCTGCCCGTACTAAACTGCGTAATGCTATTTTATTAATTGCACCTGTATTTGATCACTTTGCTTATTTTATGTCTGAAGAGTTCACCTTAGCTGACTGCTATATGGCGCCCTTATTATGGCGCTTACCTGAATTAAAAATTGATTTAGGTATCGACAATGTCAGTGGTCTTAAAAGTTACATGGTGAAAGTCTTTGAACGTGAGTCTTTCCAAGCTTCTATGACTGAAACAGAGCGTGAAATTCGAGTGGGTGCATAATGAATAGCATGTTAGTGCAACGTCCATATCTTCTGCGGGCATTTTATGATTGGATAGTTGATAGTGAATGTACACCGCATATCATTGTTGATGCAACCCAAGCTTGCGTGGAAGTGCCTCAACAATTTGTTGAAGATGGGAAAATTGTCCTGAATATTTCACCACGATCAGTGATGCAGTTTTCAATGGATGATGATGCGATTGCATTTAATGCGCGTTTTTCAGGACAACCTATGCAGGTTTATGTACCTTTGTATGCAATACAAGGTATCTATGCACGTGAAAATGGAGCTGGGACAATCTTCCCGGAAGAGCCTGCTTACCAGGCGCTTGATAAAGCGGCAGAGTCTGTTGCTGAGACGAGTGATAAGCCGAAAAAGGGCAAGCGACCCAGTCTGACCATTGTTAAATAAATAGTTAGATTTTATAAAGCAAAAGCATCATTTATATTGAATACAGGAAAGGCTACCCATTAATCTGGTTAGTCTTTTTTTTTACATCCAGCCCTTTGCTTAATAGCGCGTAATCATTAATAGCAGGGCAGTTGTTAAAGCTCTTATGGGGAAGCCCTGAATCTGGATTCTCAATGCCGACCACGTAGCGGATGCCAAATTGCCGAGCAATAAGCAGCAACTCTTCATTATCATCTATAAATAGCGTGCGCTGTGGATCAAACGGGTGGTGGGCTAATAGTCCATGCCACAGTTTTATCGATTCTTTGCAGTGGCCAAATTCATGCGTCGAGTAGATATAATCTAAATGTTTATCTAATCCGGTGTGCGCTATCTTTAGCGCCAGACTATCTGGATGGGCATTGGTTAATAATACTCGCTGGATATTGCGTAGCTGCAGCGCCTCTAAAAAGGGGACAACATCGCAGCGAAGAGCAATGCCCGCAGCATTATCGATTTTCAACTGACGTATATCTAATTCTGTCTGCTCAGTCCAATAATCAAGACAGTACCAATTCAGCGTGCCTTTTACGGCATGGTATTGTGAAGCCATCTTCTCTTTTGCCTGCACCAGTGATATTTTTTGCAGGCGCGCTATCGCTGATGGCACATGCTCTAGCCAGAACTGGTTATCAAATCTTAAGTCTAATAGTGTTCCGTCCATGTCTAACAGTACAGTATCAATTTCGTTCCAGTTAAACATAGTATCCTCTGTAAATATTACACTTAAAAATAGGCGCAATGCCCAGAAGGCCGCGTTTTGCTTATTTAATCGTGATAATGATTATGTTTTTTATAAGCACTTGATCAACAACAATAAAGTACAAGTGAATTGTAGTTAAATAATCCTGATTCCCTATATAATGGCAGCTTATTTACCCGCAATTAAACAGCAAAATAGAAGGATCAACCTTGTGAAATTTACGATGAAAGCAAAGCTTATCATTACTCTGTGCGTACCGCTGTTATTAATCAGTGCTTTTTTTATCACTGCGTTATTAAATACCGAAAAGTCCGTCCTCAAAGAAGAAAAAAACAATGTAAAAACACAACTCGCTGCCATGCTCGATAATAACCTCAAGGGGCAAGTGGATACGGTAACGCTTTCTATCTCCGATTTTTATATGAACTCAAAACTGGATCAAGTCAAAAAACAGTTAGCAGCTGAGCTGACTATGTTCAAAATAACCATTGAAAAAATTTATGCAGCAAGTGATTCCGATAGTGAGGCTGTCAGCAGTATCTACGCTTTTCTTAATCAGCATCGTTGGGGGGAGGGGCGTTATTTTTTTGCTTATGATGCAGATTCGTGGATCAGCAAAGCATATGGCAGTAATCCTGAATGGATTGGCACAAATGGTTATGATAAAAAAGATGCCAATGGCAATTATTTTGTACGGGCGGTGGTGGAATCAGCTAAAAGCAACGCTATCGGTTTCAGTCAATATCCATTTTTGAATCCGGCAACTCAGAAAGTGGAAGATAAGCTGACTGCTTCTTTTTATTTTAGACCGTTAAATCTGGTGATTGCCACGGGCGAATATATCAGCACACTTAAGCAGGGCCATTTAGCGGCTGCATTACAGGCCGTGACGAATGCTAAATATGGGAAGAACGGTTACTTCTGGGTACAGGACAAAGATGGAAAAATTCTTGCCCACCCCAAAAAAGAACTTGTGGGTACAATTATCCCTACAACGATAGCAGTTGCTACAGCGCTAAAAGATACAGCGGAAGCGACTGTTACTATGGTTTATCAAAACCCGGTAACTAAGAAACCAGAAAACAAAATTTCCTATGCGCGTAAAATTTTTCCGGAATGGGGCTGGACAATTGCAACGGGCGCTTATGAGAGTGACATTATCACAGTGCAGGATAGCCTGACAAAGGCGACTGAAGCTATTTTTGAATCAGAGGTTGGCTCGGTGATCACGCTTTCATCTGTGTTAATTGTTTTATTCTTTATTATCGCGATTTGGATTGTCAGCGCCATTGTCAAAGGTTTAGTTGTACTAAAAGAGCGCATTGATATTTTATCCACAGGCGAGGCGGATTTGACTTCGCGTATTGATCTTGTGTCAAATGATGAACTGGGGGATATTGGCCGCTCCGTTAACCGTTTTATTATTTATCTGCAGTCCATGATCCTTGATATTTCTCAGGCCTCTGCACATATAACTCAAAGCATCCAGCAGCTTACCGTGCAGTCAGAACAAAACAGTAAAGCATTAATTGCTCATGCAGCAGAAACTGAGCAGGTTGTCAGCGCCATTACTGAAATGAGTGCGACCTCTGATACTGTGGCGCAGAGTGCCACTGAAACTGCCAGCAATACGCAACAAGCGAGTGCACAAGCACTGTTATCCAAAGAGACAGTCGTGGATGCTGCAAACAGTGTGATCGCTTTGGTCGATGAGGTTGACAGCGCATCATCAAGTATTAACACCATGAATGACAATACCCTCGAGATCATCAGTGTGTTAGGCGTGATTGGTGCTATTGCAGAGCAGACCAATCTATTGGCTCTCAACGCAGCAATTGAAGCTGCCCGTGCGGGTGAACAGGGGCGCGGTTTTGCCGTAGTTGCGGATGAAGTCCGCTCACTGGCTGCGCGCACGCAAAGTAGTACGGCTGAAATCAATACCATACTGGGCAAATTGCGTAAAGATGCTGGCGCGGCGGTTGCGGCCATGGATGTAACCAAAGCGAGCTGTGAACGTACTGCGGAAAACAGTCAACGTGTTACTGAAAGTCTCGATACTATGACCCATTTTATTGTGGAAATTAACGATCTTAGCGCACAAATTGCAACCGCTTCTGAAGAGCAAAGCTCAGTAAGTGAAGAGGTGAGTCGCAATATGAGTAATATTCATGAAATGGTCTTAGAGCTTACTCGAAATGGTCAGGCAACCGTTGATAGCACGCAGAATTTGGCATCCGCCAATGCACAATTAGATGCATTAGTGAGTAAATTTAAATTAAAGTAAGCGCCCGTTTCTTTTAATGTAACGAAAAGTGCTTCTGCTTTCACGCTGATAAACGGCCTTACAGGCCGTTTTTATTGCTCTCAGTGACGCTCTGAGCCGCTGTTTTTTTTCAATCAGCATCCATTCTCTTTTTGCGTATTAAGCTGCTCTTGCATGACTAACGCGCGTTTGACCAGAGGATGATTCGCTTCACAACCACGAAGCTCTAACTCCAGAATCATCGCATCCAGTAGTTCATAAATATCGGCGGCTAATCGCGTGGTGGCTAACTCTTTAGTGGTCATTTTTTGCTCCTTTTATACACTTACACCTTAGAGTATATGCCGAGTCGTGCTTCGTTGCTGTCTGATGGGGGGATTTTTTATCTGCTCTATTTTGCTCATAAAAAAGCCCCTGTTTATTTTAATAAGCAGGGGCTTTTCGTGTTTATTGTTGAGAGAAATGTTTTTGGCAAAAGCTGATGCGCTGTTCAACGCTCATGCCGTGGTTATCACCCAAACTTTCAATTAATTTCAGACGCGGCAGAATACCTTGACCATTGGCGATTTGAATTGCTAAGCCCGGACGCGCATTAAGTTCCAGCAACATAGGGCCTAAATCGCGATCCAGCACCATATCTGTGCCTAAATAACCCATACCTGTCATCTCATAACAACTTGCGGCTAAATAGATAAGACGTTCCCATTTAGGCACTTCTAACGTGCTCAGCTCTTTATTGGTATCGGGATGATATTCAAGCGGCAGACCGAACTGCACGGCATGTAACGCTTTACCCGTTGCGATATCAATACCGACGCCGACCGCACCCTGGTGCAGATTTGCTTTACCATCTGATGCCGACGTGGAAAGGCGCATCATTGCCATGACCGGAAAGCCTTTAAATACGATCACGCGTACATCAGGTACTCCCTCAAAACTAAAACCGTCAAAGGCATTATCAAACTGAATTAACGCTTCAACCACTGCGACATCAGCGCTTCCTCCCAGGCTAAATAACCCGGCAAGAATGTCTGTCAGGTGGCGTTTAATTTCAGAAAGACGCTCTTCATGGCCGTTGGCTTTGTAATAACGGCCATTTTCGACTTTAGTAATAACCAGAATTCCTTTACCACCACTGCCTTTCGCCGGTTTAATAACAAATCCTGCTGTATTTTTGATATGCGCTTCAATGCCTTCTACTTCCGCCTGCATCGAGATAACCCCTAATAAAGCAGGCGTGGTTACATTTGCCGCGTGGGCAATGTGTTTGGTTTTTAGTTTATTATCAACAAGTGGGTACAGCCTGCGCGGATTATAGCGGCCAATATAGCCACTATTGCGCTGGTTCATACCCAGTATGCCTTTTCTTTTCAGTTTAAAAGGACTGCACAGCCACATAGTTTATTCCCTATCGGCTAATGGTTTAAAGCGACGTAGCTCGGATAAGCGATAGCCAGTGTAACTGCCGAGAAGCAGTACAAATGCCATAACCACAAATTGTAGCCCGATAAAGTTAAACATCAGATGACGCGCGGTATCATTGCTCATAACAAAGTAAGCAAGCACGGCTACGGTTAAACTTCCACCGCCTTGCAGCATAACCTCTTTAGGGCCTTCCTCTTCCCATAACACAGACATACGCTCAATCGTCCATGAGAGGATGATCATCGGGAAGAAAGTGACTTTAAGTCCTTCCGTCAGTCCTAATTTGTATGACAGGACACCAAACATGGCAATTAAAAGAATAACCATAATGATTACCGTTGATATTCGTGCCACCAGTAATAAGTTGAGGTGTGATAAATAGGAGCGGATAAATAAACCCACAGCAACCAGCAGAATAAAACCAACCAGGCCGGTGAGAAGACTTGTCTGGATAAATGCCATCGCGATTAAAACAGGCATAAAAGTACCGGATGTCTTAATACCCACTAAAACGCGCATGATAACCACAATTAACACGCCTAAAGGGATCATTAAGATGCCTTTAAACAGAGATTGATCTTCAATGGGCAGGCTATGAATGGAGAAGTTAAATAAATGTTCTTTATCTGTTTTTTGTAAGATAGCAGATAAAGCAGGCAGATCCTGTTTAATCATGGAAAAGCTCACTTTGGAGTTTTCGCCGCCAACCAGCTCAAGTAGCGCTTTACCGCTTTGATCCCAAAGCAATAAATTTTTACGATTTACAGCCTCCGTGCTCTCTGCATTAAACAGCTTAGAGGTGATAACGCCATTTTTTTCCTGAAACACTTCAACTAAAGGCTGTAAGTGTTGACGGCGACGACCATCTTCTAAATACAGGGCGCCAATTTCTTTAGTGGGAACATTTGCTTCATTTAATAGTGCAATGAGAAGATCTGTTTTGCTTAGTTTATTGGTCAGAATTAATCTCACATTTTGACTAGGCTGCGGTGCATTGAGCGCCTTTAACAGTTCGCGCGTTAAGCTGAACGCATCAGCACTGGTTTTAAATGCTTCTCTGATCATTTCAGTGCTTGCCGCATTATACGCAGCATCATAGGCCTTATTCAATAAAGGCGGCATCTCATCGGTTGTTTTGTCGATATTTTTACTATCAACAAGTAGCTGAATATTATAATAAAGAGTTTGCTTTCCTGTCGCGCCTCGAATTGTCCATTGTGCTTGTGGCGCGAACTCTTCATTTAAAAATGATAACCCATAACCGGGAGAGGCGGCATTCTGACTGAGTAGCGCGTAACCAGCTTGTGCTTTGGGGGTGGTTAACGAAGCGATAACTGGGGCACCTTTTGCGTCAAAATCAATTTTCGCATCAATATTCCAGACAGTGCGTGTTTCACCCGGTAGCCAGGGAATATCAAATGCCAAGTGACGTTGAACTGTTTGTGAAATACCTATCAGAAATAAGCCAGCAACTAAGGCGAAAAAGATAATACGTGCTTTCATGGGTATTCCTATTCTTCTGTTTTAGTGTGGAATTTCGGGTGAGTATATTCTTTACTGACATCAACTAATATCACATCCTGTAAGAATGTACGGCCGATTAATACCGAATACTCCATATGCTGGCGGTCCGTTAAAGTGAACTCAGTCTCCTGATCCAGATCACCGATGCGAACATGTAATTTAACAACAAAGCGTCTTTCTTTACTCTCTTCTGTGCCCGTTGACTGTACTATTTTTACGACACGCTCAATTTTGGATTCAATTAATTTTTTTTCTTTACCATCGTCATCGGCTAGATTAAAACGCACCCATTTTTCACCGTCACGTTCAAAGGGTTCGATATCGAGTGCACTAATTGACGAAGTCGTGGCACCTGTATCAATACGTCCTTTATAGCTACCTTTTAGCGCTGCGATATAAACCCACTCTGATTGTCCCAGAATCGTTTTATCATCCATTTTGCGAACTGTTTTTTTATTGGCAACTGCTTTGGTTTTAGTAACAGTTTTCTGTTTAGGCTGTGTAGCTGATTGCAGATCAGATTTAGCAAATTTTGCTTTTATTGCTTCAATAAGCAATGCATCTAACTCTTTTATTTTATTTTGACTGTTTTGTAATGCTTCACTTGTTTGTGCCAATTCCATTTGCGTTTTCTGGTTAGTTTCCTGTGCCTGAACAAGATCTGCTGTGAGGGTCTTTATTTGTGTCTGTTGTGCTTCATTCTTTAAATTAACACACCCTGTACTGGTAAAAAGAACGAATGCCGTGATAAGTGCGGTTTTATTGAAAAACATAAAAATTCCTAACCATTATTTTAGAAAGCAAAAGAGTAATGTTATCAGTTTGAAGTTTAAATAGCTGGATTAATCTTACTTTTATTTTGCTGGTATTGTGCTTGGTGACTGCTATTTTATCTCTCTATCATCTTTATTAACCAGTTATTTTTTGTGGATACTGTGAATGGCAATAATAATGTTAAAGAGCTCTTATAGAGACGCTTGATTCACTTTTTTATAGCGTAAAAATACTCCTATTAGTATCAGCAGACAGTATAGATAAAGCGGGGTGGAACCATAAGTCTGATAAGGGGTTTTGCCAAATGCAGGATGGACCTTTTTGCTCAACACGGCAGCCCTATTTCGGGGAAGTCGTCCTAATTCCTCTCCTTTGCCATTATAAATAGCAGTTACACCATTATTGGTACTGCGTAACAGTGGTCGGGCAAACTCAATGGCGCGCATTCTGGCGATCTGCAGGTGCTGATCCGGGCCGATTGAGTCGCCAAACCAGGCATCATTGCTTAAGGTTAAGAGCATGCCTGTTTGCTCTGTCATGTTGTTGCGTAATAATTCAGGAAAAGCTATCTCATAACATAAGGCTGAAGTGAATGTGGTCAGCCCGCTGTGTAAATTAGCTTGAATTTTGTCACCACGCTGAAAGCTCGACATTGGCAGATTAAAGTAGGGGGCAAGCGGACGAAGCAGGTTTTCAAAGGGCACAAATTCACCAATAGGTAATAGCTGATGTTTTTGGTAACGATTTTCACCTGTTAAAGCGTAATCATAGCCTTCGGGTAATTTACCTAATGCGATAATGCTGTTGTGGTATGCATCATTGGCTAAGGTATAGCCGATGATGCCGGTAATTAAGGTTTTATCTTGCTTTGCCAGCTTAATCGATAAGGGCTTTAAAAAGCTTTGCATATCAACTTCTAAGGCTGCAACCGCTGATTCTGGCCAAACAATTAACTCGTGTTCAGAGTCTAAACCTGTTTCACTGAGATCAAGGTACTTAAAAAGAGAAGGGGTGAGATGATCTCTTTGCCATTTTTTATTCTGATCGATATTGCCTTGCACTAGAGACACCATTATTTCTGCTTGTGGGATGCTATATTGTTGTTTTTGAAGAAAATATCCCGTTACCAGCAAGCTGCAAATCAAGGTGATACTGAGCACTATTTTTTGTTTTTGAATTATTAAGATGAGCGCGCCACAGATCATCATGATTGCCAGCGTCACGCCCTGTACGCCTAATACAGGAGCAAATCCGACTAATGGTGTATCGGCGTGGCTATAGCCTAAATAAGCCCAGGGAAATCCGGTTAACAGATAACCTCTCAGCCAGTCTGAAATCAGCCATAAAACAGGGATAAGTAACAGATAACGGCTGCTATCAGAGAGCCACAGAAACCCTGTGCTTGCCCAGAGTGTCAGTGCGGGAAACAGGGCCAAATATGCGCACAGGAGAACAATTAAAAGGGCACTGACGATGAATGGCATACCACCAAAGAGATCCATGCTGACATAAATCCAGTGGAGGGTGGCAATAAACATTGAGATGCTAAAAGTAAAACTGACTAAGAAACAGCGCTGCGTACTTTTTTGAACCTGTTGCAGTAACCAAAAAAAGCCGATCATAGAAGGGTAAAGTACCCACCACTGCTCAAAGGGAGAAAAAGCAAAAACCTGAATGGCACCTAAAACAAGGGCAACAAAAAGTTGCCCGTAAAGATTTGCAGTGAAGGTTGAAAGCTTACTGTGGATATTACTGTTCAATATTTTTTAACTCTTTTGGAATACGCACTTGCAGCTGTACTAATCGGCGACTGTCTGCATGTGTCACCTTAAATTTATAGCCGCGCATTGAGATGCTTTCGCCACGACCAGGTAAATGGCCAAGTTGATGAATGATAAAGCCACCAATGGTATCCTGATCGTCGGCATTAAATGAGCTTGAAAAGTACTGATTAAAATCATCAATGGACGTTAATGCATTGACCGCATAGGTGCGTTTGCCTATTTTGCGAATTTCAGCTGCTTCTTCGTCATCAAATTCATCTTCAATTTCACCGACTATCACCTCTAAAATATCTTCAATAGTGACCAGTCCCGACACGCCGCCGTATTCATCCACCACTATCGCCATATGGTAGCGTTTGCTGCGAAACTCTTTTAATAACGTATCTAAGCGTTTACTTTCAGGTACCACCACAGCTTCGCGGAGAATATCTTCAATTTTAAAATCGCTTGCTTCAGGGCTGAAGCCGAATTTGATCAGATCTTTGGCCAGTAACAGACCGACAATGTGATCTTTATCTTCAGTAATAACAGGAAAGCGTGAATGTGTTGATTCGATAAGTTCCGGCAGGAATTCATCGACAGTTTGATGCAGACCTAAGGTTATCATTTGTGAGCGGGGGATCATGATATCACGGACGCGCAGTTTGGATACATCTAACACGCCTTTGATCATATCCTTGGTTTTTTGATCAATGACTTCGCGCTGTTTTGCACCCTGAATGACATCCAGTAACTCTTTTTGGTTTCTCGGCTCGCCTTGAAATAGATTACCAATTTTATCGAACAGCCCCGGTTTTTGACTGTCCTGCGTCGAATTTGTTTTGTCTTCTGACATTAATTTTATT
>Ga0075011_10001020_pt1 | contig 14957 bp, 10 predicted proteins | sample TARM_MetaG_T_14_FD_72354 | JGI IMG/M metagenome (GOLD analysis project Ga0075011, IMG submission 72354) | Freshwater microbial communities from Pennsylvania, USA, analyzing microbe dynamics in response to fracking - TARM_MetaG_T_14 | ecosystem: Environmental > Aquatic > Freshwater > River...
TAAAATGGACTTCTACCAAGTCTGTTAGTTGATAGTCTTTATGCTTGTCTTCCCATAGATGAAAGGTAGTATGAAATTCATCTTTGATGCCTATATAGTCAAAATCAAGAATATTTATTGTAATTACCTTTGATAACTTATTATAGTCATCTCCTCGTTTTATACCATCTGAAAATAGCTCTCCCCAATACCATAGGGTTCTTTTTTCCATGTTCTTTTGGTCTGTTAGCTGTACTTCAATATCTAATTGCATACCATCAGCTGTTTTTGCTCTAACATCTATAATGCCTGTCTTATCATCTATTAACTCCCTAGTAAGTTCTTTATTGTCTACTATTTCTAAACTTACAAGCTTGTTTTTATCTTTTTCGCTTAATATAGCATTTAGCAGGGATATTAAAATATCCTTTGATTCCTGTTCACCAAATAGCTTTTTAAAAACAAAATCATTTAAAGGTTTTAATCTTTCCATAAGTCACCATCCTCTATATATATTTTAGCATATATATATTGATTTTTCTACTCTTAGTTAAAGTATAAAACTTAAAAAATATTTTTTAATACTTCATCTAATCTGTCAAAATCTTCATCAGAATTAAAATAAGAAACTGAAAAACGATAAGTTCCAGAAGATTTTATAGTTCCTATATGTTTGTGTGCTAACGGGGAGCAATGCATGCCACTTCTACCTTTTATATCATTTTTATCTAATATAATTTCCAGCTGTGATACAGGTATTGATTTTGGTACTACAGATATAATTCCTATATTATTATTTGTTGTATATATTTCTAAGGATTTATTATACTTATTCAAGACCTTCAATAGTTTATAATAATTTTCATCTTTTTTTTCATTAATTTCTTTTAAACCTTTATTCATTATCCAATTGGTGCTTTCTAATAAGCTAAATAAGCCTATTGTATTTTGAGTACCTACTTCAAATTTTTCTGGAATAGACTCTGGCATTTTTTCTTCTTCAGACTTTATTCCTGTGCCTCCATAAATAAGAGGTTTTAAATCAATTTTTTCATTTAAAATAATAAATCCTCCGATTCCAGTAAATCCATAAAGCTTTTTATGTCCTGAAAATATAACGAAATCAGCTAATTTACTTATAGAGATTAAGCCTAATGTTTGTGCAGAATCAAGAATAGTTATAGCATTATATTCTTTAGCTAATTCAAATATATTTTCTACAGGAAGTATATTCCCAAATACATTTGAGCTATGGGTACAAACTAATAAGTCAGGGGATTTTGATAAAAACATTAATTCTATTTTATCTAAATCTAATTCAAAATTATTAAAAGGAATTATTTCTAAATCAAAAGAAAATTTTTCTTTTAAATATAATAAAGTTCTATAAACTGCATTATGCTCAAAAGGTGATATATAAACATTTTTAATATTTGTATAATCTAAGCCCTGTAAAACAACATTTATAGAAGTCGTGGCAGAATCTGAAAAAACAAGCTCTCCAATATTTTCTCCAAAAGCAATTTCAAGAATATTTTTTCTTAAATTTTCTATTAAAGTAAGAATTTTTATTGATTCTTTTGAACTGTTTCTAGAAAAATTTACGCCTATATTCCTATAAGTCTTAATAGAATTTTCATATACTATATCTGGTTTTGGAAACGTTGTAGCTGAATTATCTAAATATATCATATCTCTTCCTCTTTTATTTCATATCGTATTTCTTTTTTAAATTTTTCATCTCCATTAATTTTAAAATTTTGATGATTAATATAATTTCTTAGTTCTACTGCATAATCACACAGTTCTTTTAGTTCATCATTATTTATTTTTCCGTTAGGATATATTATTTTTATCAAGCCATTTAAGACTTTTTCAATAGACTTAGTGTCTCTAATGGAACTATCTGTATATTTTACTCTTTTTGTAATGTATGGATAATTTTCTCTTCTTATTTTATGCAAAATTTCACTAAAATAATCTGCTGCAAATCCAAAATTCTTAGTTATACTTATTTCAGGATCTTTTATACTTTCTAGTTCCCATCCAGGTATAACGGCTGTTAATCTGTCAAGAAAAGCACTGTGCTTTAATTTATCGTGTAAAAGATTGTCCAGTAAATAATCTATATCAAGAGGTCCTGGTGTTAAATTCCCTACCATTATTAATCCACAATCACTTGCCTTTTCAACTCCACCTCTATCAAATTTACCTGATTCTAAATAGGAATATAGCTTATTAACAACTACTTCATCCAATCCTTTATCTTTTACTTTATCAATTTCATCAAATAAAAGTACATCATACTGAACTAATAGTCCATCTTGCTTAGTTTGAAGGTTATAAAAAAGTTGAGCTGGGCTTATTTGACTTCCTGAAATAACTCGAGAATATGATGAAATATTTTCATAAGCATAGGTTTTACCTGTTCCAGGTCTTCCAAATTCCATCATAAAAACATTGTTTTCCACCATTGGGATAAGCCTTGATATAAGCACTATCTTTTGTCTTCTTGTATAATTTAGAAAATTTAGACCCATAGAACTTATCATTATATTCATCCATTCATCAGTTGAAAATTCATTTCTAGCTTCTATAAATTCTTCTGTATCTATATCAGAAAGTTGAAAAGGCTTAAATTTATTCAAATAAACCTTCCCTTCTTCATTATGATACTCTAATTCTCCCATTCCCCATAAGCCATCTATAAGTAATCTAGGGTGTTCATTTAATACGTTTCTATAAACTTCTGCGTCATTTATTCCTAGGCTTGGAACTTCCATTCTATTATCAGGTTGATTTTTTTTTAAATTTATTTTAACTTTAAATTTATCAATTATCTTCATATTAAGATTTTCTCTAAGTCTATGTTTAGCAACTTCTTTTTCTCTACCTTCTATTCTATGTTCTTTTATATAGTTATTCATCTCTCTTGTACTGTCACTAGTTATTTCTTCTTCACAGAAAAATCCTAATAAATATTCAGATACATATCTTGGAAGGCTTTGAACTTGATTTTCCATTGCTTTTTTCTTATCTACTACAGCACTTCCAAAATGTTCCTTAAGTTTTTTTTCCCATATTTCCATCTATTAAGCCTCCAGTTACAACAAAGTTCTACTTGATTTCAATTTTTTATTCAAAACATCTTTTTTATTTTCTTTTACCTTAATATCAACTTCTTTAATTTTAATAGATTCTTTACCTGAAAAATTATATTTGATTTCTAAAACATCTTTTATATTACCGATTTCCTCATAAAACAAAGGAATTTCAACTGTTTCAGTAATATTAGCTTTTAATTCTTCCAAATAAATTTCTTTTCCATTATTTTTTAACTTTATATTCAAATTATTTATTGAAAATTTATTTTTATTAAAGATTTCAACTTTTAAATACGATTCTTTTTTGCTAGTAATATTACTAGTATTATCTAATTTTATTTCAATACCTTTATCATCAGATTTTACAACTTTTGAAAATATTTGAAAAGGAACAAAAATTTCTTCTAAAGATAGACCACCATGAGTATATTTACCTTTTGAGTAACTTGGTAAATAAGATTCTTTTGATATAAGATAAAAATAATTTTCTTGGTTCTTTTCAAATTTAGGCAAATAAAAATCAATTAAATTTTCACGATTCAAAATATGATAAAAATTTTGATATTCTTCAATTAAGTGTTTTTTTAATTCTTCATATAATTTTTCATTATAGGATTCACTATGTATTTTTAAATATCTTCCATGGCTATCTAAACTTAAATTATTTGCTTTTAAAAAATTTTTAGTATCATTGTTTAAAGGTTTTACAGACATATTATTTATATTAACACTTCCATGGTCAGTCATAAGAACAATATTATAGCTTTTTCTATTGTCCATATTACTTATAAAGGCATCAATTTTTTTTATCAATTGAGGTTTAATGAACTCCATATCTAAATCTTTAATATTGTGCATAAAATAATCTATATCAGTAGTTTTATAAAAAATAAAATCAGAATTAGATTCTTGAATTTCTATAAAATCCTCTATACGATCTACATTACTAGAATATAAGGCATTCTCTATCATTTCTTCTTCACTTGATAAAGGATTTAATATTAATGTGTTGTATTTAGTTCCTGAAAGCAAAGTGTTCTTTCCATATTGAGTTACTGTAGGTAAAGGAGCAATTCTAATATCATCTTCTACCCTAGAAATATACCCCTTAGAATACAAATGATTTTTTAATTCAATATAAATATCGTATCTTAGACAATCTATAAAAAACAATATTGTTTTTGTATTAGATTCAATATATTTATTTATATCTTCCAAGCAATAATCTAAGCCCATTTTATTTTCTGAACTAACTAAATTATCGTAATGATTCAATATATAGTTTGAGAAGTTTTTTTGTATCAAACTTATTCTTTTAGATATAATTTCATTGATATTTACTAAATTTAATTTAAATAAAATTTCAACTTTTTTTAATGAATCATATATAGAATCTTTTTTTAATGTATTGCTTAACTTGGTATAATCTTCAACAAAAAATTCTTTCCATTTATATATAGTATCATAGTCTTTTTCTAAATTCAAAATCTTGAGATATAAACAAGAAAATTCTTCTAAAGCTTCTATTTTTTCTTTAAAAAAATCCGATTTACTTAAGAATTTTTCTTTTATCTTAAAAAAATCTTCTTTCAAATCAATATTAAATGAGTTCGATATTAATTCTATATAGTTAAGAGCTAGATATTCTAGCTCGAAATCTAAAAATCCTGTTATCTTGTTTAAATATTCTGTTAGATTAAATTCCTTATTATATATTTCTAACTCTCTATATCTATTTCTAATTAGCATATTAATCTTATTTAAAAATGGAAAAACCACATCTAATTCTAAATTAATAGTATTCTTTCGCTGAGATAAAAAATCATAATAATTATTCAATTTATCAAAAGAATTTAGAATTATATAGTCCCTTTTAGAATAAGATGTTAGGATTAAAGATTGAAATATCAAATAATCCCAAGATTCTTGACTGTATTCTTTCAAAATAACTTCTACCAATTCTAAGTCATCCTTTGAATGTGATTGTTTAAAAAATACTTTTTTAAATATAGAAAACAAATTTGAGTCATAAAGAACAAATTCTTTTTTAGAATTTAATTTTCCTAATAAACAATATAAATTTTCAAAATCTTCTTGAACAATATTAAGCAAGAAAAAAATTATATTTTCATCAAAATCAAGCTGTTCTTGATAATCTATTAAAAAACTTTCTTTTTTATCAAGGATTTTATATTTTTTTATAAATTCTAAGCTATACTCAGTTAAATTTTTTTCAGGGAATTCCTCGTATATATAGTCTGTATTTGATAAATTTTTAGTTTTAACATTGGAATCTTCTGTTTCTATATCTAAATAGTAATCAAAATATCTATTGTTCTGAACTACTATTTCATAATTGTTATTCAAAAATTTATTATGCTCATAAAACTTTCTAGACTCTAAATATGAGCTTAAGTCTGTTACTTTTATGTAAGTATAATTAGAGTTATAAGTTCTTTCCTCATCCTTGATTAGGTATATAATTTTTATCACCTCTTAAATATTAATCTTTTATTTCTATTGTATGAATCTCTTTATCATAACTTTCTATTAATTTATTCATCATATTTTTAAATTCAATCATAGATATTTTTTTTAATCCTGAAGTAGAAATATCTGTTTTCAATTTTAATAATAATTCTTCAAAAGACAATAATTCTTCTTCTTTTTCTTCTTCTTTATTCATAATTTCTTCTGAACTATTTATAGGGTCTTTTAATATATTTATACATTTTTCCAAATCTTCTTTTGTAAAATCGGGATAATCTATATTTGCTACAAGTTCTCTAAATTTTCTAAATTCTTCTGTTTGAGGATTATGATTTTCTAATATTTTTCTTCTCAAATCCTCTGATTTTATCCTTTGAGAATAATTAGTAAAAATACTAACTAGTTTCTTGTCAAATATTTCAAATTCATTGGCTATTAATTCTACAGTATTATATAAGTCCTTTAAATTATTATGTTTACAAGAGCAAATACTTATATCATATTTATCTTTATCTAGATTCTCACATTTTTGAAAAGACATTAATTCTTCTAAGAAATCTTCTAAATTTAATATATTATCAAATTTTAATGTCTCTAATATCTTTATTTTTTCTATTAATTCATTTTTTTCTCTTAAAAACTCATCCTTAGCATTACTATATGAAGTATAATAAAAATTATGAACCTTTTCAAACTCTAAATTATATTCATCTATTAGATTTTTTTCAAGACTTTTAAATTCTACTAATAATTCCACTTTTTTATAATTAGATATATATTCTTTCCATTTCAATTCTAATTCATTCAATTTTATTATTAATAGATTATCCTTTGGAACTCCTTTTAATAAATCTTTTAAAATTTCTTTTTTTCTATTTATACTTTGTAGGTCATTTCTTATGTCAAAGTTAAAAAATGTTAATTTTTCTAATAATGATTCTGTTCTTTCTATTTTCTCCTCTAATTCATTGGAATTATACCAATTCAAAATTTCTTCAAAATTATCATATAGTTTTGTAGGAGATACATACCTTTTTAAAAATCTCTCTAAATTTAACTGGAATTCATTTAAGCCTTCTATTTTTATCTTAACCTCATCAAGTATATTACAAATCCCTTTTAATGTTTCTTGTATGTCTGTTAATTCTTTTGATAATTGTAAACCAATTTCCATTGTATTTATATTTGAGTATGGGTCAAATTTACCACAAGCACTAGTACGGATTATCCTTCCTTTAGATATTGATTCCCAAATATTTTTAACTTTACAATTATGCTCTATTGCATCATCACTAAATTCTATGTGATAAGTTATAATATTTTTAAATTCAATATCTTTTGCTTGCTTTATTTCAATTCTTAAGCTATCTTGTTTAAAATTAATTAATTTTAAAGAATACATAATATAAAAATATAGCTCTATTATAGGTTCGTTTAGTCCGTATGGCTTTGATAGAAGTTTTTTAAATTTTTCTTCTATATTCATCTCTTTGTCTATTATTATTTCTGATATTTCATAAGATATTGGAGATTTTTCTTTACCAGGACGCTTCAGTGTAAATATATTAGATTTTACTGTTGGTTGTTTTTCCACTAAATCCAAAGGTAACAAAGTATGTGTAAAATGTTTCGATTCTCTACTCGTATCTGATTTAGCTAATTCCACTTTACCTTTTTCCTTTATAAATCTTGCTATTACAGCATTTGTTTCTCCTCTACTATCTAGATTTTCTACTGTAATTTCATAGGGGAATTTTGGATAATATCTTCTTAATAAATGACTATAAAGTTGCTTATCTGATTTTATACTTTTATTTATTTCTAATGAATTAAAAACATATGTATAGTTTTTAGGATTAATCAATTTTTTGATAGACCTGTTTCTTATTCCATCTTCTACCTTTCTTAATCTTTTCATAACAGTTTTTAAAAGGTCTTCACTTTTCTTTATATCTTCATTTTCCACCAATCTTTTTAAAGCTCCATACTCTTTTATATCTTCCTCATTAAAATAAAGTTCATTACAGAGTACTATAGCTACATTATTCGGACTATTTTTTATTTCTTCTGCACATCTATTAGCTTCTAATTGAACATCAAAATTATCATTAAAGTCTGGTAAAACAAAAATAAGTTTTGCATCTTTTTTTGTCTCTAATACATTTAAAATATTTATATCTTTAAACCTATTGTAGCTTAATATTTCTCCTTCAATATCTCTACTTATTGGGAATATACCCATATTATTTTTCAATTGATATTTTTCCTTTAAAAAAGACCTCTCACTTGAAGATTCTATTAAAAATGCTAATTCCCTATTTGCATTTATTTTTTCTGCTTCTTCTTTAATCTTGTTATCTAAATCTATTCCTGTACTATTTACCAAAAGTTTATATTTCCCATTATCTAAAATAATATTGCTATACTTTTGATTATTAAAATAATCTAAAATTGGTCTTATTTTTTCTTCCTTTTCCATGAATATATCAGAGACTTCTTTAAGTGATAGACCTGCACTTTCATTACTACTGCTATATACTGAAGAATATGCAATCGTAAGTGCTTTTACTATCTTAATATCCATCTCATTTCTTGACTTATCCTTTAAAATTTTATATACAGAGTAAAGATTTGGTTTCTTTTGATAAATCATCTCTTCAAAATTATCAAAAATATCATCTATTGTTATTAAATTTAATTTTTCGTTTTCAATTATATTTTTTCCAAAATAATTTTCCTTTACTACTTCTTTTAAAAATGTAAACAAAGTTCTTTCTTTTTGAGCATAGATACTTGATATTAATCTAAGATATTTTAAAGAAGATGGATGTATAGGATATACTTCTTCTACCTTTTCATCAAAATTCTCATTAATATATGCCATTTGAGATTTAATATTTTCTGGTACACTATATAACTTATCTCTATCTACTTTTATTACATTCTTAATTAATTCGTCTCCTTTATCAAATTTTAGGTTATGAGTAGTATTGAAACGTCCCCAAACTTTTCCTAATTCTTCTTGAGAGTAATTAACCTTTTTTTCTAAAGTGTTCTTCATATCAATATGAGTAGATAAGATAAAAGATAATTTTGCCTCTGGATTTTTCTTTGATTGTTGAGCCAAAGTTTGAACTTGTCCAAGGTCTGTATTAATTCTTTTTAATTCTATAGATGAATTTATATAAGCAGAAAATTCATCAAAAATAAACACAAATTCTTTATAGTTATTTTTTTCAATTTCTATTTGAGCATCTATTAAAAAAGTTTTTAAGTCTTCAGATTCTATTTTAGGAACAAAACCTATTGCTTCATTCATTATCACATTTGCTTTTTCTATTCCAGCTTTTTTATAGTTATTTAATTCAGCAATTACATCATAAAATTCTAGATTTTTTGATTCCAAAACTCTATCTACTGCTTCTTTATTTCTACTATACATATTTTCAAATGCTTCTTGGTATTTTTTATATATTGATTTTATTTGAACATTTTCAAATTCATCTTCCATTCTTTCTAGAGTATTATTTATGATAATATCCTTGAAAGATTTTTCATTTTCCATTTCACCATTTATTCTTACTAGAAAATATTTCCCCATATCTCTTATTTTTTCTACTTGATATTTTAATTCAGGAAATTTCTCAAATTTATCTAAAAGATTAGAAATAATAGTTTCATTTTTTTGTTCTAATATAATATCTAGCATTAGTAAAAAATATGATTTACCAGAACCATAAGAACCAGTCAAAACATGAGCTCTTAATGTTTCATGTGGATTAATATCACCATTTTTTTCTTTCCTTCTACCTTCTGACCTTATTAATGTAATGCTTTCTAATATATCAACAAACATATTTGCTAAATCTTCTGTTATAACATAGTTTTCCAATAGTCTTTCTTGCTCTGAAATTTCATCCGCCCAACTTAAATCTATTACAGGGTCAAATTCCTTTAAACTTACTATATCTCTAATTTTCTCCATCAATAAGTTCACCGCCTAATTTAATTATATTACGAGAAGGAAAAGAACTTTCTAACAAGCTCTTCTCCATAGATAATGCTCTTATATTTGAAAGAGCTATCATCAAACCATTTTTATATACTTGTAATTTAAATTTATCAAAAAAAACCTTTATATCACCAGGATTTAGTGTAGTAAATATATAATCTATATTATCTAAAAGAATAAATCTATCATTTATTCCATATTTCTTTTTTAGATACTTAAAGAAAAAGTCAATATTAAAGTATTTTAAATCTATTATTTTTTGAGTTTTAAAAAATTCTTCTGATATTTCTAGAAAATCTACATATTCTACATTTTCATAATTTATAGCTGCGTCCTTCATATATTTAGTTTTGCCAGTTCCTTTATCAGCAAAAAGTATATATGTTCTTATTCTATTTCCTTTTACATCTTCTAGTAATTCATGAAAATTACTTTGAATTACTTCTTTATGCATTTTTTATAATCTCCTCCAAAACAAATTCTTTAGTTATATTATCTGCTAATTTAATCTGGTTTAGTGTATTATTTTTTTCTATTGATATATATCTTTTTGCACGCAATTCTTCTAATATTTCTAATATAGTTTCTTCATCCATTAAGAACATTCTTCCTAAATTATAATCACCAGAAACTATATCTTCTATTTTCATAGCTGTTTGGTGGCTCTCCCACATATCACAAATAATATAAAGGGCTACTAATGGCTCTAAATAGTAAGAGTGTACTTGATATTCATCATCTCCAACCTTTTCTACTATTCCCATTTTTCCAAATCCAGTTTCTGAATCTAATAAAGAAGATAAAAAAAATGCCAGAATTTCTTCTGACATTTTAATCTTCTATCACTTTTTCTAATACAATACCTTTGTTAAAAGCACCTCTATCATTTTTTTTCTTTTCTTTAATCTCCAAAACTTCTTCTTTTGAATATCCAAGAATATCAATTAACGATTCTATAACTTCTAAAATATCTGCAATTTCTTCAACACAAGGATTTTCAGTAAATTCTTCTACCTCTTCTTGTAATTTTTTTACCAATAAATTTTCATATTCTTTTTCATCTGCAATATGATATTTAAAGTCTTTTCCTGAACTTTCAATTATTTCCAAAATTTTATCTCTCACTAATTTATTATAAACTATTTCCTTCATATTTATTCCTTTCTAATTATTGCATTTAACCATTTAACATCTATATGTTCTTTTCTTACATCTTCAGTAATCCAAATCTTATTTATTTTGAATTTAGTACAAGATATTAATCTTATTAAAGTATCTTCATCATAAAAATTAAAAAATCTTTTTTCTATTTCTCTTTCTCCTTGCCCTTGCTTAAAGCTTAGATACATTATTCCCTTATCTTGTAAAGAATTATAGCAAGTTTCTAAAAGTTCTAAAATCTCTTTTTTTTCTATATGTAATAAAGAAGCACAAGCCCAAATCCCATTAAATTCATTTGAATAATGTATATCTCTCATATCCATGCAAATTATATCTAAATTTAATTTTTCTTTTGCTATTTTGCATAATTCCTTAGAATAGTCTATAGATACAACTTTAAAGCCTTTATTTTTAAAGTAAATAGAATCTCTACCACTCCCACATCCTAAGTCTAAAATTTTATCTTTTGGTTTTAAATTTTTTTCAAAATTTTTATAGATACTTTTCATATTAGAATCTAAAGTGTTTTCAAAAAAAGTCCAAGCATTTTCACTATAAAATTTTTGTGTTTTATCCATTTATATTCCAATATTCCTTCCATTTTTCTATATTAACAGGAGCTTCTAATTTATCATAATAATCAATTAAATCTTTAAAAATTTGATTTTTAGTCTTTTCAATATCTTCTTTAGATAGTTTTTCCCATAAACTAGATGCAAACATTATATAGTTTAAATCCTTTGCATAATGCATAAATCTTTTTCTTTCAAATTTTTCAAATGGATTAATCAAAAGATTTTGTTTCATCTTTTTTGATTCGTTAAGATACTCGTCTGTAAATGGACAAGTTTTCCTGTCAACTAGCAAACCCAATCTTAATCGTTCTTTATAAAAAAAACTATACTCATCAATCAATTTATCTAAATTACATTCTCCATTAACATCCATAATTTTAATTATAGATAACAACATAATAATTTTATATGATAAGGAATAATCTCTTTCATTTAAAAATTCAAAAAAATCTTCATATATCGTTGTTTCATCATGTTTTTTTAAGTTTAGATTTTTTATTATTTCTTCCTTGTACTCTGGTGAATAATAATTAAGAATTATTTTGCCAATATTCAAAGTAACGCTAGGAAATATCTTTCCTTTTTTTACCCATGATTTTATTGTTCCTGTAGATACAAAAAGTTCTCTAGCCAGTTTTTCATCACTATAGTAATCACCATAATTTTCTTCAAATGTAAAAATATCTATAGGTCTTAATTTTCTTTCTTCTTCAAACAAACTATCTAATAAAAGTTCTTCTCTACTAGGTTTTTTTTCTGGTTCAAGAATATCAGCAAATTCTTTATAACTAGATATTCCTAAAAGAGCATGAATACTCCAAGGTCTATTAGATACTTTACCATAAGCTCCATAATTATCAACAATATCTAACACATATAAAGCTTCCTTTCCTTCCATTTTTCTTGTTCCTCTTCCTAATTGTTGAGTATACAAAACTTTTGATAAAGTAGGTCTTGCCATTACAATTATTGAAGTTCTTGGAGAATCCCAGCCTTCATTTAATAATGAACAAGTTGTTAAAAATTGAATTTTTCCTTTTTGATATTCTTCTATATATATACTTGATTTATCATTTTCACTACTAACAGCTTCGCAACTAAAACCTTGATTTTTCATAAGTTTTGATAGACTTTCTGCATGTTTTATAGATACACAAAAAATTATGCCTGATTTAAAATCATTAACACTTGGATGAAAATATTTTTTTAGAACATCTACAATTAATTGGTCTCTTGAAGGAACAATTAAAGTTCTCTGTAAATCAGTCCCTACATAATCCTTTCCATTAAATCTAACCTCACTTAAGTCTATATTACTTTCTATTCTAAAAGCTTTTATTGGAGCTAAAATTCCTTTTTCAATAGCTTCTTTCAAACTTAAATTTTCTTCATATTTACCAAAAATATCTTCTAATTTTTTTTCATCTAATCTCTTATCTGTAGCTGTCAATCCAATCAATGTTTTAGGATTAAAATGTTGTATTACTTTTCTTAAAGTAGGAGCAACTGAATGATGTGCTTCATCTACCACTATATATTCAAAATATTCTTTGTCTATTTCATAATAGTGTCTACTAATATATGAATAAGTTACTACTACTATATCTTTATTTAATTCATTGCCAACATTCATTTCAATATTCTCATTTGTAATTCTAGTTTTAATTTTTTTAATAGTATCATCTCGTAGGGGTTTTTGAGGAACAAGTACCAATACTTTATTTACACCTTTTTTTATCTGATTAATCATATCATGTATATATATCTCTGTTTTTCCCGTTCCTGTTGGTAAAACAACTAAAAAGTTTTTTTCTCCTTCTTCCCTTTCTTTATCTATAGAATCTAAGGTTATTTCTTGATGACTAAAAAGCTTTATTTTTCTAGAAACCGATAATTTTTGTGCTATTTTCAAATCTTCTTTTTTTCCAATAAATATTTTTAATTCTTCATGGAAGCTTTCCTTTGCTTTCATTCCTTCAATAGACCATCTATATATTTTCATATTATTTTGAACAATAGAATTTTGCTTTAAAAGTTGGCTTTTATATCTATCTTTCCCAATTATTATAGGGTGATGATATAATTCACCATTTTTTTCAATAGCTATATTTCCATAGTTAGTAATTATTAGATAATCTATATATCTTATTCTAGAGTTAATATCAATAAAGGGCTCTTCTCTTAAAACAGATTCCAAGGATTCATTTCCATAAATTTCTATAAAAGCCTGCTCAAAATAGGCTTCTGGAATTGAAGGGTCTATTTCTTTTAAGTTTCTATTTGCTCCTGAATTTTTAATATTTTCCTCGTCTAAATCATTATCAAACAACCTAATAATTTCACTTTTAAAATTATTAAAGTCTTTCTCATCATCTACAATAAATCTGTATAATGAATTATGTTTATGCATCAATAAATTTTGCTCCTTAGTATACTGTGTATAACTAAAAGCTTTTTCATTATTACAAATATCTTGGTCAATAATTATAGCTGAATTAGATTTTTTTTCTAAAAATAGAGTTCCTCTTAAAAGGTCTTTATTTATTTCAAAATTATATTTATTTAAAAATAACCTTATCTCTTCCGTTATGTTATTTATATTCAAAGTATTTCCTCACTTTATTTATTTTTTGATTCTAAATCTTTATAAATTAAGTTTAAAACATAATTACTAAGTGACCTATTTTCTACCCTTGCTATTTCTTCCAATTCTTTTTTTAGAGTTTTGGGTATGGTAATTAAAACTCTAGTATTTTCTTTTGAAACTGCCATATAATAACCTCCATTTTTTTAAATTATATCATATAAATACTGATAGACAAAACAGATATAATGTGTTATCATAGTGATGTCACTAGGGGGTGCGAAATTTATGAAAATCAATAAAGCTTTTAAATTTAGAGTATATCCTAATGATGAACAAAGAACATTAATTCATCAAACTTTTGGATGTGTTAGATTTACATATAATCGTTTTTTAAATCAAAGAATTGAATTATATAAAATAGATAAAAAATCAACTACCTATGTTAATCAAGCTAAGGAACTAACTATCTTAAAAAAAGAATTAACTTGGCTTAAAGATGTTGATAGTGTTTCTCTTCAATCTGCTTTAAAAAACCTAGATACTGCTTTTAAGAACTTCTTTCAAAAAAGAACAAAATTTCCTAAATTCAAGTCTAGAAAAAATAATGTTAAATCATATACAAGTAAAAATACTAACAATTCAATTAGAATTGAAGGTAATATGTTGAAGTTTCCAAAGTTAGGATTATTAAAAGTTAAATTTCATAGAGAAATACCTCAAAATCATAAAATATTATCTGCTACTATTAGACAAGAATCTACAGGAGATTATTTTGTTAGTATTACAACTGAATTTGAAAAAGAAATAGTTCAAGTTCCGAGTAATAATAACATAGTAGGTTTAGATTTTTCAATGAAAGAAATGTTTGTTAGCTCTGAAAACCAAAGAGCTGATTATCCAAGATTCTTTAGATTGTTAGAATCTAAACTTGTTAAAGCACAAAGAAAACTATCTCGTATGATAAAATATTCAAATAACTGGTACAAACAAAAAAGAATAGTAGCCAAAATACACTATAAGATTAAAAACTCAAGACTTGATTTTTTACA
>Ga0075011_10001021_pt1 | contig 14954 bp, 15 predicted proteins | sample TARM_MetaG_T_14_FD_72354 | JGI IMG/M metagenome (GOLD analysis project Ga0075011, IMG submission 72354) | Freshwater microbial communities from Pennsylvania, USA, analyzing microbe dynamics in response to fracking - TARM_MetaG_T_14 | ecosystem: Environmental > Aquatic > Freshwater > River...
GGGCCGGGCTGCTGATCTGCGCGATGCCTTTGAGTTAATTGCGATGACCCGGATCCGGCATCAGGCTTATGCGCTGCAACAAAAACTGATGCCCGATAATAATGTCCGGCCGGCTGCCTTATCTGAGTTTGAACGTAAGCAACTAAAAGCTGCCTTCCAGATCCTGGCCAATGCGCAAAAATTTTTAAAGTTTCACTTTCAGGCTTAAGTATGTTGTATCTGGGCAGCACCCTACCTCGCAAAGCCCCCACAAACTGGCAACAGCGCTTTGCGACTTTAGCAACACAATGTCGCTCACCTTTACTAAGGCAATATTATGCTGCCGGACAAGTCGCCCCTGATACGCCCTTGGCTGAGACGCCGCTGGTTGCTTTGGATCTTGAAACCACAGGTCTGGATCCGGCGCAACACGGTATTGTCAGCCTGGGCCTGGTGCCGCTTAAGGCAGAGCGAATTTGCCTGTCGGCCGCGCGGCAATGGCTAGTAAAACCACGTTTTCAGCTGACTGCCAGCTCTGTCGCTATCCACCAGATAACCGACAGTGCACTGGCTGACGCACCCGATCTGCTGGATATTTTGCCGGAGTTCTTAGAGGCGATTCAGGGCAAAGTGTTACTGGTGCATTGCGCTGAGATTGAACGCCAGTTTCTGGCTGCCGCCCTGCTGAGCCGGATTGGTGAAACACTGCAATTTCCGGTGATAGATACCATGACTTTGGAAGCCCGGCTGTATCGCAACAAGCCTTTAAGTCTGTGGCAAAGATGGCGCGGTGTTAAACCGGTATCTATCCGACTCGCGGCCAGCCGCGACCGCTACGGTTTACCACCATACCGACCACATCATGCGGTGACAGATGCGCTGGCCTGTGCTGAGTTATTTCAGGCGCAAATTACCAAACGCTTTAATTGGCAAACTGCGGTCAGCACCATTTGGGAATAAAGTTAGCTATGGCTGAGGGCTTTTTGCATAAAAACGCTAAGCGGGTCCGGCTGATAATCGGCAAAGGGCCCGCAAACCTGATAACCATGGCTTAGGTACAGCTGTCGTGCTGCGGTAAAATATGGCTCAGCACCGGTTTCCAGATACAGCATACTAACGCCTTCTGCTGTAGCAAACTGTTCTAAGTGTGCCAGCAGGGCTTTTGCCACCCCTTTACCACGGGCGGCTTTGGCAGTGCGCATCGATTTAATTTCTGCCATAGCGGCAGTATGGTGCTTAAGCGCAATACAGCCCAGCAGCTGCCCGCCCTGCCGGGCGCTCCAAAACACGATATCGGGTGCTTTTAACCGTTCGATATCCAGCGCATGCACACTCTCTGGCGGCGACGTCGCATACATATCAGCAAGATGTTCATTCAGCAGATCCTGAATATCCTGGCTAGTGAGCGGATCACGTTGTATTTCAATCATAAATTTCTCTGCTTAACACGCAGCCAGGAGCGCGATAACGCCAGGCTGACACCGGCACAAAACAAGGCCGCTTCTAACATCGCACTTAGATGCACCCACCCATTGTGCCCCTGATTTCGTAGCAAGGCTTCACTCGCCACGGTCGCCAGCGCGGCATCAGGAAACTGCGCTAAATGCTGCGCAGGATACCGCTAAACCGCTGACTGATATTATGCTGTTATAAACGGGCCTGGAGTTGTTGCCGCTGCTGTTCCAGTTGCGCCAGCCGGTGCAGATAATCGTCACAGGGTGGCATTGAGAGGCGATTAATCATTTTACCCAGTGGATTATAGAACCACTGATACCAGCTTAGCTCAGCTCCCGCCTCTGTTTGCGGACAGCTTAGCAGCAAGGCTAACTCGTTACTGCTGGCTTGCGGTTGGTATAACGGGCGTACCAGCAACACCGAATAATTCATTAACACCGCCTCGAGATGCCGACTTTATTCAACCCGCACCAGAGTTTCACTTCGCTATCGCTGAAAGCTGCTATAAAATGCGCCACCCTTTGTCGTCCGACGCTTAATATGCAGGCTACTAACGCACTCTACACCGATTTGTCGGGCTATTACGACTTAATGTGTTGTGATATTAATTATTTACAGCAAAGTCATGGCATCATCCGCTTACAGCAACTCTTTGGCAATAGCGGTATTAGACATCTGGATCTGGCTTGTGGCACCGGACCACATATCCGGCATTTCCTTGATGCCGGTTTTCAGTCGCAAGGATTAGATTTAAATCAGCCCATGTTAGCGTTAGCCCAGGCACGCTGCCCTGAAGCGACATTTAAACTCGGCGATATGTGTACCTTCGAACTTAGCCAGCCAGTTGATTTAGTTACCTGCTTTCTTTATTCCATCCATTACAGTGGTAGCGTTGCGCAGCTGAGTGCTTGCATCAAGCAAGCCTGGCAAGCATTAAGCGCGGGTGGCATATTTTGTTTTAATGCCGTTGATAAAGATAAAATCTGTAACCTTAGTGCAGTTAGTCACAGTACCTCATATCAAGATAGCCGTTTCGACTTTGCGTCGGCCTGGTACTACAGCGGTAACGGCGAACAACAAGCTCTTAAACTACAAATCAGCAAAACAACGGCGTCAGAGCATCAATATTGGCAAGACGAACACCCGATGGTTGCTGTGAGTTTTACCCAACTGCAAGCGCTACTTGCCCCCTACTTTGAGATTCATATTCTGGCGCATGATTATGAGCGGATCCAACCCTGGGATCAGCAAGCCGGTAATGCGCTTTTTGTCTGTATTAAGCGGGATTAAGCACTGCAGACTGGTCAGACCGGTACCGGAGACGCGTGGATAAAGTGATCGGGTTGGGAGTTGCTGGCGTTACGTTGTTAATTCTGTTTTAGTTTTCCCGTCCCGAAAAAAAATAAATCTGATCCTTTTTTCAACAACTGGCGTTTTATTATCCGAACCTTGTGGCGCGAACGCCTGTTGCATGCGCCCAAACCCAACCTAAGTTGAAAAAGGAAACGTTATGAAACTGTCACACCTGATCGCTTGTTCACTCTTTGCCGGCTCATTACTGTTTACTGCTCAGGCTCACAACCACAAAGCGAAAGCCGACATCGTCGATACTGCCGTAGCTGCAGGTAGCTTCACTACTCTGGTTACTGCAGTGCAAGCGGCTGAGCTGGTTGATACCTTAAAAGGCGAAGGTCCGTTCACTGTGTTCGCCCCAAATGATGCCGCCTTTGCCAAGATCCCTGCGGCTGATTTAAACGCGCTGGTAGCCGATAAAGCCGCATTGACCAATGTTCTGACTTACCATGTGGTAGCCGGTAAAGTAATGGCTGCTGATGTGGTTAATCTGACATCAGCCAAAACCGTACAAGGTCAGGATCTGAAAATTGAAGTGATTGATGGTTCAGTATTTGTAAACGGTGCCAAAGTGATTGCCACCGATATTCAAACCAGCAACGGCGTCATTCATGTGCTGGACACAGTAGTAATGCCAACTAAATAAGCATGAGCCACTAACAAAAACCGCCGGATTACCGGCGGTTTTTGATTGCAAAACGCTAAGCTGGCTCGCAAAATAAGCCTTCGCGTCACAAACACCTGTTACTTTATATCTTCCAGTTGTTTCTGCTTATGCTCCCAGCGGCGTTTGGCAAAACGACGCATATTCGGGATATCATCGGTCTCATCCATAATCGGCTGGCCGATAATGGCTTCGATCACATCTTCCATCGTCACTAAGCCCATCCAGCTACCGTATTCATCGTATACCAACGCCAGATGCTGCCGCTCGCGGATCAACTGCGACATCAGTTGTTCCACACTGAGTTTATCCGGAATAATTTTTACCGGCTTCATAATATCAGCTGCGGTTTGGCCGTCAGCAAACTCCAACATATCGTAACGAAACACGATACCCAAAGGCGCTTCGTCATCATCCAGTACCGGATAACGCGAATACTGATCTTTTTTAACCCGCTCCACCAGTTCAGCCAGCGGCTCATCCGGCTTAGCATACTCACAGACGGTGCGCGGCGTCATAATGTCCCGCACTTTAATATCGTGCAGATCCAGAATATTGCCAATCACCCGCTGTTCATCTTCGTCGAGTTTATTCAGTTCACGGCCTAAAATGGTCAGCGCTTTAATCTCTTGCCGCAGATCATGCTCGTGCTGGCCGCCACCGAATAGCTTCATAATTTGGTCTGACATCCAGATAAAGGGCTTTAGCAGCAATATCATGGTGTTCAACATGGCAGGCAATACCGGCACCAGACTTGGCCAGTAGCGGGCACCAATGGTTTTAGGCAGAATTTCTGACAATACCAGAATCAGCAACGTCATGACCGCAGACGCGATACCCAGATAGCCATCACCAAAAACGATAGTGACCTGCGCACCAACACCGGTAGCACCGACGGTATGAGCAACAGTATTCAGAGTAAGAATAGCAGCAAGTGGCTGGTCAATTTTTTCTTTCAGTTGTTTTAATTTTTCGTAACGCTGAGGCTGTACCAGCTTTTGCTGGGCGATATAGCTGGGGGTGATAGATAACAGGGCAGCTTCCAAAATGGAGCAGACAAAAGATACCGCAATGGATAACACCACAAAAGCGATTAATAAACTCATCCAGGTTGGTTACAACACTCCTTTTTGCCTCGACCCGCGCAGTATATCAGAGCAAAGCACAAAAGCGAGGAGGTTTTTAATCGCCAGCCCTGCTCTGGAACCAGGTATGATGGTCAGGTTAGGAGTGTCATACGGCAGCCTGCGTTATTTGCACTTGTTGCCATAGCCCCTGGCACAGCGACTCAGTTTGCTGCCAGTTACCAGCCAGTAACCAGTCTGCGACGGCGGCAGCGACGTCCGGATAAACCACCTGTACCACAGGCGCGGTTGCCAGCCATTGGGCAATCCGCTCTGTGCTAAGTTGCCGGCAAGCCTGACCGTAACCCAGTTGACTTAATGCCAAAGCATTCGAGGCTTGTTCCATCTGGCCAAACACCGGCTTCACTAAAATGCGTTTGCCCAAATGCAGGGCCTCGCTGGCTAACTCAAAGCCGGCATTACACAGTACCGAGGCCGCACTTTGCAGTTGCAATTGAAAGCTCTTGCGCCCAAAAGGATGCACCTGGATTTGGCCATACTGACCGGCTTTAAGACCATCACTAAAAAAGTGGAACTGATAATCTTTAATCGGCGCCAATAGCTGCAATACGGTATTAGGGTCTTCAAATGGCAGATAGACCAATACCTGCTCCGGCTGCACTGGCCGCTCTGGCGCGGCAACATGAATAAGGGGGGGCAGGATCGGTGCATTAAAATGATGCCAGTGCGCGCCGAGCGCAATACTGGCCGGCGCAAACCAACGCATCACCATACTGGCGACCCAGTTATCTTCCGCTCTTGGCACCGCGTATTGAAACGCATACTGATGGCCAAGGCCAATACAAGGTATGCCGGCACGGCGCGCTGCCCAGGCGGTAACAGGTTCAAAATCGGTGATCACTAAATCATAGTTTTGCAGCGACAACTGATTGATATCGCGCCACATGGTTAACAAACTGGCCTCTAAAGCCGTTTTGGCGTAATTGATCTTTCCAGCTTCAGTGGCAAAGGTCAGACCGCGTAGTACCCGGTAATCGCCAAACTGAGCCATGTCAAATAACTTGTCTTTAGTGCGACCGGAAAAAACGTAATCTACCTCAATTTTGCGCTGTGCCAACGCCTGTTGCATCACTCTGGCCCGGGTAATATGGCCATTGCCGGTCGCCTGTACGCCATACAGAATTCTCATAGGCCCAGTTTTCATAGACTCATTTTTCATAAGCCCACTTTTCATAAACCCATAGTCCCTTGCGCCCAATTAGCCACCGTTAAGCCTAAGATGGCGCCAACTAAGGTATCCGTTGGGAAATGCACGCCCAGAAATACGCGGGACATACCAATTGCTGCCGCCCAACTAAACCAGAACAGCAGTGCTTGCGGGAATAGCAACACCATAAAAGACGCGAATAAAAAGGCGCAGGAGGTATGGCCGGAGGGAAAACTGAAACGATCGGATGGTCGGATAAAACTGTGAAAATCACCAAGTGCGTCCTGCGGCCGGTTACGTTTAAATAAATTCTTGGCCAGCAGATAGATGGCGCGCTCAATACTGACGGCCAATAACATTGCCTGTAACAGCCCCGCTGGCAGCTCTTCTTCCAGCATAAATAGCAAGGCTGTTAAAATAACGTACCAGGGCCCATCCGCTGACGCAGACAAGTAGCGGCTAAACCGCGTCAAACGCTCACGTTGTTTTAAACTCATGCACCAAATAAACGTTCTCACATCCAGCGCATGAATTGAGGCTATCAGTTGTCGGGCCATTGCAAAGTCTCCTCAACACTCTGAAGCTGAGTGTGTGGAAAACAAATGACATTGCTGTGACCCTGAAATTAAGCTTTTATGACAACGCACCTCATTAGGACTGAATTAGATCCCACTTATTGCTATACAAATCGGAAAACACCACCACGGTCGCATAAGACTCTTCGCGTGGATCCTCATGAAAGATTACCCCGTTGGCACGCATTTGCTGAACAGGAACGCTTTACCGAATTTGCCAACTCTATCCGCTCAGCACTGGGATTAACCAAAAGCTGATTATACGTGCTAGGTTTGTGGTCGCGGGATCCTGGGTAACCAAAACGCCAGCATCCCCAGTAGCGGAAACCAGGCACAAAGCTTAAAGATGGTGCTGATACTGGTGGCATCGGCCAGCATGCCGAGCAAGGCGGCGGCAATGCCACTGATGCCAAACATCATGCCGTAGAATACACCGGAAATCATACCGATTTTGGCTGGCATCAACTCCTGGGCAAAGACGATAATAGCCGAAAACGCCGATGACATTATCAGGCCAATCAACACGGTCAGCACGGCAGCCCCGGCTAGATTGACATAGGGTAGTAGCAACGCCAACGGCGCCGCACCAACAATAGAAACCCAGATCACCGGCTTACGCCCTATCCTGTCGCCGATAGGCCCACCTGCCACTGTACCCACTGCCACTGCAGCCAGAAATAAAAATAAAAACAGCTGGGAATCTGCAACGGATACTGCAAAGTTTTCAATCAGATAAAAGGTGTAAAAGTTGCTGAGGCAGGTCATATAGACGTATTTGGAAAACACCAGCAGCGCCAGTACCAGCAGCGCCTGCCGGGTTTGCTGCACTGTTAAGCCATTGCCATTTTTTGCCGCGCTACGCAATTGCAGACGGGCGTTACTGCTAACCACCCAGCGACTGACGCGAAGCAACACCATAATGCCAACTATTGCTAACAAGCAGAACCAGCCAATACTCCCCTGGCCACGCGGAATAATAATCAGTGCCGCTAACAATGGCCCGAGGGCCGAACCGGCATTACCGCCGACCTGAAATAAACCCTGCGCAAAGCCATAACGACCGCCCGAAGCCATGCGAGCCACCCTTGATGCTTCCGGGTGAAAGGTTGACGAGCCTAACCCGATCAGTGCCGAAGCCAGCAGTAACATGGCAAAGCTTTCTCCCAGACTGAGTAATACCAGACCAAGCAGCGTAAACACCATGCCAAGCGGCAGTAACAAGGGTTTGGGATGCTTATCGGTGTAAAGGCCGACCGCCGGTTGCAATAACGATGCGGTAAGCTGAAAAATCAGCGTAATTAAGCCAATCTGGGTAAAGCTCAGTGCATAGTCCAGTTTTAACATCGGATAGATCGCAGGCAAGATGGCCTGAATAATATCATTTAGCAGATGCACAAAACTGACCGCGCCGACCACCGGCAAGACTAACAGTGCCGGTGATGGGCTGGCTGGCTCGGGCATGCCGGCAGCGGCAAGTGACTTAGTTAATTCAGACAAAGACGACTCCTCTGCTGTCTGCTGACAAACCTTAAAAAAACGAGGCGCGGCTGATTATACCGCGCCTGTCGCTGACAAGCTGGCTGTGCCTGTCAGTATTCAAGCAACCAACAACTAAGATGTCACTGCGCTGCTTCTGGCCTTCGCATTAAACACTATGATTACTGGTATCAAACCGGTGGCGGATATCTTCTTCGGCCGCTTCCGTTACCAGACCATTCTCGTGTAAATAGTTCAGTGCCCGCTGACCGGATTGCGCCAACGAACGGTTCGCCAGTTGCTCCAAATGTGCTGACAAGACCTGCGGATGCTGTGCCGTTAATGCCGCTTGTTTACTGGCATTGCGCTCCTGATATTGACGGTACAACTCGGTGACTTCTGCATAAATATCCGTCTGGAATACCGGCTCGTCAAAATTATCCTGCATCAGACCAATAATAATCAGCGCTTTGCGGGCAATGATCATTTGGCTGCGATAATACTCTAACTTCTCTTCCAGTAACTTCTGCTCGCTGACCTTGCGGCTGAACAAGGTGTGCATCATATTAGCCAGCCATTCAAAGATGTCTTTTCGCTCTTTAAAGGCATCCGGATCGATATGGCTATGCTGCGCATACTCAATTTTTTCTTTCTGTAAGAACAACTTGCTATAGATTTTGCGATAAGGCCGTAAACTGACTTCACCATTAATATACAAGCGTTTCAGGATGGTAAATTCGATATTGACCATCGCCAGATGTAGCGACTGCACAAAGATGGTCCGGCCATAACGCTGCATCAGGGCCTCACGTTCTGCTTTGGCTTCGCCGAGCTTTTTCTCTACCTGCGCCAATAAAAACTGGTATTTTTCTTCACTGAAAAAGCCTTTCGCGCGGTGTTCCTGTAAGCGCGACCGCTCCATCAGCAGATAGTAAATACCCAGATCGGCACGATGTGCGGTTTCCAGTGGCTCGGCGGCATTGATTTTGTAGCGGCGCATCATAGGGCCAATCATCGGCGCTTTAATAAACAGGGTCGCCAGAATACAGCCGATGGTCAGTGCCAGCAGGAAATCGCGTGGCGAATATGGCAGGCTCCAGCCTTCCAGCGTAAAGTCTTCCGGGATAATCAACACGATAATAATCGACAAGGCACCGCGCAAACTGGCCCAGGCCAATAACTTATTCCACGATGCGGGAATAGTTTCTTCTACCTTACTCCAGTTAAGTGGCACCATCACCGCATAAACTGCGACGATCCGGGTTACGGCTACCACAACCACTGCCAGCAAGATTGGTAACCACAGCTCAGCAAAATTAACACCCAGGCTGGCGAACAATAAGCCCGCCATCAGGAACACCAGCGAGTTAACGATAAAAGCCATGTTCTCAATCAGCTTACTCAGGTACTCATCGACCTTCGGCGCCAGGATATTACGCGAGTAATTACCAAGGAATAAGGAGGCAACAGTCGTCGCAATAATCGACGAGACGTGGAAATAGCCCAGGCTGTTAATCAGCTCGGTCAGGATAAACACCAGGTGGGCCGAGATCACTAACAAGGTGACAGTTACAAATTCATTGCTTTTGGTAAAGTGCAGTGCTTTGGAAAACAGTCCTGCCAACACCAGGCCAATCACCACACCTGAGGTCAGCATAATGACAAACTCGCTGATACCGTGCAGTACCGTAGCGCTGCCATTAAAACCATCGGTAGCTATGGCAAAGAACACGAAAAATAAGGCGACGGCGGTACCATCGTTAAACAAACTTTCACCTTCAAAAATCATTCCTAAGCGGCGAGGCACACCAAATTCTTTAAACATCGACAGCACCGCGACCGGATCGGTGGCTGAGATAATGGCACCGAACATCAGCGTCAGAATAAAGGGTACTTCAATCCCAATCAGCGGTAACAGGTAGTAGAGCAAGGTACCGATCATCACCGAAGAGATACAGAGACCCACCACCGCCAGTAACGAAATGGCCCAGGCGTTATCGACCATCTTGCGGAAGTTCATATTAAAGCCGGATTCAAAAATCAGCACCGGCAGGAAGATAAAGAATAGTAACTCCGGTGTCAGCGCCATCTCGCTGATAAAGCCGAAAACCGTACTGACATAGGGCAAGTTGACAATCGGCACCAGCAGCAGGCCAACCAGCACCAGCAGCACAGTATAGGGCATTTTAAAACGTTTAGCTGCGAAAAAAACCACGGTCGACAGCGCTATTAATACAAATAGTGCCAGCGTGGATGTTAGGGTCAGTACCATTGCCAAAGCTCTCCGCTAGATATTGCACGGTTTAAATTAAAAGTGAGTGAACCTTGCCGTTAACTGAACGGTGTATTGTCTTTTAGCCTGAGTGGCCATAAGCGCCCTGCATCCCTGTGGCAGCAAAGGCTGGCTTGCTCAGGGCAACAGATAACAGCGACAAAACAGCGGTAGTAAACGAAAAGCGGTTGGCAGGGAGGCAGGAATACGTTGGGCCGCCCCTGGCGTGCCGGCTGTTATCAGGGCGTCCGGCATGGTGGTAATACACCGTAAGATGGCGGACGCGGGTGATAAAACAGCGCAGTAAATAAAGAGGTTGAGACTGAGGCAAGAGCTTGGCAGATAACATAAGGACGGGCGTTTTACAGACACGGCGTTGCGAAACCAGACAGAGGATTCCGGCCAGCATAATACCGACGAAAATGATGACGTTACCGGTGAAACGGGCAGCGCGGACCGCGATGTTTAACATCGGATGCATTGCAATTACCTTATATAACCAGAGCGGTGTAGTCTTTGCTCAGAACAGCGCGCGTATTCTAACCCTTAGCGGTAGGAAGTAAAGCGCTAAGCGTTATTCATCGTGATTTTTATGCCATTCCCCGCACACTGACCAGGCCGCACTATTGAGTGTAACTGCTTGTAATAACGGCATTCTGCTGTAAGTGCGACAGCTTTAAGCTATCGACTAAAGTAGCACGGTGTGCCAGCGCAGAACCGCCATTCACGATAACGGTTTGCGCTGCGTGCTGAGAATGTATTGAGCTTAGCTGCGGCGGGCTTTACCAGGTTTTACCGCTGCGCTGCCGGCTGGCTTTTTTGCTTTTGCTTTCGGGGTGGCAGCATCAATCTGGGTGGCGCTGGCTTTATTGGCGCGGGTGCCAAGCACTTTACGCGAAATGCTTTTTAACAAGCTGCCGCGGTTGCTGACTTCAAAGCCGGGTTTTACTACTCTCGGAATAGTACTGCCAATCAGCTTTTGAATGCGCTCCAGGCTCTGCTCTTCTTCACGGCTGACAAAGGAGATCGCCTGCCCCTTGGCGCCAGCGCGACCGGTACGACCAATGCGGTGAACATAGTCTTCCGGTAAATACGGCAAGTTAAAGTTCACCACATAATCCAGCCCCTGGATATCCAGACCCCGGGCGGCAACTTCAGTAGCAATCAGTACCTGCAGTTTGGCTGATTTAAAATCGGCCAGTGCGCGGCGACGACTGCCCTGGCTTTTATCGGCATGACAAACCGCAGCATTGACTTTAGCTTTTTGCAGATCGGCGAGTAACCGATCGGCCTGCTCTTTGGTACTGGTAAAAACCAGCACCTGAAACCAGTTGTGCTCAGCTAACAGTTGCTCAAATAACTCGATTTTGCGACTTTCTTCTACCGGATACACCACATGCTCCACCGTGTCGGCAGTGCTGTTGGTTTTCGCTACCCGGATTTGCTGATGATTTTTCAAAATCTTGTGAGACAGTTCATTCACTGCCGGCGACGTGGTCGCAGAAAACAGCAGTGTTTGCCGGCTGGCTGCGGTCATCTCCACTAACTTCAGCACATCAGTACTAAAGCCCATATCAAGCATACGATCAGCCTCATCCAGCACCACAAAAGCAACGTCACTTAAGATCACGTTACCCAGCGCCATATGCTCAATTAAGCGGCCCGGCGTACTGACCACGATATCAACGCCGGCCTGTAATTTACTGGCCTGCCCGCCCATTTTAACGCCGCCATAAATCGCAGTGACGCTAAGTGGCAAAAATTGGGCATAGGCACTAATCGCATTGGCAATCTGCTCGGCAAGCTCCCGGGTTGGCGTTAAAATTAACGCCCGGGGCCGCCGCTCAACCACGACTTGCGGCGTATCCACCAAGCGTTGTAATAATGGAATAGCAAAGGCCGCGGTTTTACCGGTACCGGTTTGCGCAGTAACCTGTAAATCTTTGCCGCGCCGCGCCGGCACTATCGCCTGCGCCTGCACTGGCGTAAGCTCACTAAAACCACATGCCGTTAAGCCACGCAGTAAGTCTGGTGCCAAATTTAAAGCTGAAAATTGCATAAGAATTCCTCTGCAGCCTGGCTGCAGCTTATAAGTGAAGCTTACTCAAGATCGCTATCCGGGCGTGGCTTATGATTGCAGGCACGAGCCAGAATTTCGATATAAAACTGCGGCCACTGCTGCGCGGCCGCTGCGTCGATATGTTGATTGATTTCAGAGGTGAACATCGGTTTCGCTTCCGCCTCTGAGGCGCCAAAGCGGCAATCAAAGGTCCAATAGTCTTTATCGGCTGGCACCGCTTTACGCCGTTCGCGCGCCAGATATTTGCGAATTTCGTGTTTAATAGCGTCAACTAAACGCGCCGGTTGCAGCTTAGGGTGAGTTAACGCAAAGGTTTTTTTCATAACAGATCCTACAGGTGGGCGCTGAACAAAGACGGCAGACGCGCTAATAAAGGCGTATTCTACCTGTAAGTGTAGAAGATAGCCGCCAAAACCTGAGATAAATAACTTATCTCAGGTTTTGCTGTGCAAAATCAGTACTGTTTTAAGCCGGTTTTATTGCGGTAGCGCCGCCAACACCTTAGCAACCAGTTGGTTTAACTCATCGCCATTACCAATCCAGCGCGCAACCAGTAACAGATCGTGCTCACGATCGAGATAAATAATATTACGCCCGGCACCCTGAAAGGTTATCGCCGTTTCAGGTGCACTGGGCAATGCTTTGCGCCCCGGGTTTAAAAACCAGTTGGCAAAACCATATTCCGGGTTAACGCCGCCGGTACTGGCCAGCCTGATCCAATCCCGGCTCACCAGTTGCTGCCCTTGCCATTGGCCATCGCGTAAAAATAAATAACCAAAACGCGCCAGATCCCAGGCGTTAATAAAGATCCCGCCGCCCCAGTGCCCGCCTCCGGACACCGACTGCACCCGCTGGCCATCCAGCTCAATCCAGCTGTTATCGTAGCCATACCAACGCCAGGTAGACGAAGCCCCTATGGGCTGCATAATTTGCTCATTTAAGACTTCGGGTAAGGGTTTACGCCACACATAAAGCGTTGACAGCGCTAACAGATTTATCCGCACATCATTGTATTTATAGTGACTGCCTGGCGTTCGCAACGGGCGGTTTGGCCAGTCGGCCGGCGTTTTACCCTCCGGGCGGTCGGCCCAGTCCGGTTTACCCCACAGCGTGCCCAGCCAATCACTGGTTTGCCGCAGTAGATGTTCCCAACGGATTTGGCTGTTATGCTCCCCCTGATATAAGTCAACCCCGTGCGGCATATAAAGGCCAACCCGATCCTGCAGATCGCGGATCAGCCCACGCTGCCAGGCCAGGCCGGTTACCGTGGTTAAAAAGGTTTTGGCGATGCTGTGGGTCATATCAACGCTGTCCACCTCACCCCACTGCGCGATGACTTTGCCGCGATAAATAATCAGGCCATTGGCTGCTGCGCGCACACCCACCGGGCCGATAATCTGATCATAGGGCTCTCTGGCGCCAAAGGTTGTCGCCTGCACTATCGCCTGATCTTTCGACGCCGGATTTTCACTGGCAATGGCGTAAGCTACCGCGTCCGCCAGTTTTTGCTCATCCACATTTAATGACGCCGGCGCTGCCGTTGCCCACTGCCCCGCCGGCGGATAATAAGGCTCGGCGGCCAGTGGCAACGCCAGTAATAATAATAATGCAGCAGTTAAACGCACTGTAGGCTCCCTTAACGCATTAGCAAATAGTGAAAGTACTATACGGCAAGTCCACTCTGCAATCTGTAAGTATCAAGATGTCAGGAGCTGCAGGTTTTGGCTCACCGCTCCTTTTTGACGAGCAGCGATATGCCTGAGCGAACTTTATCTTGGCCGGAATATCATTAATACTGAACATCCTGACCGAAAGCGGAGATCTGCATGCGTTTTTTCAGCAAACTTAGTGCCTGGCAGCGGCTAATGCTGCTACTGCTCTGCCTGCTAACGTTGGCTGCCGGGATCTATAGCGGTGTGCTGCAACAGCGGTTAGTAAACCCGGCATTGGCGCCACTGGATCAAAAAGCCGAACAAGCTTTACAACAAAGTTTACTGCTTAGCAGTGCCTCCTTTGCCACGGCGCGGCTAATTGACCGCGGTATCGCTTTTGTTTCCGAAGCCGAAGTTGGCGTCGGTGTTGCCAGCGTAAAACCGGGCCAACTATTAAAGCCACTGCAGGATATGGCCGTGCGCTACTCGGATGTGATGGTTGTTGCGATGACTTCGGTCGGGTTGCAGCTCTTTTTACTGCACTTTGGTCAGCTGGCCGCCTTGCCACTCTTTGGCAGTGGCATCCTGGCCTCGGCAGCATTGCTGTTATGCGGGCCAGCCAGCTGGCGCAATAATTGCCGCTATCTGCTGCGGCTTTTTGTGGCGCTGTTGCTGATTATCCGCATTGGCATTCCACTGGCGGCTTATGGTGTGGCCGAACTGTCGGATTGGGTACTTACGCCACAACGCGAAGCCGCCGAAGCGGCACTTAACCAAGAAACGGCTGCGTTGCAGCAAATTGATCAGCCAATTAGCAATACGGAAGATGGCTCAGTAAGCTGGCTGCGGCAAATGGCCGCCAAAGCCACTGATATGCTGGGCGCGATGCGCAGCTTCTCCGACAATATGGTAGAAAAGTTAATCCAACTGATTGTGATCTACAGCCTGAAAACTTTGCTATTTCCGCTGTTATCCATGTATTTGCTGTGGCAGCTGGGCCGCTGGTTTGTTAGCCGGCCAATGCCGCAGCCAGAAGCGGCAGAGAAAATAGCAGCGGTGTAGCCCACTAAATTGCGCGTTATCGGGCAAGTGCTTGCTTAAATCTAATGCAATCACTACTATTTGAAAGTAATCACTTTGAATCAGGGGACATCCA
>Ga0075011_10001025_pt1 | contig 14946 bp, 14 predicted proteins | sample TARM_MetaG_T_14_FD_72354 | JGI IMG/M metagenome (GOLD analysis project Ga0075011, IMG submission 72354) | Freshwater microbial communities from Pennsylvania, USA, analyzing microbe dynamics in response to fracking - TARM_MetaG_T_14 | ecosystem: Environmental > Aquatic > Freshwater > River...
CGTGGGTTTTGTCGTTTTTGGGAGAGATGAACATGGGTGAATGGTGGATGTGGACCGGTTTCTTCAGCATAGTGCTGGTCCTGTTATGGATAGATATACGTTTTGTCGGTGGTGGCAAGGCGCACAAGGTATCCCTCAAAGAGGCGGGCATCTGGTCTTTGGTCTGGGTCAGCGTCGCGCTGCTCTTCAACCTGGCAATCTGGCTCTGGCTGGATCACAGCGCAGGCCGCGAAATCGCCAACCAGAAGGGATTGGCGTTTCTCACCGGCTACCTCCTCGAGAAGGCGCTGGCGGTGGACAACGTCTTCGTCTGGCTGATGCTGTTCGGTTATTTCGCCATCCCGGCCGAATTGCAGCGCCGTGTGCTGCTCTACGGGGTGCTGGGTGCCATCGTCATGCGGGCAGGCATGGTGTTCGCGGGCAGCTGGCTCATCGAGGAGTTTCACTGGATCTTGTATCTGTTCGGGGTTTTCTTGTTGCTGACCGGGGTCAAGATGCTGTGGGCAGCCGACAAGGAGCCTGACTTGGCCAACAACCCGCTGCTGGGCTGGATGCGCCGTCGCTTCAAGGTGACCGAGACCCTGGAAGGGGAGAAGTTCTTCGTCTGGCGTGACGGTGTGCGGTATGCGACGCCGCTGCTGCTCATTCTGGTGCTGGTGGAGGTGAGCGATCTCATCTTCGCGGTGGACAGTATCCCGGCCATCTTCGCGGTGACCACGGATCCCTTCATCGTGCTGACCTCCAACATCTTCGCCATCATGGGCCTGCGCGCCATGTATTTCCTGCTGGCCGGTGTAGCCGAGCGTTTTGCCCTGCTGAAATACGGTCTGGCGCTGATCCTGATGTTTATCGGGGTCAAGATGCTGCTGCTGGATATCTTCAAGATACCGACCGGCATTGCCCTTGGGGTCGTGAGCTTGATCCTGCTGATCTCCATGGGGCTGAGCCTCTGGACTACTCGCAGGCAGCCGTCGGTCAACGCAGAACGGTGAATGTGAAGAGGGCTCCCGCGGGAGCCCTCTTTGCTGGTGAGATTGTCATGTCTTAGCGTTTGATCTTCTTGGGGTTGGTGTAGCCCCAGATGGTGTACATGTCCGCCAGCAGGGCACCGTTGTACTCCTCGAGATCGGCCTGTTTCACTTCGGCCTCACCCTGACGGCCAAACAGCACCACTTCATCACCGGGTTTCACCCCTTTGAGATCGGTCACGTCCACCATGATGGTGTTCATGGAGGTCTTGCCCACCACAGGTACCTTCTGACCCTGGATCAGTACATAGGCCTTGTTGCTCAGCGCTCGGCGATAGCCGTCGGAGTAACCGAGCGGCAGGTTGGCGAGCAGGGAGTCACGCTTGAGGGTAAAGGTGCGGTCATAGCCGACGGAGTTGCTTGCCGGATAGTGGTTGACCGACGCCACCTGGGTCTTGAATGCCATCACCCGTTTGTATTCGGTGTAAGAGGGGATGGAGTCGCCGTAGAGCAGGCCGCCCGGGCGCACCATGTCAAAGTAGGCCTCCGGTACTTCCAGGGTGGCGAAGGAGTTGGCCGCGTGGATGGTGAGCTTGCTGCGATCCAGCTTGCCCGCCTCGATCAGCCACTGGGAGTCCAGCTTGAACTGGGCCAGCCCCAGCTTGACGTCCTCTTTTTCCTCCACCGGGAAGTGGGTCATGATGCCGACCGGGGTGATCCCCTTGAGTTTGAGCATGGCCAGCGCATCTTGCTTGGAATCGGTCAGACGCAGGTCTATGCCGTTGCGGCTCATGCCGGCGGAATTGAGGCCAATATGCACCGGGATCCGGGTATTGTGGCGCAGGGCGATGTCGGAGATCCCCTGAGCACTCACCAGGCTGCCAACCAGCTCTTCCAGCTTGTAGGGCAGGGCCTGTTCCACTTCGACAGGAGTGGCGGCGCGCACCCGCATCAGGCGACCGGTAAAGCCTTTCTCGCGAGCGACGCGGGCCTCTTCGTTGCTGGCGATGCCGATACAGGGGATCTCGGCCTTGATGACGGAGGGAACCAGCAGATCGATGCCGTGACCGTAGGCATCCGCCTTCATGATGGCGCAGATCTGCGGGCCCTTGTCTCCGAGGCGGGTCTTGAGGGTCTGCAGGTTCTGTTCAAACGCGGTCAGGTCTACTTCCAGCCAGGCGTTGCTGGCGGTTTGTACTTCGCCGTTGCGATGATCGCTTGCCAGAGGCAGATAGGGGGCTGCGACGGCTTGACCGGCCAGCAGGCCCAGGATCAAGGTGGCCAGCAGTGTCTTCTTGTGCATGGGGTGATTCCTTTTTTATTGTTGGCGTTGAGGTGCATGACGACCTTATGACGGCCTTTGTCATGCAGATGGGATAGAGTGTAGCCAAGGCATTGTTATTGTTATGAACTTTGTCAATTTCCTGCGGCATTATTCCCGTGGGAAGTGTATCGCAAGGTGTCGATTGTGGCACGTCTCATGGGAGCCAGTAGATGAGAGATCTGGAGTGTCGTGTGCCGCCTGTCCTGCTGTTTGGCATAGTGGTGCTGGCCATGGTGTTGGGGGGCGGTCGCGGGGAGGGGTGGCCAGAGCTGGCCCTGTTGCTGACGGTGGTCGGCTGTGTGTTCGGTTTTGGCGGCGTGCTGCGCTTTCGCCAGCATGGCACCACCGTCAGTCCAACCCGGCCGGCGCAGGCCAGCGTGTTGGTGACCACAGGGCTTTATCGGCTCAGCCGCAATCCCATGTACCTGGGGCTGCTCTGCTGGACAATGGCGCTGGCCTGCTATCTGGGTGGCATGGGGGTCTGGATCGGGCCCCTGGTGCTGTGGGGCTGGTTGAATCGCTTTCAAATCGTGCCGGAAGAGCGGGCTCTGCAGGCTCGCTTCGGTGAGGCGTATGCAGAGTACTGCCGGCGGGTTCGTCGCTGGTGCTGAGCCGCGGGACACGCTGAAAAAACGCAGATAAAAGAACGGCCCGCATCAGCGGGCCGTTCTGCTTTTCGGGGAAAGGATCACGCCTTGGCGGTATCGACCTCACCCAGAGGTTCGGTTTCCCCCAGGCTGTCTTCGGTCTTGGCCACCACGCTGGCGGCGATGGCATTGCCCAGCACGTTGGTGGCAGAGCGGCCCATGTCGAGGAAATGATCGATCCCCAGCAGCAGCAGAATGCCTGCCTCCGGGATGTGGAACTGGTTGAGAGTGGCAGCGATGACCACCAGAGAGGCGCGTGGCACACCGGCCATTCCCTTGGAGGTGACCATCAACAGCAGCAGCATGGTGATCTGCTGAGCCAGGGAGAGCTCTATGCCATAGGCCTGGGCGATGAACATGACCGCGAAGGTGCAGTACATCATGGAGCCATCCAGGTTGAAGGAGTAGCCCATGGGCAGCACGAAGCTGGCGATGCGCTTGTCACAACCAAACTTCTCCAATCGATCCAGGGTTTTGGGGTAGGCAGCTTCGGAGCTGGCGGTGGAGAAGGCGAGCAGTATGGGTTCGCGGATCATGGCCAGCAGGGTCAGGATGCGGCGGCGGATAAACAGACTGCCCATGGCAATCAGCAGCAGCCAGAGGCAACCCAGCGCCAGATAGAATTGCGCCATGAAGGTGCCGTAGGTGGCCAGAATGCTCAGACCTTCCTTGGCGACCATGGCTGCGATGGCACCAAATACCGCGAACGGCGCAAAATTCATCACGTAGCCGGTTACTTTCAGCATTATCTCGGCGCCGCTGGCCATCAGCTTGACTACCGGCTTGGCGGTATCGCCCAAGGCGGCGGAGGCCAGTCCAAAGAAGAGGGAGAACACCACTATCTGCAGGATCTCGTTGGTGGCCATGGCCTCTACCACGCTTTTCGGTATGGCGTGGGTGACAAAGTCCTTGAGGGAGATGGCGGTGACGACCACACCTGAGCTGGCGGTATCATCCGGCAAGGAGAGAGAGAGGCCCACGCCCGGTTGCAGCAGGGTAACCATTACCAGTCCCAGTGTCAGGGAGAGCAGGGAGGCCAGCATGAACCAGCCAAGGGTCTTGGCGCCGATGCGACCGACGGTGCGGGTGTCGCCCATCTTGGCGATGCCGACCACTAGCGTGGTGAAGACAAGGGGGGCGATGATCATCTTGATCAGACGCAAAAAAATGTCGGTCAGTATGGTGATATCGTCGGCAAAGCCTGCGGCCTGCTCCGGGGCGAACACGCGATAGCCTTGACCAGTGAGGATGCCACATAACATCGAAATGATGATGGCAGCCGTCAATTTATTCATTTTCATGAGGTGGTCCCAGTTTTGATAAGTGCAAAGCGTTTTGAGTGGCAGGGGTGCCACTTCAGTCCGTTTTTGTGATCCGGGCCGTAGATTCCTGACAGCCGGTGTGCTTGCAGCATGCCTAATTCGGGGGGGTAAATCCAGCGTCTTGTATCAGTGTTTTATGCTGTCGTTAGTTGTATGTGATATGGATCTTGCATTTTATCGATATTAATCGCCGTTTATTTTGATGTTAACAAGATATTTGGCTTCCATGCACTGTTCGTGTAAGGGCTGATGCAGCAGGGTGAAAATCAGCAGGGCCGAGGTGGTGTGTTGCACCTGCATCTGTGCCAGGAAGAGGTCAGGTTCCTCTTCTTCAAAGCCGAACACGGGGCGCGAGGGGGTGACCCTGACCGCATCGCGCTGCAGCGTCAGTTCGTTCACCTCAATCCACTCATAGCCCCGGCTTTGCGCCATCTCGCCCGCGCGCTTGAGCACATACTTGCGAGCCGTTTCCCGGTCGATCAGATCGTTACCGACAAACTCCAGCTGCCACTTGTCGGGGCCAAGTTGTGTCTTTGAGAAGCCGGTCCTGCCGTTCCAGAATGACTTTTCGCTGTGATAGGAGGTGGCACAGCCGCCCAGTAGGGTGCCGAACAGGCTGACGACAAGCAGCAGAACATGCAGGGGTGAGCAAAAGGAGAGGAGGAGCGGACGTTGCATCTCGATGGCCGGTTGGCGAAACACCTTGTCACTACAGCATAAACCGATCAGTGAGACAATCGTCGCTCAGGTCATCAACGGGCAGTGCCAGAGACGCGGCACAAAAGAAAAGGCCTTGTCGTTTGACAAGGCCTTTACCGGGGAATTTGGTCGGTGTGAGAGGATTCGAACCTCCGACCCTCTACACCCCATGCAGATGCGCTACCTGGCTGCGCTACACACCGACGGAGTCAGCTCGGCTGACGGGGGCTGAGTTTATGGAGATGCCCCGACCCTGTCAACAGGGGAAATCCCGCTCTGAGACTGTTTGCCTGCTTTGCGAGCAATTGACGCTCAAAGTGCCGCCACAGTGGTTGAATTCGGCCATCGAGAGCGCATTTCAGGGGGCGTTGTGGCGCATTTTTCAAGGCACCATAAAAACGGCCGCCCTGGGGGCGGCCGTTTGCATCAGTGGTGACCGGATCAGCGGTTGAAAGTCAACCGCTTGCCCAGCACCTGATCGGTGACCTGGCCGTTTTGCCAGGCGATCTGGCCATTCACCAGGGTCATCTCCACCGTGCTGTGGAAGCGGTAACCGTTGAAGGGTGACCAGCCACACAGGTAGAGCAGGTTGCTGTCGTTGACCACATAAGGTTTGCCCAGATCCAGCAGCACCAGATCTGCGAAGTAGCCCTCACGAATGTAGCCGCGATCCTGCACCTGGAAGCGCTCGGCTACCGCGTGGGATGTCTTCTTGACGATAGTCTCCAGTGAAAACACGCCGTTGTGGTAGAGCTCCAGCAGCGCCAGCATGGAGTGCTGCACCAGGGGGATGCCGGACGGCGCCTTGAAGTAGCTGTTCTGCTTCTCCTCCCAGGTGTGGGGGGCGTGGTCGGTGGCGATGATGTCCAGCACGTCGTTGCGCACCGCATCCAGCAGGGCGTGCTGGTCGGCGGCTGTCTTCACCGCCGGGTTGCATTTGATCTGGCTGCCCAGGGTGTCGTAATCCGCCTCGTTGAAGAAGAGATGGTGGACGCATACCTCGGCGGTGATGTTCTTGTCTTTCAGCTCGCTGAGATCATGGCTGGCGGTAAACAGCGACAGCTCCTTGGCGGAGGTCAAATGCAGCACATGCAGCTTGGCACCGTACTTTTTCGCCAGACCCACCGCCATGCTGGAGGACTTGTAACAGGCCTCGTCATTGCGAATGCGGCCGTGCTCGCGCATCGGCACATCTTCGCCCCACTTGGCGCGGGCCTCGTCTTCCAGCACCTTGATGGAGGGCGTGTCCTCGCAGTGGGTGACTATCATCACAGGGCTCTCGCGGAAAATCGCCGCCAGTGTCTCTTGATTGTCCACCAGCATGTTGCCGGTGGACGACCCCATGAACACCTTGACCCCGCAGGACTGCTTGGGATCGAGGCGCTTGATCTCGTCGAGGTTGTCGTTGGTGGCGCCGAGATAGAAGCTGTAGTTGGCGGCGGAGGAGTTGGCGGCTATCTGGTATTTGGCTTCGAGGGCGTCGAGGGTGGTGGTCTGGGGATTGACGTTGGGCATTTCCATGAAGCTGGTGGTGCCACCTGCCACGGCGGCCCGGGATTCACTGGCGATGGTCCCCTTGTGGGTCAGGCCAGGTTCCCGGAAATGGACTTGATCATCGATCATGCCGGGGATGAGGTGGCGGCCTGCCGCATCGATCACAACGGCATCGGGCGCCTCGATATGGGGGGCGATCCGGGCGATCCGTTCCCCTTCAATCAATACATCCGAGGCGTAGATGCGGCCTTCGTTGACCAGGGTGGCATTCTTGATAAGCAATTTGTTCATGGGGGAGTCCAGTTCCTTTGTCAGTGATCGCGGGTCATAATATCGCAAACTGTACTTTCTCTGTAGCAAGGTCTGACTGATGAAGTTATTTGTAAGAGATTTGACCGTGATCGATTCCAGCTACCTGTGCGAACGCCGCGGCATGGTGGGGGAGAGCTGGCTGGTGGATGTCGAGATGAGCGGCGAGCTCAACGAGATGAGCATGTTGCTGGACTTTGGTCGGGTGAAAAAGCTGATCAAGTCGATCATCGACGAAGAGGTGGATCACAAGCTGCTGGTGCCGGCCGAGTGCGCCCTGATCCATGTGGCGCATCTGGAAGGGGAGGAGAGCACGGTCGATCTGCTGCGCCCCCAGGGGTCCATTCATCTGCGCTGCCCGACTCAGGGCTTTGCCTTCATACCGGCACCCCAGGTCGATAAAGAGTCCGTCACCCGCTACCTGCTGGCGGTATTGGCACAGCGTCTGCCCGGCAACATCCGGGATCTGTCGGTGACCCTGCGTCAGGAGCAGATCGACGGCGCCTTCTATCACTACAGCCACGGTCTCAAGAAGCACGATGGCAACTGCCAGCGGATCGCCCACGGCCACCGTTCTCCCATCGAAATCCATGTGGATGGGATGCGTGACGGTGAGCTCGAGCTGAACTGGGCCGAGCGCTGGGCCGATATCTACCTTGGCACCGACGAAGACAAGGTGGACCTGAGCGAACTGAACTTGAGCGATGTCGCCCGGTCCCAACTGGGTGAGCAGCACCTGGGATTCAAGTATGTTGCCCCCCAGGGGCTGTTTCAGCTCGCCATGCCGGTGGCCGAGGTGGAGATGATCGACACCGACACCACCATAGAGCTGCTGGCGTGCTACATAGCCCGTGAAGTGAAAAAAGCAGTGGGTGACAAGTTTGTGAAGGTCGTGGCCTATGAAGGGGTCGGCAAGGGCGCCATCGCCTACGCCTGATCCCAGCGCACTGCCACCAGATAAACAAGGCCCCGCCAACAGCGGGGCCTTGTTGTTTCAGCGAGAGAGACTCAGGCGCTGAGCTTGAAGCGCTTGACCAGATTCTCCTGCTGCTCGGCCAGGGCGTCCAGCTGCTGGCTGGTCTCGGCGACCCGTTCAATGCCCTGATAGTTGAGATCCGAAATATCCGAGATGCGGTTGAGGTTGGTGGCGATGTCGGCACTGGTCGCCTGCTGCTGCTCGGCGGCGGAGGCGATCTGGCTCGACATGTCGCTGATGAGCACCACTATCCCCTGCACCTCCTCCATGGCGGTATTGGCGTGGGAGCTCTGATCCACACAGCTGTCCATCTCGCGGGAGCACTCCTGCATCACGGTCACCGCCTTGGCGACCCCCTGTTGCAGGTTCTCGATCATGGTCTGGATCTCGCTGGTGGACTGGGCGGTACGCCCCGCCAGACTGCGCACTTCGTCGGCCACCACGGCAAAGCCGCGGCCCTGCTCACCGGCACGGGCGGCCTCGATGGCGGCATTGAGAGCCAGCAGGTTGGTCTGCTCGGCGATACCGCGAATGACGTCGAGGATATTGCCAATCTGGCCACTCATGGCGCTCACATCGCCAATCACCTTGCCGGTCTGTTGCAACTTGCCTGCCAGCTGATGGGTGGTGGTGATGTTGCCCGCCATCACCTTGCGGCCGGTCTCGGAGGCTTTCTCCACGTCCTGCACCCGCTCCAGGGTCTGGTTGGCGGCCTGGGCCACTTCCCGCACCGAGGCTTCCATCTGGGTCATGGCGGCGGCGACCGAGGCGGTCTCCTGGCGCTGTGTTTCCAGATCCGCCCGCACCGATTCCGTGGTGTGGCGGTTGTCGTGGGCGGCGCTATTGAGCTGGGTCGAGGCCTGGGAGAGCTGGGTGAGCACATCCCCCATCTGCTGGATCAGCAGGTTGACCTGGCTGCCGAGCTGGCCGAACTCATTTTGGCTCTTGAAACCGACGCGCTGTGTCATGTCCCCCTGGGTCACTTCGGTCAGCACCCGCAGCAGCTCCTTGAGGGGGCGGCGTATGGCTTTGCCCAGTGTGTAGGCCACCAGGATGGCGATGAAAATGGCGATGGCGATGCTGATCCCCTGGGTCAGGGTGCTCTGGGCCTGCACCTTGCCGGAGGCGCGAATGCTGTTGTTCATCAGCTGCTGGCTCTGATCGGTGATCCCTTCCAGTTTGCTCTGGATGCTGACGATGAGCTTGCTGGCCTGCTTGCTCTCCTCGCGCATCCGCTCCTGCTGCTTCATCAACGCCAGGTATTGGGCAAGCACCCCTTCGCTGGCCGTGGTGTCGCGCACGAACCCATGGACGTAGTGCCCCATGTTGTTGTCGAAATCCTTGAGCTCCCCCTGCAGATCCTTGATGGTGCTGTTGAAGCCCTCTATCTGCATCTTGTTGCGCTTGAGCGCCGCCTCTATGGGGGCGGGGATGCTCTGGTTGAGCGCATCCATGGTGGAGAGCTCGATGGCGGAGAGCTTGGTGGTCAAGGTCTCGGACAGCATCTTGATGAAGCTGTCGTCTATGGTGATCATCATGTCGCCGAGGTTTTTCTTGAACTGGGGCAGACTGACCTGAAACTGCCCCTTGGCCTGGTTCACCTTGTGCAGACGGGTGAGCAGGGCCTGGTGTTCGGTGGGTAGCGTCCCGGTCAGCTGCAGATAGTCGCTGACCAGCTTGGTCAGTGTCGCCATGTCACTCTGCAGTTGCGGGTGCGCCGCGGCCTGCTGGCTGAGGGTGGCGAGTGTCTTGTCGACCTGTGCCTTGGCCTGTTGTAGCTCGGCCACTTCGGCCGGGATCTGCTTGGGATCCTGCTCGGTCAACACATCTGTGAGCCATTTGTTGGCGCTGAGCAGGCTGATCTGGGTCTGGCTGCTGGCAATCACCAGCGGCATGGATTGCCGGGTAACCTGATCCAGCGCCTGATTGAGCTCGCTCTGGCTGCGAAAGGTGAGTACCGAGGTCGCCGCCATCACGGCCACCAGAATGGCAAAGCCTAAATAGACCCTCTGCAAGATGGAGAGGTCTGACATGGATTGTTCCATTATTGTCCCGCTGTATATGCAAAAGTCCCTTGCCTGAATACCCCGTCCATTTGATACCCTGCTATCACCCTGGGCGAGCGACGTCGGCAGACGTCCTCCGGCTATCGGTATTTTTAACAATAACTGAAGAGAATGGGACAACGGCTGTGTCAAATATCGGCTTGTGTCACACTTGACCGGCCCTGACGGCAACTTTGGGAGCCGCTTGAGGTGGGTTTAGAATTTTCTTTTTCATATAAGGGAGTTATCCATGGCGCAAGAAACCATTTTCAGCAAAATCATCCGTAAAGAGATCCCCGCCGACATCCTTTATCAAGACGATTTGGTGACCGCATTCCGGGACATTCAACCCAAGGCCAAGACCCATATCCTGATAGTGCCGAACGTGCTGATCCCCACCGTCAACGATGTAGAGCCCGAGCATGAGCTGGCCCTTGGCCGCATGTTCACGGTGGCACGCAAGCTGGCAACCGATGCCGGTATCGCCGAGGATGGCTATCGCCTCATCATGAACTGCAACCGCCACGGCGGGCAGGAGGTCTACCACATTCATATGCATCTGGTGGGTGGTCAATCCCTGGGGCCGTTGCTCTGCCTGTGATGAGTCCGTTTCCCCGTCTGGCCGGTCTGTTGCTGGCCAGCACCCTGCTGGGGGGTTGCGCCTCCCAGTGGCAGGATATGTTCGTCTCCTATTCCGATCAGATGGTGCCCCTGCGCAACCAGCTGCTGCTGGGACACGCCGCCGAGGCCTTGCCCGAGGTGCGTGAATCCACCCCGGGTGATGACACCTATGTGCTGGACCGGCTGGAGCAGGGGCGCATCGCCTGGCTGGCCGGGCAGGATGCGGGCAGCAAGCAGGCCTTTGCCGCCGCCGACAGCCGCCTCGAGTGGGAAGACAATCAGGCTGAGTATCGGCTGAGCCAGGGCCTGAGTCAGGCGGGCAGCCTGCTTACCAACGATCAGAGCATGGCCTACCTGACACCGGATTATGAGCGCACCATGCTGCATCACTATCTGGCGCTGAATTACCTGCAACGGGGGGATGCCGACGGCGCGCTTGTGGAGGTACGCCGTGCCAACCAGGTGCAGGAGCGGGCCCTCAAGGCGCGAGCGGGGGAGGTAAGCAAGGCCCGGGAAAAAGGCGCCGAAGCCAGCACAGAGCGCAATATGCGCCAGCTCATGTCGCGCGGGGCACCGGATCTGGATCGGCTGATCGGCAAGGTGAAAAACGGTTTTCAGAACGCCTACACCTTCTATTTCTCCGGCGTGCTCTATGAGGCGGCCGGGGATCTCAACGACGCCTGGGTCGACTATCAGCGGGGTTACCAGATAGCGCCGGACAACCAGAGCCTGCAGGACGCCTTGCTGCGCCTGGCACGGCTGCGTGGCTCGCCGGATGAGCTGAAAGAGACCGAGAAAAAGGTGGGCCGCAAGGCGCCTCTGCTTGCCAAGGATCAGGGGCAGCTGGTGGTGCTGTTTGAAGATGGGCTGATCCCGGCACGGCGCGAGCTGTTCCTGCCGCTGCCCATTTCTACCTCCAGTGGTGATTTTCGTACCTTTACCGTGGCCGTACCCTATTACGACAATAGAGCCAGCCAGACCGGTCCCCTTGTGATCTCGGTTGGCAAGCGAATCGAGCAGACCAGCGAGCTGGTGCGATTGGAAGCGCTGGCCGCCAAGGCTCTGCAGGAGCGATTGCCGGGCATGCTGACCCGTCAGGCGCTGCGGCTGGTGGCCAAGGAGCAGTTGAGGCGCACAGCCGCCAAGGAGGGAGGTGATGTGGGCAATATTCTGGTGGGCATCTTCAACACCCTTTCTGAGCGGGCCGATACCCGCAGCTGGCTTACGTTGCCGGCCCAGGCATCCAGCTGGCAGGGCATGCTGCCGGCCGGTGAGGTGCAACTCACGCTGGGGGCGGGGAGTGCCATGCGCCAGTTGCCGCTCACCATACATGGCGGACGCACCACCCTGGTGTGGGTGCAACGGCTCGGCGCAGGCCTGACGACCCGGGTGATGCCGCTCTAGGCACCTACTCAAACGACAATGACACCCATGACTGATCGGTTGGGCCCCTGTGGCCGCCGGCTAAGGAGATCAAGATGAAAGCATACGGGTTGGCCCTGGGGTTGGTTATGCTGCTGGCAGGCTGCGCCACCAATACGTCCGGCGTGGCGCTCTATGGCGCTGCGGGCGCGGCGCCTGTGCAGGAGCAGCATCAGAACGTCAATGTGACCCTGACCGAGCTGAGCCGGCGCGAGCAAAACGGCCTGCTGCAGGTCAATGTGGCCGCTGCCAGTACCCAGCGTGGCGATAACAAGCTGCAATATATGTTCTATTGGTATGATGAGGCGGGGCAGGAAGTGGCCAGTGATGGTCGCGGCTGGACGCCCATCAAGCTCCACGGCTATCAGAGCCGCACCCTGTCTGCTCTGGCGCCGAGCCCGGCCGCTCAGGGATACCGGATTTATGTACGCGAAGTGATTGAGGAATCCAACTGATGAAAATGAATCATGCCCTGCTGATATTGAGCGGCGCCCTGCTGCTTGGCGGCTGTTCCAGTACCACCGTCAGCTATGGCGACCCCACCGAAACCGAGACGGTGACCGTGGATTACGGCTCATCGGATCTGCAGGCCATTGCCGACAAGATGGCGGATTCCATGCTCGCTTCACCGGCGACCAGCGAGATCACTGCAGGTGGTCGTCCCGTTATGTTCATGGACTCCATCCGCAACAAGACCTCGGAGCACATCGATACCGAAGCCATCACTGATACCATCCGCACCAAGTTGCTGCGCGTTGGCAAGTTCCGCTTCGTCGACATGAGCAAGGTGGCCGCGGTCAAGCAGCAGCTTGAATACCAGCAGAGCAGCGGCATGGTGGATCCTGCCTCCATGGTACGTCTGGGCAAGCAGACCGGTGCCCGCTACATGGTCTATGGCAACCTCAGCAGCATCGTCAAGGACAACGGCAAGGTGAAGGACGTCTACTACCAGATGACCATGAACCTGATGGATCTGCAAAACGGCGAACTGCTGTGGGCCGACCAGAAAGAGATCCGCAAACAGGCGAAGAAATCCACCTTTGGCTGGTGATCTGGCAGAGCTCGAGCTGCTGGCCAGCCTGCCCGTCCCCTGGTGCTCGGGGCGGCTGGAATCTCTGGCCAGTGGCCTGACCAACTGCAACTATCGACTGCGCCTCCCCTCGGGGCGCAGTCATTTTTTGCGGCTTGGTCACCCTGACCCCTATCGGCTCGGCATCGACAGAGCCACAGAGTGGCAGCTCTATCAGGGCGCCATGGCACAAGGGCTGGCGCTGCCCTGCCACCACAGCGATCCTGCCAGCGGTTTGATGTTACTGGACTGGTGCGACGAGCCAAACTGGGCCGAGGTGCCGCCGCCCCTGGCCGAGCAGCCCGGCCTGCTGGCTGAGGTGCTGGTGCGACTGCACCGGCTGCCTGTGCCTGCCGTCGTGATGGCGGTGCGGGCTCATGCCACCGGTTATCGCGGCCGTCTGGCCCGGATCCCCGAGTGGTTGCCTGCGCTGGAGCGTGCGCTGCTTGCCAGCCGCGAGCCTGACGACTGCTGGCTCCCTTGCCATCACGATCTCAATCCGGCTAATTTGTTGGGGTCGCGCCCCTGGGTCATCGACTGGGAGTATGGCGCCGCCGGTCACCCCGGTTTCGAGGTCGCCAGCATACAGCGCACCCACGGTTGGGATGACGAGCGGCGAGCGGCACTGGAACAGCGCTATCTTGAGCGGGCAGGGAGGGCGCCGGTAGCAAAGGGCTTTCAGAGTCAGGCCTTCCTGCCCTGGGTCGATTACATTGGCCTGCTGTGGGCCCTGCTGATGGCCGAGCAACAAGCCGAGCCTGATTATCAGGCCCTGATCGACATGAATCGTCAACGTTTGGAGTAGTGCATGATGACCACCTTTTCCTGGCGTCAGCCCCGCAGCTGGAGTCTGTTGTTGCTCTGCCTGCTGCTGGTGGGCTGTTCCACCCGCGTTGTCTATTACTGGCTGGACGTGGCCATCGTCTGGCAGCTGGATGACTACTTCTCGCTGGATCGTGGCCAGAAGCGCTTGCTGGATCATGAGGTCAAAGGGCTGATGGCCTGGCACCGTCAGCACGAGGTGCCCCGTTATGCCGATGATCTCGATGCCCTGGCCAAGGCGGTCGCGAGCCCCATGAGCCCGGCGCAGGTTTCCCGCCATCTGGATGCGGCCCAGCAGAGCCTGACCCGCACCCTGGAGAACACGGTTCCCCGTGCCGTTCGGCTGGCCCGCACCCTGACCGAAGATCAGGTGGCCATGTTCATGAAGGACAGGCTCACCCGTCAGGCCGAGCGAGAGCAGGACTTTGCCCGCAAGCCCAAGGCCGAGATGCTCAAGGAGTTCACCGACAAGATGAACGAGCGACTGGTGTTCTGGATTGGCGAAGTGAAACCGGCGCAGGCGCCTTTGGTGGCGCAGTGGGTGGAGTGGCAGTATGAGCTGCAAGCCCCCTGGCTGGAGTTCCAGACTGCCTGGACCAAGGAGCTGGCCCGGTTGATGAAGCAGCGCCAGAGCCCGGACTTCGGTGCCCAGCTCACCGCCCTGTTGCAGCAGGGGGATGGGCTCATGGATGGCCGTTTCACCGGCTATACGGATCAATCCCGCCAGCGTACCGTCAACTGGCTGAGCGCCCTGAGCCAGTCGCTGGATATCTCCCAGCGCACCCATCTTTACTCCCTGCTCAAGGACTATGCCCGGGACTTTAGAAAGATGTCCGAGGGTTAAGCGCAGGGGGGCATTGCACGGTCAGCGCGGCGAGGTGTTGAGCCTTGCCGCCTTGTCCTTGGCGGGCCTCTGTGGTAGTTTGCCCTTTCTATCATTTGGGAATTAACTTTTTGAGCCTGCTGGACAAAGTGAAACTGGCGCTGATGACACTGCTCATCTCGCTCACTCTGTTGCTCTCTACCGTCTCGGTGGAGGGGCTCGAGGTATCCGCTCATTCGTCTGCCTCCCAGCACACTCAGGTGATGAATGATGCCGGTACAGGCGAGCAGTCAGACAGCTCGCGGGCGCTCCACAGTGCCAGTGACAGCGATGACGGCATCGTCAAGTTTGTCGGATCCCACCAGAATCACCTGTTGCGTCTCGAGCACTCCCTGCGCAGCGATA
>Ga0075011_10001029_pt1 | contig 14931 bp, 12 predicted proteins | sample TARM_MetaG_T_14_FD_72354 | JGI IMG/M metagenome (GOLD analysis project Ga0075011, IMG submission 72354) | Freshwater microbial communities from Pennsylvania, USA, analyzing microbe dynamics in response to fracking - TARM_MetaG_T_14 | ecosystem: Environmental > Aquatic > Freshwater > River...
TCGCCTTCGGCTTCAAGTCCCCCGAAGCCCTCATCGCCCTCGCCATGCTCAACCTCGGCGGCCACCGACCCGTCCTCCCAGGTCGGAAATGACCCACGGATCAGTCAGGAGAGCCAGAAACCGGATCGGCGTCGATCAGCGAGCGTGCCGGAACCGAGTTCGGCGCGAACATGGGGCTCGTGGACGAGCTCTACGAGGCATACCTCCAGGACAAGAACTCCGTCGATCCCGCCTGGTGGGAGCTCTTCGAGGGGTTCGCCTCGAACGGCGGCGGGCGGGCCCCTGCCGCCACCCCACCGGCCTCGTCGCCCAACCCGCCTCCGGGCCCGGCCCCCGACGTCGTGGTCGCCGAGCGCCCGGTCGCGGCGGCCCAGCCCGCGAGCGCCCCGTACGCCGAGGTCGCCGTCGAGAAGGAGCGGCCGCAGACGCCCGACGCCGACGAGGTCTCCACGCTCCGGGGCCCGGCCGCGCGCGTGGTGACGAACATGGAGTCGTCCCTGGAGATCCCGACGGCGACGTCGGTGCGTGCCGTCCCGGCGAAGCTCCTGGTGGACAACCGCACCGTGATCAACAACCACCTGGGTCGCACGCGCGGTGGCAAGGTCTCGTTCACGCACCTCATCGGTTTCGCTCTCGTGGAAGCGGTCGCGGAGCTGCCGGTGATGAACTCCCACTACAGGCTGGTCGACGGGAAGCCCGGCGTGGTGCAGCCGGCCGAGATCGGCTTCGGCCTCGCGATCGACCTGACCAAGGCGGACGGCTCGCGCCAGCTCGTCGTGCCGTCGATCAAGGACGCCGGTTCACTGGACTTCCGCTCCTTCGTCGCGGCGTACGAGGAGCTCGTGGGCAAGGCGCGCGGCGGCCGGCTGACCCTTGAGGACTTCCAGGGCGCCACGATCACGCTGACCAACCCGGGCGGCCTCGGCACCGTCCATTCGGTCCCGCGGCTGATGCAGGGCCAGGGCACCATCGTGGGCGTCGGGGCGATGGACTACCCGGCCGAGTTCCAGGGCGTGTCGATCGAGCAGCTCTCCCAGATGGGCATCTCGAAGGTCCTGACGCTGACCTCGACCTACGACCACCGCATCATCCAGGGCGCCCAGTCCGGGGAGTTCCTCAAGGCCATCGGCGAGAAGCTGCTCGGCCTCGACGGCTTCTACGACCGGGTCTTCGCCTCGATGCTGGTCCCCTACGAGCCGGTGCGCTGGGTCCGCGACACCACGCGCGACGCCGAGGACGAGGCCGCGAAGCCCGCCCGGATCGCGGAGCTGATCCACGCCTACCGCTCGCGTGGCCATCTCATGGCCGACACGGACCCGCTGGCCTACCGCCAGCGCAAGCACCCCGACCTGGACGTGCAGAACCACGGCCTGACCCTGTGGGACCTCGACCGCACGTTCCCCGTCGTGGGGTTCGGCCGCAAGCGCAAGGCCACGCTGCGCGAGACGCTCGGCCTGCTGCGTGACTCCTACTGCCGGACGATCGGCGCGGAGTACATGCACATCGCGGACCGGACCCAGCGCAAGTGGATCCAGGACCGCCTGGAGACCGGGTACGCCAAGACCCCTCGCGAGGACCAGCAGCACATCCTGCGCCGCCTCAACTCGGCGGAGGCGTTCGAGACGTTCCTCCAGACCAAGTTCGTGGGGCAGAAGCGCTTCTCGCTCGAGGGCGGCGAGTCCCTCATCCCGATGCTGGACGCCATCCTGTCCAAGGCGGCGGAGAACGGGATCGACGAGGTCGCCATCGGCATGTCCCACCGCGGTCGCCTCAACGTGCTGGCCAACATCGCGGGCAAGAGCTATGGCCAGATCTTCAAGGAGTTCGAGGGCCAGCTCGACCCCCGCTCCGTCCAGGGCTCCGGCGACGTGAAGTACCACCTGGGGACCGAGGGCGTCTTCACCGCGGATTCCGGCGCCACGACCACGGTGTACCTGGCCGCGAACCCGTCCCACCTCGAGGCGGTGGACCCGGTGCTCGAGGGCATCGTCCGCGCCAAGCAGGACCGGATCGACCTGGGCGGCGACGGCTTCTCCGTCCTGCCCATCCTTGTCCACGGCGACGCCGCGTTCGCGGGCCAGGGCGTGGTCCCCGAGGTGCTCAACCTCGCGCAGCTCCGGGGCTACCGCACCGGCGGCACCATCCACGTCATCGTGAACAACCAGGTGGGCTTCACCACCGGTCCGTCGTCGTCGCGCTCGACGACGTACGCCACCGACATCGCCAAGGGCTTCCAGGTCCCGGTCTTCCACGTGAACGGCGACGACCCGGAGGCCGTCGTGCGCGTGGCCGAGCTCGCCTTCGCGTTCCGCGAGCAGTTCGACCGCGACGTCGTGATCGACATGATCTGCTACCGCCGGCGCGGCCACAACGAGGGTGACGACCCCTCGATGACGCAGCCGCTCATGTACAACCTCATCGAGAAGAAGCGCTCGGTGCGCCGCCTGTACACCGAGAACCTCGTCTCCCGCGGCGACATCTCCGTCGAAGAGGCCGAACTCGCGCTGCAGGACTACCAGCAGCGGCTCGAGCGGGTCTTCACCGAGACCAGGGCGGGGGTCGGCGCGCAGCCCGCCGGGGAGCACGTCGGTGGCCTCGAGCGCCCGGAGTCGCAGCGTGAGGACGCCGGCACGATGGTCGGGTGGCAGACCGCCGTCCCGCACACCGTCATCGAGCGCATCGGCGAGGCCCACACGTCGCCGCCCGAGGGCTTCACGGTGCATCCCAAGCTCGTCAAGCTGCTGGAGACCCGTCGGCTCATGGCCAAGGAGGGTGGCATCGACTTCGGCTTCGGCGAACTGCTCGCCTTCGGCTCGCTGCTCATGGAGGGCACGCCGGTGCGTCTTGCCGGGCAGGACTCGCGCCGCGGCACCTTCACCCAGCGGCACGCCGTCTTCCACGACCGCGCCAACGGTGCCGAGTGGACGCCGCTGAACTACCTGGCGAAGGGCCAGGCGAAGTTCTTCGTCTACGACTCCTCGCTGTCGGAGTACGCCGCCCTCGGCTTCGAGTACGGCTACTCGGTCGAGCGCCCCGACGCGCTCGTGCTCTGGGAGGCCCAGTTCGGCGACTTCGTCAACGGCGCCCAGACCGTCATCGACGAGTTCGTCTCCTCCGCCGAGCAGAAGTGGGGCCAGGCGTCCTCGCTGGTCATGCTGCTCCCCCACGGCTACGAGGGCCAGGGACCGGACCACTCGTCCGCCCGCATCGAGCGCTTCCTGCAGCTCGCCGCGGAGGACAACATGATCGTCGCCCAGCCGTCGACGCCGGCGTCGCACTTCCACCTGATGCGCCGCCAGGCGTACCAGCGCCCGCGCAAGCCGCTCGTCGTCTTCACACCCAAGCAGCTGCTGCGACTCAAGGCGGCGGCCTCCGCGGTCGAGGACTTCACCTCCGGCAGGTTCCGTCCGGTGATCCCGGACGCCGCCGTGGCGCCCGAGCGCGTGAATCGCGTGGTCCTGTGCTCCGGCCGCATCTACTACGACCTGCTCGCCGAGCGCACCCAGCGGGGGGACACCTCCACCGCCCTGATCCGTCTCGAGCAACTCTACCCGCTCCCGGAGGCCGAGATCGTGTCCGAGCTGGCGAAGTACCCGGGCGCGGACCAGGTGTGGGTCCAGGACGAGCCGCAGAACCAGGGCGCGTGGTCGTACCTCCACCTGGCCCTGCCGGCCGCGCTGCGCAAGAGCGTGCGCGTCATCTCCCGGCCGGCGTCGGCCGCCACGGCGGCGGGCACCGCCAAGCTGCACGCGGCGCAGCAGCAGGCGCTCGTGGCGGAGGCGTTCCGGCGCTGAGCGCCCCGGACGGCGGAGCCCGCCGTCGTCTGACAGGGGGCGGCGGGCTCCGTCGTCGGTGGAGGTCCTACCAGGCAGGTCCTACCAGCGGTCGTGGACCGCGGCGCGGAAGTGCGTGTCGTAGAGTTCGCGGACATTGGAGGCGAAGAGCGGCCCCAGCGCCGGGACCGCACCGGCCGCCGCGTTCGCCCGCGCCTGCTCCGGGTTTCGGGCACCGGGGATGACGGTGGAGACGCCCGGCTGCTGCCACGCCCACGCGATCGCGGCCTGGGCCGGGGTGAGGTCGAACGGCATCGCGTCGACGAGCGCCGAGAACTCGGCAGCCGCGGTCACGCCCGTCCCGAAGTCGACGCCCGAGAACGTCTCGCCGACGTCGAACGCCTTGCCCTCGCGGTTGTACGTACGGTGGTCGTTCTCCGCGAACGTCGTGTCCTTGGTGTACCGCCCCGACAGGAGGCCCGAGGCGAGCGGGACGCGCGCGATGATGCCGACGCCGGCCGCCGACGCCGCGGGCAGGACCTCCTCGAGCGGCTTGAGCCGGAACGCGTTCAGGATGATCTGCACCGAGGCCACCCCGGGACGCTTGATCGCCTCGAGTGCCTCCGCCGTCGTCTCCACGCTGACGCCGTAGTTCGCCATGACGCCCTCGGCGACGAGGGCGTCGAGCGCGTCGTACAGCTCGTCGCTGGTGTACACGGCCGTGGGCGGGCAGTGGAGCTGGACGAGGTCCAGGGTGTCCACGCCGAGGTTGCGGCGCGACCGGTCGGTCCACTCACGGAAGTTCTTCAGGACGTAGTTCTCCGGCACCTGGTCCACGCGGCGGCCCATCTTCGTGGCCACCGTGATCCCGGCGTCGGCGTGATCCTTGAGGAAGCGGCCGATGGCCTGTTCCGAGCGCCCGTCGCCGTAGACGTCCGCCGTGTCGTAGAACGTGACCCCTGACTCGAGCGCGGCCTCGAGCACGGCGCGCGAATCGTCGTCGCTCACCTCGCCCCAGTCGCCCCCGAGCTGCCAGGTGCCGAGGCCGACGACCGACACCAATCGGCCCGTGCGGCCAAGAACCTGCTGCTCCATCGTGCCTCCACTCGTCTGACATGCACCGTCGGTGTCAACCATCGCAGCAAATACGCTTTCGGTCCAGGACACCTCGACCGGCGTGGACACACCTTATGACGCCGACCATCCCTGAAGGCTAACGTGTGCGCGTGACCTCCAGCGACCGCACCGCCGCCCTGCCCGCACCGTCCGGCACCCAGCACGTCATCACCCACGGTGAGCACCGCGCCGTCGTCGCCGAGGTCGGCGCCATGGTCCGCGAGTACACCGTGGGCGGGCGCGACGTCTTCGTCCCGTTCGCGCAGGACGAGGTGGCCCCGGTGTTCAACGGCGCCGTCCTGCTGCCCTGGCCCAACCGCCTGCGCGACGGTGCCTATGAGGTCGACGGCGTCCGCTACGAGCTCGCGCAGTCGGAGCCGGACCGCAGCAACGCCCTGCACGGCCTCGCGTGCTGGGTGCGCTGGTCCCTCGTCGACGCCGACGAGTCGTCGGTGACGCTCGAGCTCGCCCTGCCCGCCCAGAAGGGCTGGCCGTTCCAGATCGTCACGCAGGCCAGGTACGCACTGTCCGAGGCAGGTCTCGAGGTCACGGTGACGACCCGCAACGTCGGCGCGGACACCGCCCCGTACGGCATCGGCTTCCACCCCTGGCTCTCCGCCGGCGGTGCGACCCTCGACGAGTGCACCGTGCGGCTCGACGCGACGACCCACGTGACGGTCGACGACCGCCTGCTGCCGACCGGCGCCGAGCCCGTCTCCGGCCAGTACGACCTGACGACGGAGCGCTCGCTCGAGGGCCTCGACCTCGACGACGCCTGGCTCGACGTCACGCGCGACGCCGACGGCCTCTCCTGGTGCCGCCTCGGGTGCCCCGACGGCCGCACCCCGGCCATCTGGATGGACGAGTCGATGGACACCTGGCAGGTCTGCTCGGCGAACCACATCCCGCACTTCCTCCGCGGCGGCCTCGCCGCCGAGCCGATGAGCTGCGTGGCCGACGCCTTCAACACCGGCGAGCGCCTGGTCCGTCTCGCCCCCGGCGACGAGCACACCGTGCGCTGGGGCGCCACGCTACTCTGAGCCTCCCCGGCATGTGGCGCGCGGCGCGCAAGAATGTCACGACGCGAGGTCAAGGCGGGCTGAGCGTCCGGTGGTCCACCGCCCCGGGCGCAGGTGCAGCCGCTGACGCCCGGGCGGGACGACGAGGAGAAGGTCTGTGACGGTACGCGAGGTCCGCATCTGCGTGGTCGGCGACGAGCTGAGCGTGGGCGTCGGCGACCCCCGCGCGCTCGGCTGGGTCGGCCGCGTCATGGCCCGCTCGCGCTTCGACCGGCCGGCCATGCACTTCACGCTCGCCGTGCCCGGGGAGACGACGTCGGAGCTCGGCGCCCGCTGGGACGTGGAGACCGCGTCGCGCTTCGGCCCGCCCGCCGAGTGCGAGAACCGGCTGGTCGTCGCGCTCGGCCGCCATGACACCGCCGCGGACTTGTCGATCGCCCGCTCCCGGCTCAACCTCGCGAACATCCTCGACGTCGCCGCGCAGCACAACCTGCCCGCGTTCGTCGTCGGACCACCGCCCGGCAGGCCCGAGGACGCGGGGCGGATCGAGGAGCTCTCGGCCGCCTTCGCCGACGTCACCGCCCGGCGCCGGGTGCCGTACGTGGACACGTTCGGCCCGCTGGCGCACCACGAGCAGTGGCTGGCGGACCTGGCCCAGAACGGCTCGCTCTACCCGGGCCAGGCGGGCTACGGACTCATGGCGTGGCTGGTGCTGCACACGGGCTGGCACGCCTGGCTGGGCCTGCCCGCGGAGGACTGATCCGGAGCGCGACCGCTCCACGCATTTCGGACCACCCGGACCGGTGTGGGAGCATTGGTCGTTACCCGTCCACCATTTACGTGGGAGCAATCATGAGCAAGCGCGGTCGGAAGCGTCGCAGCCGCAAGGGCAGCGCCGCGAACCACGGCAAGCGTCCCAACGCCTGAGACGTAGGTGAAGCGGAGGGTGAGGGCCGAGGAACGAGGCACTCGCCCGGAAGCGGAACCGCAGGCTCGGGCGTTCTGGTGAGCGCCTGAGCTTTCAGGCAGCAGATGCGCCAGAGGCCGCGGACCCCGAGGGGTCCGCGGCCTCTGCCGTTCTCCGGGCCACTAGCCCCGCGTCATGCCCGTCAGCTGCGTGCGGATCCGCACCCGCAGCGTGTGGGGAGCCTGCTCGGCGCACGAGCGGCGCACCAGCTTCTTGACGATCTCCTCGGCGCTGAGCTCCGCCAGGCAGGGCGTGCAGTGCGCGAGGTGGGCGCGCATCCGCCGCTCGTCCTCGGCGGTCATCTCCGAGTCGAGGTACTCGTACAGGTGCACGAGCGCGTGCTCGCACTCCGACTCGCCCGCCGTGTCGTGCGGGATCGGCTGGTTCGCCGCTGGACTCACTGTGCACCTCCGTGCGCCTGCGCCGGAACGAGGCCGCGCTCGACCGCGTAGTCGGCGAGCAGCTCGCGGAGCTGCTTGCGACCGCGGTGCAACCGGGACATCACCGTCCCGATCGGCGTACCCATGATCTCGGCGATCTCCTTGTAGGGGAAGCCCTCGACGTCGGCGTAGTAGACGACCATGCGACGGTCCTCGGGCAGCTCGGCGAGCGCCCGCTTGACGTCCGAGTCGGGGAGCCGGTCGAGCGCCTCGACCTCGGCGGAGCGCAGTCCCTGCGAGGTGTGCGACGCCGCACGCGCGATCTGCCAGTCCTCGACGTCCTCGGTCTGCGACTGCTGGGGCTCCCGCTGCTTCTTGCGGTAGCTGTTGATGAACGTGTTCGTCAGGATGCGGTACAGCCAGGCCTTGAGGTTGGTGCCCGGCTTGTACTGGTGGAAGGCCGCGAAGGCCTTCGCGAAGGTCTCCTGCACGAGGTCCTCGGCGTCGGCCGGGTTGCGCGTCATGCGCAGCGCCGCCGAGTACAGCTGGTCGAGGTGGACGAGGGCGTCGCGCTCGAACCGCGCGGCCCGGTCCGTCGCGTCCTCGCCCTGCGGGGCGCGGTCGGTGCCGGGCTCGAACTCCGCCTCGGCGGCGGAGTCGTCCCGCTCCTCGCCGGCACGCTCGAGGTCGGCAGGGGCACCTGTCAGGTCGTCGCTCATCGGGGCCGAGCCTAGTCCCTGAGCGAGGGGCACGGGCGGCCAGGCAGGCGCCGACCGCCGGGGCTGGGAGAAGGCGTCCACGGGCGCAGGGACGGCGAACAACGGCACCGGCTCGACGACACTGCGCAGACCGGGGCGCGGCAGCGTGGGGGACTGCAGCGGGGGGCGGCCAGGCACTGCGGAGCGAACCGACAGTGGGGGGCGGCCCGACAGTGAGGGACACGGGGTTGAGGGACACGGGGTTGCGATGGACATCGCTCAGAAGAACGCCACGGGATCCGGCGTACATTCCCAGCCGCCGGACTGCGACCCGCGCCACTGTCTGGAATGGTGGACGCATGCTGCTGCGTCGCGTCGCCCGTCCCCTCCTGGCCGCCCCGTTCGTCTACGACGGCGTCCAGGCCGTCCTGCACCCGGCCGAGCACGTCGAGGCCGCCCGGCCGCTGACGGACAAGGTCACCGCGCGTCTCGGGGTCGCGCCGCTCAGCGACCCCCACCTCACGATGGCCGTGCGCATCCACGGCGGGATGACGGCCGTCCTCGGCGTGGCGCTGGGCGCCGGCTTCTTCCCGCGGGTCGCGTCGGTGAAGCTGGCCGCGCTGACCGCGCCCCTCGCCGTCGTCCACGAGCCGTTCACGTCCAAGGGCGAGGTGCGCCAGCAGAGGATGGGCCGCTTCGTGCGCACCGTCGGCTACGTGGGTGCCGCGCTGATCGCGGGGGTGGACCTCGAGGGCCGACCCGGCATCTCCTGGCGGGTCAGCAACGCCCGCAAGCAGCGCGCCAAGGCGCACACCGCCGAGTGAGAGCCCGCGGGGCGAAACGCCGCCGCCCCGGCCTGACCTCACCCGATAGCCTGGGAGCCATGACGACGACCCTCCCGGTGCCCGTGCCTCCCGCCAACCTCTGGGATGCTCCCGTCGCCCCGGGCCCGCTCGACGCCGTCGTCGAGATCCCGGGCTCCAAGTCGCTGACCAACCGCCTCCTGGTGCTCGCCGCGCTCGCCGACGGCCCCGGCACCCTGCGCGGCGCCCTGCGGAGCCGCGATGCCGACCTGATGATCGGCGCCCTCCGGGCCCTCGGCGTCATCATCGAGGAGGGCGACTCCCCCTCGACGCTCCACGTGACCCCGGGGCCTGTGCGCGGTGACGTCGACATCGACACCGGGCTCGCCGGCACGGTCATGCGGTTCCTGCCGCCCGTGGCCGCGCTGGCCGACGGCGAGGTCCGCTTCGACGGCGACCCCCAGGCCCGTGCGCGCCCGATGGGACCGGTGCTGCGGGCGCTCCACGCGCTGGGCGTCACGGTCACCGGCCCGGACGGCGTCCTGCCGGCCGCCCTCCCCTTCACGGTCCACGGGCAGGGCGGCCTGCGCGGCGGTGCGGTCGACGTCGACGCGTCGGCGTCGTCGCAGTTCGTCTCCGGCCTCCTCCTCGCCGCGGCCCGCTACGAGCAGGGCCTGAGCCTGCGCCACGTCGGCACGACGCTGCCGAGCCTGCCCCACATCGAGATGACGGTCGCGACGCTGCGCGAGGCGGGCGTCGTCGTCGACGACTCTCGTGACGGCATCTGGGTCGTCTCCCCCGGCCCGGTCGCGGCCCGGGACGTGCGCGTCGAGCCCGACCTGTCGAACGCCGCCCCGTTCCTCGGGGCAGCGCTCGTGGCAGGCGGCCGCGTGTCCGTGCCGGGATGGCCGACGACGACGACGCAGCCGGGCGCCCTCGTCCCCGGCCTGCTCGAGCAGATGGGCGGCACGGCCACCGTCGAGAACGGCGTGTGCACCGTGACCGGGGACGGCACGGTCCGCGGCATCGACGTCGACCTGCGCGCCGCCGGCGAGCTCGCGCCGACCTTCGCCGCGCTGGCGGCGCTCGCCGACTCCCCCAGCCGCCTGCGCGGCATCGCACACCTACGCGGCCACGAGACGGACCGGCTGGCGGCGCTCGCCACCGAGATCACGCGTCTCGGTGGCCGGTGCGAGGAGACCCGCGACGGCCTCGTCATCACGCCGCGACCCCTGCACGCCGGCGTCTTCCACAGCTACCACGACCACCGCATGGCCACCTCGGGCGCCCTCCTCGGGCTGCGCGTCCCAGGCGTGCAGGTGGAGAACGTCGAGACGACCGCCAAGACGCTGCCCGGCTTCGCCGCCATGTGGGCGGGCATGCTCTGATGGCGCGGCGCGCGCGGGACGAGCACGAGAGCTTCGAGCGGGGCGGCAAGGGCTCCACGCGCGCCCGGACCAAGATCCGCCCGAAGCACGAGGACGCCGTCGCGGGCTTCGTGACCGGCGTCGACCGTGGGCGCTACACGCTGCTCGTCGGCGAGGGCGCCGCGGAGGAGCGGGTCGTGCTGGCCATGAAGGCGCGCGAGCTGACCCGCAACCGCGTCGTCGTCGGCGACCGCGTCGAGGTCGTCGGCGACACCTCGGGCGCGAAGGACACGCTCGCGCGCATCGTGCGGATCTCGGAGCGCACCTCGGTGCTGCGCCGCACCGCCGACGACACCGATCCCTACGAGCGGATCGTCGTCGCGAACGCCGACCAGCTCGTCATCGTCACGGCCCTGGCCCAGCCCGAGCCGCGGACGGGCATGATCGACCGCGCGGTCGTCGCCGCGTACGACGCCGGGATGGACGTCCTGCTGTGCCTGACGAAGGCCGACCTGGCTCCGGCCGACGAGCTGCGCGGGCTCTACGAGCCGCTGGGGGTGAAGGTCGTGGTGACCCGGCCGCACCCGGGCCGCGGCCGCTTCGGCGACTCGCTCGCGCTGGACCCGGCGTCGGTCGAGGAGGTCCGCGCGCTGCTGCTCGGGCGCGTGTCGGTGTTCCTCGGGCACTCGGGGGTCGGCAAGTCGACGCTCGTGAACGCCCTGGTGCCCGGCGCGAGGCGGGCGACGGGACACGTGAACGACGTGACGGGTCGCGGGCGCCACACGTCGACCTCGGCGATCGCGCTGCGGTTGCCCTCCTCCGTGGTGACCGAGCCGGTGGAGATCGCGGCGTCCGGCGACGGGGGGCGTGTGTGCGCGCCGGCGGCGACCGGTGCGCACGAGCCGGCGCCCGGCGGCGCGCACGAGGGTGCGAACGGCGCCGCGTACGACGGCTGGGTCGTGGACACGCCCGGTGTGCGGTCGCTCGGCCTGGCGCACGTCGAGGTCGACCATCTCCTCCAGGCCTTCGAGGACCTCGACGAGGCCGCGGAGGACTGCCCGCGAGGGTGCACGCACCTCGACTCTGCCCCCGACTGCGCGCTCGACGAGTGGCTCGAGGAGGCGCCAGACGACGACGTGCGCGCGACACGAGAGGTGCGGCTCGTGAGTTTCCGCCGCTTGCTGGCCTCTCGCACCGCTAGCGTGTGACCCGTGACCCCCGCGCGCACGTACGAGGATGACCTGCGTCTTGCCCACGTCATCGCCGACCAGGTCGACGCGATGACGATGGAGCGCTTCCGCGCGCTCGACCTGCGGGTCGAGACGAAGCCGGACAACACCCCCGTCTCCGACGCCGACAAGGCGGCCGAGGGCTTCATCCGCGCCCAGCTAAGAAGGGCCCGCACGCGGGACGCCGTCGTCGGCGAGGAGTTCGGGAGCGCGGGCGAGGCGTCGCGACGTTGGATCATCGACCCGATCGACGGCACGAAGAACTTCGTGCGCGGCGTGCCCGTCTGGGCAACGCTCATCGCGCTGGCGGACGGCGACGAGATCGTGATGGGCCTCGTCTCCGCCCCGGCGCTCGGCCGGCGTTGGTGGGCGGCAAAGGGCTCCGGTGCCTGGACCGGGCGGTCGCTCTCCGCGGCGTCGCGCCTGTCCGTCTCCGGTGTCCGCAAGCTCGAGGACGCCTCGTTCAGCTACTCCTCCCTCGACGGCTGGGAGGAGCACGACAAGCTCAACGGCTTCCTGGACCTGGCTCGCCGCTGCTACCGCACGCGCGGGTACGGCGACTTCTGGTCGTACATGCTGGTGGCCGAGGGTTCTGCCGACGTCGCGGCCGAGCCCGAGCTGGAGCTCTACGACATGGCGGCCCTCGTCCCGATCGTCACCGAGGCCGGCGGCCGCTTCACCTCCTTGGAGGGCGAGCCCGGCCCCTGGGGCGCGAACGCACTGGCCACCAACGGCCACCTGCACGACGAGGTCCTGGTCTACCTCGGCTGATGCCGGAGGTGCAGCGGAGGTTGAGGGCCGACGGAGGAGGCACTCGGCCGCAGCGGAACCGCAGGTATCAGCCGCAACAGGCTCGGCTGATGCCGGAGGTGCAGCGGACGACTCCCCTACCGCGCCGCGCTCACGACCGCGGGATCAGCAGCAGTTCCTCCGGCGCGTACCAGAGAAGGTCGCGGTCGGTGACCCGTTGGATCGCGTCCTGGAGGGCGGCGTCGCCCTCGGGTCCGTCGGTGGCCGCGGCCTGGATGACGTCGGCGACGTCGACGGCGGCCTCCGGCTCGTCGACGTGGATCGCCACGATGGCGGTGTCCGGGTGGTCCTGGTGCACACAGACCTGGGAGGCCACGTGCCCCTCGTCGCGCGCCGGGTGGACCAGCGCGTCCGGCACCTCGACCGTGACGACCACGCGCAGGCGGCTGCTCGACGGGCTCTCCGCGACCAGCAGGAGCGAGTCGTGCGCTGCGGCGAGGAACGCCAGGTACTCGAGCCCCTCCTCGTCCTCGTCCGGTTCGGCTGCCTGGAGCGCCGCAGTCACGGCGTGCGCGGGCCTGCTGGGAACCGTCCAGGACGCGCCCCCTGCGGTGACCGTGGCGGAGTCGAGCTCGTCGAGCGTGGCGGGCACGTAGAGGCGCATGGCTCGATTGTGCCGGACCGCCCGGAGCGCGGCGCCACGGGGCGCTGCGTGCTGTGCGCTCATGCACCGAGGGCATGGCGGAGCTCCTCGGCAGTCGTCACGGGGCGGTCGCACACGAACCCGCGGCACACGTAGGCGGCGGCTCCCCCCTCGATGGTCGGCCGACCGGCGAGCAACGGGACGCCGTCCTGGTCCGGCCCGCCGACGGTCACCACGAGCCCTGGCGACGGCGCCGCCCGCGCCACCCGCTCGAGCGCGGCCCGCTCGCCGTCGTCGGCCCCCACGATCGCCACCTGGAGCGGGCCGGCGGCGAGCGCCTCGGCCACCGCCAGGGTCCAGCCGGCGAACCGAGGGGCCTGCCGCGCGAGACCGGCCGCCGTCGCGACCGCCGCCTCGGCCGCCTCGCGGTGCCGGGCAGAACCGGTCAGCGCCGCGTAGGTGCACAACGCACCGGCGATCGCTGACTGCCCCGACGGCTCCACGCCGTCGGTCGGGTCCTTCGGCCGCGCGAGGAGCCGGTCGGCGTCGTCGGCGGTGTCATAGAACCCGCCCGCACGGTCGGCGAACCGTCGCAGGGCGACCTCGAGCAGGTCCCCTGCCGCCTCGAGCCACCGTGGGTGGCCGGTGGCCTGGTGGAGCGCCAGCAGACCTTCCGCGAGGTCGCCGTAGTCGGCGGCGACGCCGAGCGCAGCGCCGGCGACGCCCGCCCGCGACGTGCGCCGCAGCCGGCCGTCGACGAGATGGGTGCCGAGCACCAGGTCGGCACACTCCCGTGCGGCGTCGAGGTAGGCCGGCTCTCCGAGCAGCGTGCCGGCCTCCGCCAGCGCTGCGACCGCCAGCCCGTTCCAGGCGGTGACCACCTTGTCGTCCCGTGCCGGCTGGGGGCGCGTGGACCGCGCGGAGCGCAGCCGGCCCCGGACCTCGGCCCACCAGCCGGGGTCCGGGTCGGTGCGCAGCTGGAGCGTCGAGCTGCCGTGCTCGAACGTCCCGTCCGGAGTGACGGACAGCACCCGCGCCGCGCGGGCGCCGTCGTCCGGGCCCAGGACCTCCGCGAGCTGTGCCGGGGTCCACGCGTAGGTGAGGCCCTCCACGCCGGCCGCATCGGCGTCGAGCGACGACGCGAAGCCGCCCTCGGGCGTCCGCAGATCGGTCAGCAGGAAGCCGGCGGTCTCCCGGGCCACGCGTTCGGCCAGCGGCGACCCGGTCGCACGGTGCAGGTGCAGGTAGACCCGCAGGAGCTGCGCGTTGTCGTAGAGCATCTTCTCGAAGTGCGGCACCACCCAGGCGGTGTCGACGGAATACCGGGCGAAGCCGCCGGCGAGCTGGTCGTTGATGCCGCCGCGGGTCATGGCCTCGCACGTGCGCTCGGCCATGCTCAGGGCCGCGATGTCGCCGGTCCGCGCGTGGTGACGCAGCAGGTGCTCGAGCGTCATCGACGGCGGGAACTTGGGTGCCCCGCCGAAGCCACCGTTGACGGGGTCGGCGTCGCGGGTCAGGAGGGCGATCGCGTGGTCGAGCGCCGCCTCGTCGAGAGGCTCGCCGGGCAGCGACCTCGTCAGGCGGCCGAGGACGCCCGCAATCTGCCCGCCCTGGTGCAGGACCGCGTCGCGGCGCTGCGCCCAGGCGTCGTCGACGGCGTCGAGCACCTGCAGGAAGACTTCGCGGGGGTAGTACGTGCCGCAGAAGAACGGCTCGGCGTCCGGCGTCAGGAAGCACGTCATGGGCCAGCCGCCCTGGCCCGTCGTGGCGGTCGTCGCGGCCATATAGACGGCGTCGACGTCGGGTCGTTCCTCGCGGTCCACCTTCACCGCGACGAACCGACCGTTGACCGCCGCCGCCACCTCCTCGTCTTGGAAGGACTCGTGCGCCATGACGTGGCACCAGTGGCAGGCCGCGTAGCCGACCGAGAGCAGGACCGGCACGTCGCGCCGTCGCGCCTCCGCGAACGCCTCCTCGCCCCACTCCCACCAGTCGACCGGATTGTCCGCGTGCTGGAGCAGATACGGGCTCGTCACGCGGGCCAGCCGGTTCACCACCGCCGCCTCCTCGCGTGCCCGTCGGCTCAGCGCGCCGGGCCGTCGTCCCGCGGCTCGCCGTACCGGACGTCGCGGTCGCCACCGTCCCGGGGGCCACTGTCCCGGGCGCCACCGATGCGGTCGCCGCCG
>Ga0075011_10001030_pt1 | contig 14920 bp, 12 predicted proteins | sample TARM_MetaG_T_14_FD_72354 | JGI IMG/M metagenome (GOLD analysis project Ga0075011, IMG submission 72354) | Freshwater microbial communities from Pennsylvania, USA, analyzing microbe dynamics in response to fracking - TARM_MetaG_T_14 | ecosystem: Environmental > Aquatic > Freshwater > River...
CGTTGTGACACTTGAGACAGAAACTCAGGTAACTGGAAAACACCACCATAAAATGACATACAGTAAATACACTGCTGCACAGAATGGTGGTTGTCAACTGACATGTCATTGTCACAAGCAATCGTTGTGGATTGGCAGGCGCTTACCGTGACTATTTTTCTATCACTTGAGACAACATCAGCCGACATTGATGCACCAGGTGTATTCATCACCGCCCATGCAGCGACAGACTGGAATGGGATCCAAATTGCAATAGTGAGCATCATGACAAACACATACCGCGTCAACATTGTGACCCAACCCTCTAACAATAACCCATGTTATTGTATGGTTATATGTTTAAATTGACCACTAACTTCGTTGAAAAAAGTGAATCAAATCAAATATCTGTAGCGATATAATTTATCATCAGCAATTTTAGGCATTAAAGGACCATGATCGCTAGTTCAACGATGTTCATAGCACCTACGATAAGTTTAAGTTCAGTCTTTGTGATCACGAACACATTCGATTTCGTTTTCAACATCGCGACATTTAGCCGCAGGCCGATTGCCTTTCATGCAAAGACAACCGGCCTATATCAAGGCATTAAAAAACGAAACGGACCAGTTCATCCCCGAGTTCCGGCACTTTAATTTTCACAATGGCTTTGGCATTTTTTTCTAAAGTCACGCCATTGCCTTTCAGTGAATTCTCGCCAGCAGGTGATAATGTGATCACCTGTTTACGCCCCCTATTCAGTAGGATCACTTCTCCTGTAGCGTTTTTAGTATCGACAAGGTTTTCATGTTCACGCAGAAAAACTGTCACCATCTCCGGTTGGGCCACTAATTCTACCGTCATTTTTTTTCCTTCGATGATCTGCCCCCCATGTATGGGTTTTAAATCACCGTGCGCGAACACGGCAGCAGACAGAGAGAGTCCAAACATCATAACGAATAATTTATTCATAGCTTTTTATCCTTTTGTTCAGAAAATTAGAAGGCTTCATCGTTTTTATCCTGAAGCAACATCTGTAATGGTGGTTGCCCGAATAACCAGAACATTAATGGTGTTAATAACGTATCCAATAATGTTGAACTTATCAGCCCACCAAAGATCACTACAGCGACAGGATGGAGTATTTCTTTACCGGGTGCATCGGCGGCTAAAAGTAACGGCAACAGCGCAAATGCGGCAACCAGCGCGGTCATCAATACCGGTGTCAGGCGCTCCAGTGAGCCTCGGATGATCATGGCTTTGCCAAAAGTTTCGCCTTCAAATTTACACAGGTTAATGTAATGACTGATCTTGAGTATGCCGTTACGTGTGGCGATCCCAGTCAGGGTAATAAAACCAACCAGAGAGGCTACCGACAGGGATATATCGGCTAACCACATTGCGATCACACTGCCGATCAACGCCATTGGAATATTGCCCATGATCATGAATGCCAAACGGGATGAGCGGTAACGACTGTAAAGCACCATAAAGATCAGCGAGAGTGAGACCAGCGATAACAAGGCAATCAGGCGAGTTGCTTGCTCCTGAGCCTGAAATTGACCTTCCAAGTTAATGAAATAGCCTTCTGGTAAATTGGCATTGCTGACTTTTTGGCGGATCTGTTCAATAACCGCAGACATATCTGAGCCATCGGTATTCGCAGCAATGACTATTCGACGGCGACTGTTTTCACGGCCAATCTGATTTGGTCCATCGGCTTCTTCAATATTGGCGACTCGCGATAACGGGATCCGGCCATGTGGCGAGTCGATCAGCATGTTGGCTAACCCTTGTGGATTCCGCTCGGCATCGGGTAAGCGGATCACAAGATTAAAGCGTTTATTGCCATCAATGATCTGCGTGACGGTGTCACCCTCGGTGAGCGTTTCCAGCGTAGACAATAACTGTCCTGGCGAGATGCCATACAAAGCCGCCTGTGCATAATCCAGACGCACCTTGATTTGTGGAATTAACACCTGTTTCTCGATTTGTAGATCGGTCAGCCCAGGGATCTGTGCCAGCTGATCGCGCAGATTAGCGGCCTGACCACGCAGGGTATCGAGATCATCGCCAAAAATTTTGATAGCTATCTGTGCGCGAACCCCGGAAAGAAGATGGTCTAACCGGTGAGAGATGGGCTGACCTAATAATGCCACTGCCGGTAAAGGCATCAGGCGCTCACGGATATCCGCCATGATCTCTTCTTTACTGCGCTCACTTTTCTTCAGGTCGACATCCAGTTCGCTGGAGTGTACTCCTTCGGCATGTTCATCCAGCTCGGCGCGTCCGGTACGGCGGCCCACACTTTTGACTTCTGGTACTTCTAAAATCGCTTGTTCCGCCAGTTTTCCAACCTGATTGGATTCCTCCAGTGATGTACCTGGATTCAGCAATAAACTGATGGTAAGCGTACCTTCGTTAAATGAGGGTAAAAATGCTCTCGGAAAGAATGGCACGGTAGCCAGCGTAACGAACAGCACACAAACCGTGCCGATTAGGATCGGCTTGGCCCGATCAAAACTTGCTTCCAATAAGCGTTTGTCCCATCGTTTTAAGTGGGCTACCAGAAAGGAATCGCCGTGTGCGATATGTTTCATCTTTGGTAACAGGAAGAAACACATGACGGGCGTTACCGTCAAGGCGACCAGCATACTGGAGAGGATTGAGGTGATATATGCGATTCCCAGCGGCACAAACAGGCGGCCTTCGATCCCCGGTAAGGCAAACAACGGCACAAAAACCATCACCACGACTAATGTCGCAATCACCACGCCGGAACGAACTTCGTTACAGGCGGCAGCGATGGTTTTAATGATGTTGGCAATGCCTTGTGGTTTGTGTTGTTTGAGACGGCGCAGAACGTTCTCGACATCGACTAAGGCATCATCGACCAATTCACCGATGGCAATAGCCAATCCGCCCAGTGTCATCACGTTGATCGACAGGCCCATCAACTTAAACACCAACGCAGTGATCGCCATGGATAAGGGGATGGCGGTAAGCGAAATCAGTGTGGTTCGGGTATTCAGCAAGAAAAGGAACAGGATCACGGCCACCATGATGGCACCATCGCGCAGGGCTTCCTGTACGTTCATGATCGAAGCGTCAATAAAGTCCGCTTGTCGGAAAGAAATCTGCGGCTGACTCATTCCCGGTGGTAATGATTTGCTTAATGAGTTCAGCGCTGCTTCAATCTGGCCGGTTAGTTTTACGGTGTCAGCATTGGGCTGCTTCTGAACACTGACAATAACAGCCGGATCACCATTAAACCCGGCATCACCACGTTTGAATGCGGCGGCAAATTTGACATCAGCAATCTGCTTAAGCTGAATGGGATTGTCATTGTTAACAGCAACCGCAATATTCTTCAAATCATCCAGTCGTGTCGTGCGGCCCAGATTCCGGATCAGATATTCCCGTGAATTTTTCTCCAGAAAACCGCCACTGGTATTGCTGGAAAATGCCGCCAGTGAGGATTCTAATTGCTCGAAACTGATCCCTAACTGATTCATGAGGGCGGTGTTAGGTTCAACACGAAACTGCCGGACCTCACCGCCAATGGGGATCACCTGTGCAATGCCTGAAATGGAAAGCAAACGAGGCCGGAGCACAAAATCGACATATTCCCGGGTCTGCATCGGCGTGGCTTTGACCGAGTTAGCAGGAAAGGCGATGAGCATAATTTCGCCCATCACGGACGAAATTGGCCCCATGGTGGGGCTAACGCCTTCGGGGAGTTGCTCGCGAACTTCAATTAGCCGCTCTGAAACCAGTTGCCGGTTTCGGTAAATGTCGGAACCCCACTCAAATTCTGCGTAGACAATGGATAATCCAACACCGGAAACGGAGCGGACACGGGTTACCCCCGGCATACCATTCAGACTGGTTTCCAATGGGAAAGACACGAGTTGTTCAACTTCTTCCGGTGCCATTCCTCCCGCTTCAGTCATGATTGTGACCGTGGGTTTATTGAGATCGGGAAATACATCAACGGGCATCTGCCATGCAGTGAAACCACCATAAACCAGTAGCATCAGAGCAAAAGCCATGATCATGAGCCGGTTACGCAGGCTTGTATTAACTATCCAACTAAACATAGCTATCCTCAGCGGATCTGGTTAAGTAACGTGACACCTTTGACGACAACACGCTGTTGTGGCTTAAGGCCGGAAACGACCACTTGATCGCTATTGAGTGGTTGTATTTGAACTGACTCAGCCCGAAAGCTTTCTGGTGCCTCGTGTAACCAGACAATTGGTTCATTTGCCGCGTTTTTCACAATGGCGGAGATCGGCAACACGGTTCCTGTGACTGACTGATTAGTCTGCGCGATAAGTTTCACCGGCTGTCCCAGCACCAAGTTAGTGGCATTATTTGTTCTGAACAACAGCGGAATAGAGCCTTCCCGTAAAGCTCTGCCGCTTCCGACAAAGCTCAGATCACCGCTTTCACCCTGGATATTGGCTGAAACAATACGAGCTGCGATTTGGGGGTTATAAGCAAAAGCCTCGACCATTAATCGCTGAGGATCAATGATCTCAAAGAGCACCTCTTTGCTTTCTACTACCTGACCGTTTATCGCCGTCGTTGAAGCAATCACACCATCAACCGGTGACAGAAGCAGTTCAGCCTGAGTAACCCCTTTTTTTAATGCGTTCATTTGTGCGTGCAATGCAGCGACTTCGGATTTAGCGGCATCAATGTCTTTGCGGGGAACTGAATTAGCTAATGACTGTAACCGGGCCAATTCTTTTTGCGCTAACTGAACGCGAACCTGCCAGTCAGCTATCTGAGTTTGCTGGTTGGCCAGATCGATGGCCGACACCGACGGAATGACCTGAGCTAACACTTCACCTTTCCTGACCCGTTGCCCTAATATTGGTAAGCCATTTGGCCCTGACTGCAATCGACCTGCCTGTAACGGTTGTACCAAGCCGCTGGTATTCGGATCCATAACGACATGACCATTCAATTCCAGTGTTTGTGCCACGCGACTTTCGGATGAAACCAGTGTTCTTAGTTCCAGTTTGCGTTGCGTGGCTTTAGGCATAAACACACGACCATCGGGTAGCCGCTGTGGTTTTTCGCCGACGCTTGCGACTGCCATGTTTCCCGATGTGGGGGTGGAATGATCTTCGTCACCATGTGCATATACTATGAATGGAGACAACAGCAGACTCATACTTAAAATCAAAGAGTTAACTCTCATTGTCTTTATCTCCGGGTAATTAAGCGTCGGCGACGCAACACAAAAAATAAGAACAACAACATAGCCGCCGCACTCGCACTTAAAATGATGAGAACTGGGGTTGTCTTCTTTGTAGCTACAGATGAATGTTTTGCCGTGTTTGTATCTAACGTGGTTTCCAGTAGATCAGACTGATCCTCCTGAGTTAAGGTGATCAGGAGGCTATACTGGCCGGGTTTTTCCAGAAATGGTGCAGCGACAGTGTAGGTGCCTGCGCTGATCTCTTTGGCTTTGCCTTGCCAATCATCACTTTCTAGTTCCAGAGTTGCCCCTGTAACGGGAACGTTATCCGTAAATCGATCCAGATAAATGACGAGTTGTTCGTGTTGAGGAACGACAACTATTTCAAAGCTTTCACTCTGCGCTGTTGCTCGTTGGATGGAATTAGTTACTACGGATGGCGTTGGCACCGCATCATCATGGCCTTCATGCGCTTGTAATAACAAAGGAACACTCAATAGCAAGAGACTGAAAAATAGTTTTTCTAATCCCATCCATCGGTAAATAGATCGCTGAAATATCATTAAGGTAGCACTCCAATAGCCTGGTTATAACGGGCAATCGCGCGTGATTTTTCTAACCGCGCTCGGTTTAATGCGAGCTCGGCATCAAATTTTTCATTTTCCGTTTTGAGATATGTTGGTAAGTCTAACTGTCCGTTTTGAAACGCTTTTTTTAACCAGCCATAGGTTTTTTGGCTTTCGCTGTAACGTCTCATCGCATACTGTTCAGCTTCTGTGGTTAATTGCCACTCATAACGGGATGCGTCTAATTCCGCCTGTAATTGGCGAAATAGTAAGTCTCGCGCTACGGTCGCCTCCGTCAAATCGGCAGACGCCGCTAAGGATTTAGGTAAATTCCGGTTATCGGTTGAAAACGGCAGAGTGAATTTAACACCGATATCTTTAGAAAATGGTTCTCCTGCTCGATCTTTTGCTTGCCCTAGTGTGAAGGATAGTTCCGGACTTTCCCGTGTATCTGTCATCGTCTCTTTTAATTTGCGGCGTGTTTTTTCTGCAATAGCCTGTGAAGCCATCAGATATGGGTGTTGTTGTAACTGATCTTTATTTTTTGGTGTGGTCACTTCGCTATCAAGCTCGGTGATGATTTCATTGGTTAATGCCTGATATTGTAAAACAGCGTATTGATATGCAGTTTGTGCGCGGGTTTGCTCAACTTTTATTTGCTGTTCTGTCGCGATGATCTGGCTTAGATCTGCGGTAGATAATTCGCCATTTTCAACTCTACGTTTTATTTCGGCGACCAACTGAGAGATTTCCCGGCTTTTCCTTTGTGTAAACTGAAGTTCGTTATCGGCCAGCCGGGCTTGCCAATAACGCTCACGGATCAGTCCTGCTAATCTTAATTTAGAAGCAATGAGTTTAGAATTAAAAGCTTGTTGTTCAGCATCCAGAGTGGCTTGCTGACTTCCTTTTTGTCCTGGTAACCACAGAGGAATAGCCAGTTCCGTTTCCCAAGACTGACTACCGGTATTTTCAAAGACCCGATCGGTTTGATGAGCCAGAGACATTGAGGGGGCAGCAGGCGTCCAGCTTTCACTCGCCTCTTGTCGGGCACTGAGTTCATCAGTTCGCAGTGTACGTGACATTGCTTCGGGTTGCTGCGTCCAGACTTGTTCAACGACGTCATGTAATGAACGAGGATATCCTGGCGAGCTCAGAATGAGTGTCGCAACGAATAATACCTCTAATAAGTGAGGGGTTCGTCTCCATGGAGTCATTGACACACCTGAGAATAATCCGTTATGTGAATAGTCTTCTCATTATCAATATTAAAGCTAACAGGTATCTGACATCCACATTACAAATTGGTAAGATTGATCTATCTGAGTTATGGCTTGATACTTTTTTAAGCAAAAAAACCGGTACATCGACCGTATGAAAGGATTTCATGTGGGCATTTCGTCACTTGATGGTAATCAGGTATTGCTATATAACGAGTTCATGAGAATGCCTCATCTAATGGAAAGCGACAGGTAAACACCGTTAATCGTTCGTCGGATGTCACAAAAAGAGAGCCTCCATGTGCTTCTATGATAGAACGTGTGATAGCAAGCCCTAATCCAGTCCCCTCAGTCTGATGTTGACGAGCGGAGTCTCCACGATAAAATCGATCGAATAATCTTGGTAATTGTGAAGCAGGTATAGGAGATCCAGGATTTGACACGCTTACCTCTATTTCCGTCGCAGAGGATCCAATATGGACATAGATTTTGGAGTTAGATGGTGTATGGCGTATCGCATTTGAAAGCAGATTACTAAAGGTTCGTCGGATCATAAGCCGGTCCCCCCATAATTGAGCATTACCCTGTCGCATAATTCGTACATGCTTATCACTGGCGAGAGGTTCAAAGAATTCAAGTAAATCATCTACTTCTTGAGCAAGATCCAATTTATCTTGTTGCAAACTCAATAAACCATGTTCTGATTTTGCCAAGAATAACATGTCGCTAATCATACGGGCCAAGCGTTCATATTCTTCTAAACTGGAATACAACACTTCACGATAATCGTCGGCACTACGCTCTTTACCAAGGGCAACTTGAGTTTGCATCATCAGATTACTCACCGGAGTTCGGAGTTCATGGGCAATGTCAGAGGAAAACTCCGATATACGACGAAAGGATTGCTCCAAACGATCGAGCATAGTGTTGAAGGATAAAATAGGAGCGTGTAATTCTCTAGGCGTAGACTCCAATGAGAGTCGTTGGTCCAGCTTGTCAGCTGTTATGCTGGTTGAAACTCTGGCTAAATCATGTAATGGTTTGAGACCTAGGCGAGAGGCTATCCATCCAAGAAATAGTGAAGCCAATGCTAGCCCACCAGTAAACCAAGAAAGCCAAGCCTTCATTTCATGAATGAAAAATTGGTGGTATTGGGTATTTAGAATCACGCGAATAATAACCTGTTGGCGAGAGTCTGATTTACCAATTGTGACATTTAAAACTTGACTGCGAAGAGAGTCGTCTTGTTCACTGATATGAGGTGGTTGGTAGTACTTGGCAACCACATCGAGACCCGGCGGATTGAGCTTGCTTGATGATCGTGAATAAACCAGAACTTTATTATTAGTATCAGTTATGATAATGAATAGATCATGATGCCCGGCTAGTGCGTCATCAATCTGCCGGTTTAATACTAGCCAATCAATGTATCCAGTTTGGTTTTGCATTAACAAAAAATTTTTGGTTAATTGCAGTTTACCATGTATATCCTTGTCATTTTGCTGGGAAAAATGTAATTCAAGTGCGTGCACCAATAGTAAACAGGCGATGAGCCAAGTCCCAATCATGACGATACCAAACAAGATGCTCAAACGGGCCGTCAGGGATGAGAACACTCTCATTAGTCGCGCTCCTCCATAACGTAGCCCATGCCTCGCACTGTGTGGATCAACTTAGGTGAGAAATCATCATCAATTTTGCTACGTAAGCGCCGTATGGCGACATCAATTACATTGGTATCACTATCGAAGTTCATATCCCACACCAAAGATGCAATAAGGGATCGAGGAAGGACTTCACTGGTTCGCCGTAGCAATATTTCCAACAAGGCAAATTCCTTCCCTGATAAATATATGCGTTTACCGTCACGAGTAACACGACGACGTTGCACATCCAGCGTCAAGTCAGCCAAGCTAAGACTATCCGGTTGTAGTTGCTTACCACGACGTAACAAGCTTTTGACTCGAGCAAGAAGTTCAGCAAATGCAAAGGGCTTAACTAGGTAATCATCCGCGCCCAATTCTAACCCTTTAACTCTATCTTCCAACGCATCCTTGGCTGTCAAGACCAGTACTGGCTCATCATGTTCGGCCTTCCGTAGACGCTGCAATACCTGCCAACCATCGATCCCTGGCAACATAATGTCGAGGATCAATAAGTCATACTGATTTTCCAAGGCTGCGTGCAAACCATCAACACCATCTTGCATCAAGTCTACTACATACCCAGCTTCTGTCAGACCCTGTTGCAAGTAGCCGCCTGTTTTTGCTTCATCTTCGACTATCAAAATCTTCATGACTTCATCTTTAGATTGGGAAAGGTAAAATGAGTATGACCTAGAGTGCTCTACAGATTCATGTTTCTAACAAAGTTGTACCGCTGCCGTCATCAATATTTAGTTATTGAGTCCTCCAAATATGAACAATTAGAGATATACACCGGCCTCCAATGGCCAAACTTCAGCCGATGCAACCTCCAACATGCCATACACGATACGAGGCCTATTTGGACTACCGCTGTGACACACTAAGGGGTATCTGGGTGATGTGGGTCTTTACCTACCACGGCTGGCGCAACCTTTGAAGGTGAGCCCAAAGTCTTAGGCTGTGTGGTGGTAGATCCACTGATCGGAGTCGCCATCATCGAGTCATGCATGGCCTTCATCTGCTCCTGAGTCATCGGCATCTGCTCATGAGTCATCGGCATGGCCTGGTCCTTCGTGGGTTGCGAGGTTTCAGTTTCAGCTTGAACTGTACTCGTCAACACAGCAGATACCAAGCCCAGCAGACCCATCAAGGATAGTCGAACTAAGTTCGTTTTCATCATAAAGACTCCTTACATGTTGATTTCCAATGAGCATGTACTGTTCACCAGTTACTGAGGAGGCAGTGTGTTCCACAAGCCTTCAAACTGCATTAGCAGCACCGGATTGCCCCCCTGCGGTTGTTTGATGTTCCGCAATAAATTAGTCTGCCGAAACACTCAACTATTATTTAACCCACCCCACGCTCACTGAGTTAATGTCGTTGGCGGCTAAACTTCAAGCCTGAATAGTCACCCGTTGATGTTTGTCACATTCAAGATCAAAATCCCAGCCAACATTTCACCGCTTGGACTCTTTGCGCTCATAGGTAGGTATTTTTTTCGTAATAACACCATCAGTAGTAGCTCCTACGGACGGCTGCTGTACAGAGGTGGCTCCATGACAGGGTGTCATGACATGAACCTCCGCAGCTTGGGTAACACCAGCGACAAACAACACCGAAGCCAAGCCAACCAACATAATGATTTTGTTCATAATAATCTCCTAATAATCACCACTTAGTCTCCAGTCTATCAACGACCGAAGCACCCGTTCAGCACTTAACCTTCATATTGAAATTAGCCTAAGAACGATGAGAACTGTCTGACACTGACATTACATTGATGTCATGTAGGGCCATTTGCCATTTCAGCTCAGGAGATCAGACAAGGAGACACTACACTGAGGTAGGAATCGTTATAAATACGTTGTTATCTCGAATTAACAAAAGGAGAGCATCATGGACCCCAAACTCGATTTAAATACAAGAAGCACGGCTGGATTTTGGCACTCTCGCTTTGCCATTGGCCTCATTGTCATCGGTGCTATCGCGGGTTACTTTTTAGTGACAGAACATCTGGCACATGTGATCGGTGTACTACCTTATCTGTTGTTACTGGCTTGTCCATTGATGCATGTATTTATGCACGGTGGACATGGCAGCCATGGGCACGGTGAAGGTAGCGGCGATAGTGGGCATTGTAGCCATGGTCAACATGGCGATACTAAAAAACCAGATGAAAAATCAGAACCGACAGATAAAGGAGATCGATCATGAACCATGATATGTCGGCTTATGGCCTTTGGTTTTTGGTCTTCCTGAATTCGGCGATATTCATCATGTTTGCGTTTAGCTTTTTCAAACCGCAAACAGCCCGCGATTGGCGTACATTTGGCTCATTTGCCGCGTTCGTTGTCGCTTTATTTGCCGAGATGTATGGTTTTCCATTAACCATTTATCTGCTTTCTGGTTGGCTACAAACTAAATACCCAAACCTGGATCTGCTGTCTCATAACGCGGGGCATTTATGGTCAACACTGTTTGGCGGCACCGGTGATCCTCACTTTGGCCTACTGCACATCCTTAGCTACCTTGTGATTGGCATCGGCTTTTATTTGTTATCCAGTGCCTGGCATGTACTTTATTTTGCCCAAAGAGAAAACCGGCTGGCGGTTACCGGTCCATATGCGAAAGTCAGACATCCACAATATATTGCCTTTGTCTTGATCATGTTTGGCTTCCTGCTCCAGTGGCCAACATTACTCACTTTATTAATGTTTCCTGTTTTGCTTGTGATGTACAAACGACTTTCAGTGAGCGAAGAAAACGAAATGGTAAGACACTTTGGCGCTGAATATGAAGCCTATGCCAAACGTACTCCACGATTTTTTCCTTCGAGATCTGAATAGGGAGGCGCAACATGAAAATCACTCATGTGCATCCTGCTTCATCAACACATTCGGTAGCCACAGCACATGATCACTGCGGACACGCTCACCCCACTGTTAATGAAGAGCAGAAATGGATAGATCCCGTCTGTGGGATGACAGTTGATAAAGACGTTCCATTGCAATATCAGCATGAGGGGCAGATCTACCGTTTTTGCAGTGAACATTGTCTGCATAAATTCAAGGCAGATCCGACTGCGTATTTACATAAAGAAGAAACAACAACGCCTGACAAAGAAATACAGACTGAAACAGGTGTGATGTATACCTGCCCAATGCATCCTGACATTCGTCAGGATCACCCAGGTAATTGTCCAAAGTGCGGAATGGCATTGGAACGCGAGCAACCGATTTTGGAAGAAGAGGAAAACCCCGAACTGCGTGATTTTCAGCACCGTTTTTGGTTTACGCTACCACTGACGGTGGTCGTAACGTTATTGGCTATGTTTGGTCACCGTGCTGGTTTGTTCAGCATGAATTTACAAAGCTGGGTCGAATTAGGGTTGTCTCTTCCTGTCGTACTCTGGGCTGGATGGCCATTTTTTACCCGTTGGGCACAATCTCTTATTCATCGCAGCCCGAATATGTGGACGCTCATCGGAACTGGCACCGGTGCCGCCTTCCTTTATAGTGTCGTAGCAACGATTGTCCCTGATATATTCCCGCTTTCTTTTCAATCAATGGGTCGAGTTGCAGTCTATTTTGAAGCCGCTGATGTCATCATTTCGCTGACTTTGCTCGGGCAAGTGATGGAACTCAAAGCCCGTTCTCAAACCTCGGAAGCTATCCGTTTATTGATGGGGTTGGCACCTAAAACTGCCCGTCGGATCAATGCAGATGGTTCAGAGGCTGATGTTCCTTTAACTCATGTTCATGTGGGGGATGTGTTGCGTATTCGTCCCGGTGAAAAAGTACCGGTAGACGGCGTTATCATTGATGGTTCCAGTACCGTTGATGAATCCATGCTGACCGGTGAACCTATTCCGGTTAGTAAAAACGCGGGCGATAAAGTGATTGGCGCAACGATGAATACTACGGGTGCGCTTACCATGCGTTCAGAAAAGGTCGGTTCACAAACGGTATTAGCTCAGATTGTGAATATGGTTGCGCAAGCCCAGCGTTCTAAAGCACCCATGCAACGGATGGCCGATCGTATTGCGGGCCATTTTGTGATCATTGTTGTACTGATTGCTATTTTGACGTTTTTTGCCTGGGGTTTATTTGGCCCAGCCACCGGCTGGGAATACGGGCTGCTGAATGCGGTTGCCGTGCTGATCATTGCTTGCCCTTGTGCTCTGGGATTAGCCACCCCAATGTCGATTATGGTCGCCACCGGTAAAGCTGCAACAAAAGGTGTGTTGTTTCGGGATGCCGCAGCTATCGAGAATTTCCGGAAGGTAGATACGTTGATCGTGGATAAGACTGGCACCCTGACCGAAGGGCATCCTGTTTTTGAGCAAGTGATCCCGGTAACCGGATTTGATGCAGACCAGCTCCTGCGCGTTGCCGCCAGCCTGGATCAGGGCAGTGAACATCCACTCGCGCATGCCATTGTCGATGCGGCGCGGGCCAAGGGACTATTACTCGAACCGGTGAACCAGTTTGAAACGATTTCGGGTATTGGTGTTAGTGGCTTGATAACCGGGCAATCGGTCATGTTGGGTAATACCGCATTAATGGAACAAACGGAAATCAACATTATAGAACTGCTCGCTGATGCAGAACGACTTCGCATTGATGGTGCAAGCGTGATGTATCTGGCCATTAACAATAGATTAGTCGGATTACTGGCTGTCAGTGACCCAATAAAAGCATCTACAGCAGAAGCGTTAACTCAGCTTAAGGCGGAAGGGATTTCCGTTATTATGGCGACGGGGGATGGTGTAACAACGGCGCTAGCTGTAGGCAAAAAACTCGGGATAGCTGAAATTCATGGCGAGGTAAAACCGGCGGATAAATTAGCGTTAGTTGAACGACTGCAACAACAGGGACACATCGTGGCGATGGCAGGGGATGGCATTAATGATGCACCAGCCTTAGCTAGAGCAGATGTCGGGGTTGCGATGGGTACTGGCACCGATGTGGCGATGAGTAGTGCACCGGTCACACTGGTAAAGGGTGATCTGCGGGGTATCGCGGTTGCCAGAGCATTGTCGAATGCCACTATCCGTAACATGAAGCAAAATCTGATGTTTGCATTTATCTATAATGCGCTGGGGATCCCACTGGCTGCGGGTGTGATGTATTCTGCAACCGGAATGTTGCTTTCACCGATGATCGCAGCACTGGCGATGAGTTTAAGTTCAGTCTCTGTTATCGCCAATGCATTGCGGCTGAGAAACAAGGGCATTTGATAACAGTAAGTGCCGCTAAATCGGCCTACTTGCCTTCGTTCTATTGCGTCACTTTTTTTGCAATGGGCTCCAGCGGGACGTTCCAGGGCAGCAGGGCTTCGAGTTTTTCTAGGGTATCGGCCTCGCCGATCTGCGCCAGCACATGGTTGATATATGCTGATGGCTCCAGGTCATTGGCTTTGGCTGTCTCCAGCAACGAGTAGCAGGTCGCACTGGCCTTGGCGCCTTGCGCGCTGTCGGCGAACAACCACGCCTTGCGGCCCACGGCGAACGAGCGGATTGCGTTCTCCGCCAAGACATTGCTGATGTGCAGATCACCCCGCTCGCAGTAGCCGACTAGATAGGACCACTGCCCCAGCGTGTATTCCATCGCCTTTCTTGTCAGCGAGCCTTTCATCACCTTGCCGACGTTATTCTCCAGCCAGGTTTTGAGCTCCGCCAATAGCGGTACGCTACGTGTCTGCCGTGCCTGATAGCGCTCGGCATCACTGTGCTCCTTCTGCTCCCGCTCGATGGCATAGAGCTTACCGATGTACCCCAGGGCTACATCGGCCTTGCTGGCACCGGGCTTGCTCTTGCCCTTCGCAACGGACGGCGCGGCTTGGGTCGCTTCGATGAATTTGCGCCGCGCATGATCCCAGCAGCCAATCCGGGTGAGACCGCTCTCTTTGCACACCTGGCTATAGCCGGAATAACCATCGGCCTGCAGTATGCCGCTAAAGCCGTCCAGCAGACGCACAGGAACGCTTCCGGCGCGCGACGGATCATATTCAAATAGCACAGAGGGGCGGCCCGGCGGACCACCGCGGGTCACCCACATCCATTTGTCCGATTGCGCGGTTTTTCCCTCTTCTTTGAGCACCTGGATCCGCGTCTCGTCGGCTTGCAGGTACGTCGCGTTGTTCTGCTCCTCGCGCAGCAGGTTCATCAATGGCCGGAACACCTCGTCCAGCCGGATGATCCAGTGGGCCATGCTGGTGCGGCTCACCTCCTGCCCCAGGCGCTTGAACATCTGCTCCAGACGGTACAGTGGCAGGCCATCGGCATACTTAGAGGTAATG
>Ga0075011_10001032_pt1 | contig 14914 bp, 15 predicted proteins | sample TARM_MetaG_T_14_FD_72354 | JGI IMG/M metagenome (GOLD analysis project Ga0075011, IMG submission 72354) | Freshwater microbial communities from Pennsylvania, USA, analyzing microbe dynamics in response to fracking - TARM_MetaG_T_14 | ecosystem: Environmental > Aquatic > Freshwater > River...
CTTGCGAGGTCAAGGTATGGCCGAAGGCGGTTGCCGGAAATATCTCGCCATGCCACAAGGCGAGTATCGTGGGCTCATTTCTTTCGTTCCGCGCAACAAAATCAGTGTTGCCTGCGGCCGGCTCGAACCGGATGGTCCGAACCCACAGCTTGAACAGCCAGGCGATGAGGGGGGCGAATGCGGCGGGATCAATTGGTATTTTCATGTAGGCACGCTCGATTTCGGATTTTCCCTTCTCTACCGGCTCGCGGGCCGAAGGGCAAGCACGGACAACGCATCGATACAATCATTTGATTAAATGAACTTGATGCATCTTATCGATTTGACCAACAGGCGCATTCTGTGCAGCATTCAATAATCAAGGAGTAGATATGACTGACATTTCCCTAGATTGCAAAGGACTCCCCTGCCCCCAGCCCGTGCTCCGCTGCAAGGAAGCCGTGGAAAAGGACGGCCCGGCCCAACTGGTGGTCATTGTTGACAACGAAGCGGCCAAGGAGAACGTCTCCCGATTTCTGACCATGCAGGGATACGCCGTGCAAGCGGAGAATTCCGGCCCGGATTTCGTTATTACCGGCCTGCGCGAGAACGCCGAGACTGGTAACGAGTGCGAGGAATGCGCGGTCATGACCGAGTCCGAACTCAAGAGTATGGACAAGGACAAGATCCTGGTCTTCGTTCCCACGGATGTAATCGGTACGGGCGACGACACGCTCGGCGGCAACCTGATGTACAATTTCATGGTCACGCTCAAGGAACTGGGCGACGAGTTGTGGCGCATCGTCCTGGTCAACGGCGGTGTCAAGCTGGCCGTGCCGGGCAGCCGCTGTCTGGAGGAACTCCAGAAGTTGGAGAAGGACGGTGTATCCATCCTGGTCTGCGGCACTTGCCTGGAATTCTTTGGCCTGACCGCCCAGCGCGGCGTGGGCGACGTGACCAACATGCTCGATGTGGTCACCAGCTTCCAGCTTGCCACCAAGACCATTCAGGTCTAGAACACGGGGCATGTCAAACGCTCCTTCCGATACAATACGGCTGAATAAATTCATCGCCCAGTGCGGCGTCGCGTCTCGGCGCGGCGCCGATGACATGGTCTTTGCCGGACGGGTGACCGTCAACGACAAGACCGCCGACTCGCCAGGACTCCAGATCGACCCCGCCGCCGACAAGGTGGCCGTGGACGGCAAGAGCATCGGCCTCAATGCGAGTACGGGCGAATTGACCATCATGCTGCACAAACCGGTGGAGACTGTAACCACGGCCAGCGATCCACAGGGCCGCAAGACCGTCCTCGATCTCCTGCCGCCTGAAATCCGCAGAAAACGGCCCTTCCCCGTGGGCAGGCTGGACTTCTTTTCCGAAGGGCTGCTCCTGCTGACCACGGACGGCGACCTCTGCTACCGGCTGACACACCCCAAATACCACCTGCCCAAGGTCTATGTCGTGACCATCCGGGGCTCGGCCCCGCAAAAGGCGGTGCAGGCCATGCGCAACGGCATGACCCTGAAAGACGGCGACAGGCTCGCCCCGGCCACAGTGCGCTTGAAGAAGCCGATTGCCGGAACGCAACAGCTTGAAATCACGCTTATTCAGGGAGTAAACCGACAGATTCGCCGGATGTGCGACGAGTTCGGGCTGACCATTCTGCGCCTCTGGCGTGTGCAACAGGGCTCGGTGGCCCTGGGCAATCTTAAGCCCGGCGCATGGCGCGAACTGACGGAGTCGGAGACGGAGGCCCTGAAAAAAGAGGTCGGGCTCTAGAAACCCTGCGTGTTGTCCTCCACCTGCGTGCCCTCGGGCGGAGTAAAGGTGAACATCTCCTTTGCGAGATCCACGTCGGTCTCCACGTTGGACAGCGTTACCTCGTTGCCGTTGCCATAGAAATCCACGATCATGACCTGCCTGAGCAGACCGGTTTTCGGCTCCACGCCGACAAAGGCCAGGACCATGCCCGGCTCGGCCTCCTTGGGCACCAGCTGCAACACGGTCAAGTCATTGCCCCACTTGGCCCGAACCTCATCCGCCCCCGGCCATTCGGTCCTCACCACGAAATCTTCCTTGATATTTGCCTGGCCCGAAAGGAACCGCAGGATCGTCTTGGAATCAAGCAGCGCGGTCACTCCGTACTTGATGGCCAACTCCTCGTCCGGGATGTAGTCCCAGGCGAACTTGGGCCCGACCACGAGCAACTCCTTTTCTGGGGCAGTGGTCTCCCAACGCACCTGTGAAGGCTGGCGAAACCAAATCTTGCCAGCACGTTTCTGCACCTCGCCACTGGCCACATTGGTCAGCTCCTGGGTGAAGTCGGCCTGAAACGTTTTAAGGGTCTCATATCGTTTCTGAATCAGATCCGGCAAATCCTGCGCCTGGATCGCTTCTGCCGCCCCGGCAAAGGCCGGGAGCAGGAGCAGGGAAACCAGGGCGAAAACGGCAACAAATTTTCTAGACATATTGCTTACTCCAATTATTCCGGCTTAATAACTTTGCGCGGCTTGCTCCCCTCCTGGGGGCCGAGGATACCGTCCATTTCCATCTGCTCGATAAACCGGGCCGCGCGGTTGAATCCGATGCGCAGCCTGCGCTGCAACAGGGATATTGATGCCTTGCCCTGGGAGAGCACGAACTGTACCGCTTCGTCGTAAACAGGGTCGCCCGAATTGCCGACTCCACCGGGACCCGCGTCATTGCCCGCGTTGGGATTCCAGTCGCTGAAATCGATGTCGAATTCCTGGGGCACGGCATCCTTCCAGTAATCGACTACGTGCGCAATTTCCGTCTCGTCCACGTACGCGCCGTGCATCCGCTTGAGCTTGCCGCCGCTCGGCTTGAAGAGCATGTCGCCCTTGCCCAGCAGCCGCTCCGCACCCACGGCGTCGAGAATGGTCCGCGAGTCGAACTTGGAGGTCACGAAAAAGGAGATGCGCGTGGGGAAGTTGGCCTTAATCAGGCCGGTGACCACATCCACGCTGGGCCGCTGGGTGGCCAGGATCAAATGAATGCCCGCAGCCCGCGCCAGCTGGGCCAGACGCACGATGCATTGCTCCACATCCTTGGCCGCGGTCATCATCAGATCGGCGAGCTCGTCGATGATGATGACCAGGTATGGCATGTGCTTCATGTGCGCCAACTCCTCGGGGAGGTTGTCGCCCATCTCTTCGAGCTTCTTGTTGTATCCTTCGATGTTGCGCACGCCAAGCTGGGCCATTTTCTCGTACCGGCAATCCATCTCGAAGACCGCCCATTCCAGTGCGCTCTTGGCCATGTTCATGTCCGTGACCACGGGGTGGACCAAATGCGGCAGGTCCGCGTACGGGGCCAGTTCAATGCGCTTGGGGTCCACCAGGAGGAGCTTCACGTCCTCGGGTCCGGCCTTGTACAGCAGGGAGAGTAAAAATCCGTTGATCCCCACGGACTTTCCCGCGCCAGTGGCGCCCGCCACCAGCAGGTGCGGCATGCGCGCCAGGTCCGCCACCTTGGTGTTACCCTGAATGTCCTTGCCCAGCGCCAAAGTCAGCGGAGATTTGGAGCTGGTGAATTCCTCGGATTCCAAGATTTCACGCAGATAGACCATTTCCCGATCAATGTTCGGGATCTCGACGCCCACGCTGTCCTTGCCCGGGATTGGGGCCTCGATACGCACGGATTCGGCGCGCAGGGCCAGGGCGATATCGTCGGTCAGCCCTTCGATCTTGGAGACCTTGATACCGGGCGCGGGCTTGAACTCGAACATGGTTACCACCGGACCGGGAACCGCCCGTTGCATCTCGCCCTGAACGTTGAAATCGTTCAGACATTCCTTCAACCGATCGGCCAAGGGCTGCAGCACGGCCTGAGTCTGAGAGGTCTTCTGAGCAGGCGGTGCGGTGAGCAGCGCGGGGCTGGGCAAACCACCCGGCCCGGCCGGTGCCTTGGGCGCAGCCGGTTTAACCGGAGCGGGTTTGGGCTTGGGCTTGGCCGGTTTGGATTTGGCCGGACGGTCCTCCTCCCCAGCATCGAGATCCACGAACTGAAGGCCCATATCCTCTCCGGCCGGTTCCGGCTCCTGTTCCTTGGCCTGCGCCTTGACAGCACGGCGTTCGGCTCGTTTTTCAGCCCATTTCTCAGCCCGCACCACCGCTCCTGCACGGTAGATCCCCCACCAGCGGATCAGCAGGGCCCAGACCGATTCCCAGGTGAAGCCGATCACGGCCTGTAGAGAAATGATGGTCACGAACAGCCAAAGCAGAAACGTGCCCACGGGTCGCAGGTACGGCATGGTGTATTTAGTGATGATGGACCGGCCGAAGAAGCCGGAACCGATGAGCCCATAGGCGTCCTCGGGCACTGTGAAGAACCACGGATGCATGGCCCAGGCCTCGAAGGCCACGATCAGGCCGACAATGCCGAGCCAGCGCAGGGGCGACAGCTTCAGCCGGGCCACGAACCGGTTCAGCCCGAGGTAGAGGAAATACAGGGGCCAGAAAACGGCCCCCATGCCAAACATCTCCACCAGGAAGCCCGCGCAATAAGACCCCGCGTAGCCAACCACGTTCTGAACCTTCCGCCCGTCGGTGACAGCTTGGTTGAAGCTCGGATCACCGGGGCTGAAGGAAAGGATGCTTAAAAACAGGAATGCGGAGAGAAAGAGAAAGAACAGCCCGAGGAACTCGTTGCCGCGTCCTTTATGCTTCTCCGCCTTGACCGTGGTTTTCCGTTGTCTCGCCATTGAGCCTCACTTGATAAAAAAGGTCCTGGACGGCAACCCGCCCACGACCTTTTTACGCAATTTACACAAGGTGTTGCAAGTCCGCTTTATTCGCGACCAAGATACTCTCCACTACGGGTGTCGACCTTGATGACGTCGTCCTCGTTGATGAACAGCGGGACGTTGACCTTCAGTCCGGTTTCCATGGTCGCGGGCTTGGTGGCGTTGGACACGCGGTCGCCCTGGATACCGGGGTCGGTCTGGGTCACTTTCAGGCTGACGTTGGCAGGCAGGTCTACGCCGATAAGCTCGCCGTTGTACAGGAGCACTTTCACGGTGTCGCCTTCCTTGATGTAGCCGCCCTCCTGGCCCACGTTGTCGCCGGGCACGTGCATCTGCTCGTAGGTCTCGAGATCCATGAATACGAAATTTTCGCCGTCCCGAAAGATATACTGCATCTCGGTCACGGACATGTCCGGCTTGTCAACCTTTTCACCGGAACGGAAGGTCTTGTCCAGCATCTGGCCGGTCATCATCTGACGCAGCTTGGTGCGCACCATGGCCCCGCCCTTGCCGGGCTTGAAGTGCTGGAACTCGACAATTTCAAAAGGCTTGCCGTCAATCTCGATCTTCAGGCCGGTCCTGAAATCCTTGGTTGAAATCATATATCGTCTCCAAATGGTTTCCGGGATTCCCCGGGTAATTATCTGTGGAATCAGCCCCGAAGCCGCTGGTACAGCGCCTGGACACCGAGGGCATAACCCAGAATCCCGAATCCGGCAATCGCGCCGACGCACCGCTCGCCCATAAGGGACCGCTGGCGCAGGGGCTGGTCCGTGCGCGCCCAGATGTTGCTGATGTGCACCTCCACGCAGGGGATGCCGATCCAGGCCAGACTGTCGGCCAGGGCGAGGGAGGTGTGGGTGTAGGCTCCGGCGTTGAAAACCACGCCGTCCACGCCCTGTTCGCGGGCCTGTTCCAGCCGGTCGATGAGCGCACCTTCGGAATTGGACTGGAAGTGTTCCAGCGCGACCTCCCCTCCCATCTCGCCCATGACCTGCGAGAGGAGCTCTGGCATGTCGTCCATGGTCCGTGAGCCGTATATTTCAGGCTGCCGGGTGCCGATATGGCCGAGATTGGGGCCGTTCATGATCAGGATTTTGAGCTTGTCCATGCGTCTTCCCTTGTGCGGCGGGATAGTGTATTCCCGGCTCTCCTTGACGCGCCCCGCAAAAAAAAGAACATTGGGGGCGTTCGAAAACCAATTGCCGAAACGGTACCTCTTTATGAACCGAACCATTGAGTTAGTCAAAACAATATACGAAATCAAGCAGCTTGAGGACGTTGACGAACCCCAGATCGCCCTGGCGGGCCGCTCCAACGTGGGCAAGTCCTCGCTGGTCAACAGGCTGGCTGGCCGCAAGTCCCTGGCCAAGATCAGCTCCAAGCCTGGCAAGACGCGCAGCCTCAACTACTACCGGGTCCACCCCGACGGCTACTTCCTGGTCGATCTGCCCGGGTACGGTTACGCCAAGTGCTCCAAGCAGGAGCGGCTCAAGTGGGCCAAGCTCATCGAGGCCTACATGAAGAACAACCAGCGCCTCAAGGCCGTGGCAGTGCTCCTGGATGCACGGCTCTCCCCGCAGAAGATAGACCTGGAGTTGACCGCCTATGTACGCGGCCTGGGCATCCCGGTCATCCCTGTGCTGACCAAGGCGGACAAGCCCAAGCAGCGCGAGCTGGCCAAGCTCCAGAAGCAGTGGCAGGACATTCTGCAGCAAGACCAGGCCCCGGTGCTTTTTTCCAGCAAGACCGGCAAGGGCGAGGAAAAACTGTGGAACCGGTTCGGTGAACACACCGGGGTGTAATCACGCCCGGCCAGGGATCAATCCCTGAATCGCAGTAAGGACCGTGCCCTTGAAGCCCGGCATGGCCACCCAGGCCAGGCGCAGGCAGGCCAGCCCTCCCATTATTCCGTTTCCGAACCAGGCCGCCATGATCGGTGGCAGCACACCCTTTTCCCCTGCGGTCGTCCCGACCACATGGGTCCCGTATTGTATGAATATGAGTATGAGCGACAAGCCGATGTTGGCGTAGACGTTCTCCGAAAAGGTCACCAGGGTCAGGGCCAACAAAGCCATAATCACCATGGAGAAGGCATAGGACAGCTTGCTGTGCCAGACGGTCTGCAATATCTCCACGTTGGAGCCTGACTCCTGAAGTCTTTTTATGGCCTTGGCCAACTCGAACAACGGCAGTTGCGCCGTATCGCCTTTGAGTTCCACGGCAGCGTAAGCGCTCAGGTTCTGGCGTACGGACAGAAACTGGGACTGCCTATCCACGGTGGTGAAAGTTCGGGTGTCCAGCTCGTGCACGTCCAGAAGCCCCCAGCCGTGGTCGTCGATGAGCGCCTTCTTGGCGTTCAGGATGCGGATGAGTTCCTGGTTGTCCGTGGTGAACTCGTAGACCGTGATGTCGCTCGCCCTGCTCTTGCTCGGCTGAGCCTCCTTGGCTAGGACGATGAACGGCCCGTCCCGAAACCATAGGTCATGGATGGTCAGCTCATCCAGCTGTTTTTTGCGGACGTCCTCCTTCCAGATACGGTTGGCCTCCTGCTCGCCAAACACCCCGAGAAACTGAGAAAAAACCAACTGCCCGGCACTCCAGATCAAAGCGTAGACTACGAAAAAGCGGATGAACCAAGCAAAGGACACGCCCCCGGCCCGCAGGGCGAGCATCTCCCGCGACCGGCTGAGCACCCCGAGTTGGACGACCATGGCCAGAAGAAAAACCGCTGGCATGAGCTGCGAGACGATGAGCGGAATCTTGACGATGAAATAGAACAGGATGGTCTGCGCGCCCAGTCCTGCGCGGATGAAGTCGTCCAGCCTGTCGAAGATGTCTGACAACAGATACAGGCTGGTGCCCACGGTCAGACAGATGGCCATGAGATAGATATTCTGCCGGATCAGGTACCGGCTCAGGACGCCGACGACCTTCATGTCCCGGCCTCCCCTTTGCGCCCGGGCAAACGCAGGTGCGTGAGCCAATTGACCACCGTGGGCGCGCGCTCGAGGTTGGCGTAGCGCATGCCGAAGAAGGCCACGAACACGAACAGGACATCCGGGGCCCACATGCCGTACTGAGGCGCAATAGTTCCCGATTCCCCCATGCTCACGCCTACGGAGAACATGGTGTAGTAGACCATGAACAACCCCATGGCCAGGAGCAGCCCATACTGCTGCTTCAGCCCCCGGAAGACCGAGGCGATGGGGATGGCGAACATGCCCAGGATAAAGCAGCCCAGCGGCAAGGTCAGCCGCTTGTAGAACTCGGTGTCCACCTTGCGGAAGAAGCGGTCACCCTCTTGCGGCATCAGACTGTGGTCGTTCCGGATATCGTTCAGGCGGAAAAACGGCATGTCCTTGGCCTTTTGCTCCACAAAGTTGAATCCGGTCAACAGCTTGCCCAGGTCGAGCTTGATGGAATACGTGCCGAATTTGAGTATATTCAGTTCATCGCCGCTTTTCCGAAAAATGCGCCCGTTGTGAAAGACCACGTGAATTTCCGCCTGCCGGGGGTTGGAAACCACCTCGGCCTCCGGGGCGACCACGACCACCGAGGTCCCCTTGATGGAATCGTCGCGGACAAAGGCGAACTTCAACTCGCCCTTCTCGTTGTCCACCTGGTGGGCATAGAAGGTGATTCCCGGAAATTCCTTATTAAACACGCCCGGTTGCAAGGCAAATTTCGAGTTGGTCTTGGCAAAGTAATAGAGTTTGGTTTTGAACATGTCCATGCCCCAGGCCAGCCCCCAGAAGGAAATGAAGAAGGCGAACAGCGTGCACAGGCTGCAAAAAAGCAGTGGTGCCGGGAGCATGCGGTACAGGCTGACGCCGCTGGCCTTGAGAGCTACCAGTTCGTTGTCCGTACTCATACGCAGGAAGGTCAGAAAAACGCTGAGCATGGTGGCGATAGGCGTGATCAGCAGCAGAAAAAACGGGGTCAGGAAAAAGAACAGCTGCAGGATGTTCAGCACGCCGATGTTCTGGGAGAGGAACAGAGAACGCAACTGCAGCATCCTGCCGATCAGAATAAGGCCCAGGAGACAGGACACGGTCAAGCCGAAGAGCTTGAGCAGTTCAAAGAATATCTGACGCTGAAGCAGTTTCACAGGATGGAATCAGCCCTTGTTTTCCTTGAAGAAACGCAGGAGGAACTCCATGTCTTTGGGCCCGAGATTAAAACGGACGCAGGCCTCTTCGATGAGCACGGAGACCGCTCTTTGGTCGCCGCTGTCCCGCACCTCGCAGATCCAGGCCACGGCTTTGCGGGTCAATTCGCTCTGAGGCATTATGGTCGTCATGGATCGCTCCTGGTTTTGAACATGGTTCCAGCGAAAGGAAATACACCAGCTTTCGCGGGGTTGCAAGACGACATTACCTAGGCTAGACCCAAGCGTATTGCATCTCCCAACCCTATTCAATTCATGAGGATCACATGGCACCCTGGTATGTTGCGATAATTCTCGGCATTGTCGAAGGCCTGACCGAATTCCTGCCCATTTCAAGCACCGGGCACCTAATCATCGCCGGGCACCTCCTTAACTTCACCGGCCCCAAGGCCGAAACATTCGATATCGTCATCCAGCTCGGTGCCATCCTGGCCGTGGTGGTCCTTTACTGGGACCGCTTCGTAGGTCTCTTCTTCCCTGATAAGACCCGCAAGTTCTCGGGCGTGTACGGCCTGTGGCTCCTATTCCTGACCTCCCTGCCCGCCTCGGTGCTCGGCCTGCTGACCCATCACTACATCAAGGAATATCTCTTCTCGCCTTTCACCGTGGCCGTGGCCCTGGCCGTGGGCGCGGTGCTCATCTTCGTGGTCGAGGGCAGGGAAAAACAATACACCACCCTGACCCTGGACGAGATTACCCCCAAGACGGCGTTCGGCATCGGCCTGTTCCAATGTCTGGCCCTGTGGCCCGGCTTTTCCCGGTCCGCGTCCACCATCATGGGCGGCATGCTCCTGGGCGCCAAGCGCACCGTGGCCGCCGAATACTCATTCATCGCCGCCGTGCCCATCATGTTCGCCGCCACGGGCTACGACTTCCTCAAGAACTACCAGCTGTTCGAAAGCGGTGACCTGATCTTCCTTTTCATCGGCTTCGCGGTCTCCTTCGTCGCCGCCTGGCTGGCCGTCAAGGGGTTCATTGTCCTGCTGGGTCGCCTGACCCTTCGCCCCTTCGCCGTATACCGCATTCTCCTGGCCGCCCTGATTCTCCTGTTTTTGTAATGTGTTCCATTTTTTGGCCCGAATCCGGAATTTACACTTGCCAAGCCCAAGAAGACGGTCTATAGACTGTGACCGCTTCGGCGAAACAAACGTGGCGAGGTAGCTCAGTTGGTTAGAGCATGCGGCTCATATCCGCAGAGTCGGAGGTTCAAGTCCTCTCCTCGCTACCACGGCTTAAATTGAAGATCCCTGAAATTATTTCAGGGGTCTTCTTTTTTCAGGTTCAGTAATCAAGCCCAGAGGGTTATAAAACTTACCCGACCGTGTATCTGCCCACCTCGGAACTTGACGCTTTCCCCCCAACAAACCTTACATCGCGCATTCCCCGCCATCTCAAAAGGCCCCGATCTTACCTCGTCACGTTCTCGCTCTGTTGGAAGCCGGATTTGACAATCGCCCTCAATAGCATTGACTCAAATGCAAACATCTGATGTTCTGATGTTTAGGATTTCGTACAGACCAACTCTGTTTTTTACGATCGCCTACATGAGTCGGCAATTGAAAAAATCCAACAACCATAAGTCAGGAGCGTTTTCATGGAATATCTGCGCTATGATTCAAAAGTATTGATCAGACTCGATCCCGGTGAAGAGGTTATCGCAAGCATGACAGCCATTTGTGCCAAGGAGAAAATAGAACTTGGCATTGTTTCCGGAATCGGAGCGGTCAACAAAGCTACTGTGGGCCTGTTCAACCCGGTAACAAAGGAATACACTTCCACAACCTTGGAAAAAGATTTCGAGATAACAAACCTGACAGGCAATGTTACCCAAAAAGATGGCGAAGTTTATCTGCATCTGCACACAACGCTCGCCGATTTGGACCATAAAGCCTTCGGAGGCCATCTAAATGCTGCCACGGTCAGTGCTACGGCCGAAATTTGGATTGATATTGTGGACGGCTCAGCAGATCGCTATCTCAGTGAGAAAATCGGATTGAACTTGCTGAAATTCTAACAGGATCTATGGAGCAGCTGATCGATTCCAAATTTGAAGGACTTGGTATCGCGGTATTGTTCCTCTCCCTTCATTTTTGAAGATTTGTGATGGCTATGTGCCCAAGCAAGGAGATAATTCATAGTTATTGTCTTCTGCACTCAAATGAATTCGATGAACCTATCTCACACTAAAAAGGAGGAGTTAATGTTCGCCGTTATGGTCAATGTGCATTTGAAGCCAGAGAAAAAGGACGACTTTCTCAAAGAGATGCTGAATGACGCCAAAGGGTCCATCAACAATGAAGAAGGATGCCTTCTGTTCAACATCATTCAAGACAGCGAAGATCCCAACTGTTTACACCTGTACGAAGTGTACACGTCTGCCGATTCCTTCGCGGTTCACGAGAAGACCCCACACTTTGTGCGCTGGGTCGAAACCACCGCCGACTGGTTGGAAAAGCCTCTTGAGATAGCCACTGGAACCCACATCTTCCCTGACAACGACGTCTGGAAAAAACAACAATAGATCAAGAAAGGCCCGGGAATGTTTCCGGGCCTTTCTCTATACCCCGCCTCCCTAGAAAACAGCTTCAACTAGGACCATCCGCCCCAAGCGTACTTTGGCGATGCATACAGCTAATAGCTTCGACCGAAGTCCATGACATTGATCAAGCCATATTTTCCTGACTGCAATCCTTATAAAGTCGCCGTCCCATGTCCTGGATAGAGCGAGATGTAATCAAGAACGGACAACGCAGGCAAAAGGGGAAAAACTGCGGCAGGAAAAGCCAAGCTTTTGCAAGAGCGGATGCAGAAGTATAAAGCCGTATCGAGGACGGCGAGTGGCCGAGCAGTGCGATATCAGCCGCCAGACACTGTACAGACGGGTCAAGAGATAGCAAAATTGTCGGGAATAATTTGAGGCTTTGGTGGACAGGGGGTCATCAAAGGTATTTTCTTTTAACAAGTTGACAGCCAACAACTCTTGTTCCGTCGGTGGAGGATGCTCTTAAAACAACATTTATTTTAAACAGACACCAATTATCGCGTCACCTATTGACGATATGACGGCATTCACGTACGGAATTACTCATGAATGCCAAAAAGCGTTATATATTAATATCAATTTTATTTATAACCATCTCTTTTTTTACGCTTTTAATACTCGACAAAGCTTTATCAATACGTGATCAACGGAACCTTCTAATTGAACAGGCAAACTCCATCCCAAAACTGGTTTCCACTACTAACTTTGTCCAGCCAGAGCGAACAACGCTTATAGTCATCGGCGACTCGATCATCGCCAACTACCCCCTACATATTTTTCTAGGCCACCACTTTTACACAGTAAACGCCGGTATCGGTGGGAACTCCATTGTTGAAGTTGGACAAAGACTAAAACAGCTCCATCTTAAAAAAAATGACCCCCTCATTATAGAAGGCGGTATCAACGACATCATCGGCTGCGTGATTAAAAATGGCGACCGGCAAAAGCTTCTTGAAAAGATACAAACACAATACGCAGAAATAGTTGCTAATTATAGTTTAAAATGTGGAAAACTAGTACTTTGCACCATTACACCAACAACAGATCGCTTCTTTTCCCCTTATATGGAAATTTTGCCTTATGGAAACTTCTTTGAAACAGATAAAGTGAACCAATTAGTCGTTGAGGCCAATTCAATCATAATGTCTATAGCTTTAGAAAATGAAATCCAATTGATAGACTTGCACAGAGCAACATCTAATAGATGTAACTTAATCAGACGCTATGCTTCTCCTGACGGCTATCATATCAACCAATTCGGTTATGAAGCTATTTCCCGAGAAATTATTACTCAACTACTAAAGAATTAGCTGAGACCCATTGCAGCAAAAGGAGCCTGTGGTCTCGGTGCCCTAAAAATGAAAAAGGCCGCCCTCTCGTTGAGGACGGCCTTTTGTTGTTGTGTCAAGAGGATCAGAATCTATCGAAACCGTCGTCTCCTCCCGCGTCTCTACTGCCGGAATGCAGCCGAGGGGGCGCGTTTCTCACGGTTACCCGGGAGGCAGAGCCTGATCCGTTGCCGTCGATCTTGAAGTAGGCCACGGTGCTCTTGAGGTGCTCGGCCTGGCTGGAGAGTTCCTCGGCAGTGGACGACATCTCTTCAGAGGCCGAGGCAATCTGCTGGATGACCTGATCCAGTTGATGGATGGCGGTGTTAACGCCTTCCGCACCGGATTGCTGTTCGTTGCTCGCGGCCGTGATCTCCCGAATGAGCTCTGCGGTATGCTTGATATCCGGGACCATCTTGCCCAGCATCTCGCCAGCCTCCTCAGCCACCTGAACACTGGAGGCTGACAACTCGCTGATTTCCGCAGCCGCCACGCCGGAACGTTCCGCCAGCTTCCTTACCTCCGCGGCGACAACGGCGAAGCCCTTGCCGTGCTCACCCGCCCTGGCCGCCTCGATGGCGGCATTCAAGGCCAGGAGGTTGGTCTGCCGGGCTATCTCCTCAATGACGGATATCTTGTCCGCAATCTCGCGCATGGCCTCCACGGTCTGGGCGACCGACTGGCCTCCAGTTTCCGCAGCGGCAGCCGAACGTTGGGCTATGTGCTCGGTCTCACGGGCATTTTCGGCATTCTGGCTGATGTTGGCGACCATCTCCTCCATGGACGAGGCTACTTCCTCAACATTGGCCGCCTGCTCGGTAGCCGCCTGGGACAGGCTTTCCGCCGTGGCGGACAACTGCACAGCGCCGGAGGCCACACCGTCTACCGTGGACCTGACGTCGGAGACCACGCCCCGAAGCGTGCTGCCCATTTCGGACAGGTCAGTGGCCAGGACAGCCACTTCATCCTTGCCGGACACGCTGATGCTAGCCGTCAAATCACCGCCCGCCACCTGGCGAGTGAAATCGCCGCTGCGGATGATGGGGTCGGTCATGGACTTGGCGATTCGCCAGCCGCCCAGAGCGAACAGGGCCGCTATGACCAAACCGATGACCGCAGTGTTGAATACGGCCGCGTTCGATGCACTCATGATTTCTTGGCGGTTAATCAGCGCCACATACTTCCAGCCGGATTCCGGTGAGACATAAACGCTGCCGAACATGTTCACGCCGTCGATGTCGAGATCTTCGACCAGTCCTTCCTTGGTTTCACTCAACGCCCCATAAGACTCGGACAGCTCACTGATTTTCTTGAATACGAAATCCTCGTGCTTGGGGTCGGCCAAAATGGTCCCGTCATCCTGGACAATCATCATGTAACCGGTCTTGCCGATCTTGATGTTGGCCGCGATTTCCGTAAGCTTTGCCAGGGACATGTCCACGGCGGCGATACCCACGAGCTTGCCGGAAGCGTCGTGCACCTTGGCGACCACGCCGATATTCGGCACACCTTGGGTGGTGATGTAGGCGCTCAACAGCGTTACCTCCGTGGCCGACTGCTTTCCTTGAGTGTACCAAGGTCGCTTTCTGGGATCGAACTTGTTGCCCATATTTTCGCTAGGGGCCTGAGTGTAGCCGCCGTCTTCCAACCCTGCATAGACATAGGCGAAATCCGGATGGGACTTCAGCAGCCTTTCGAAGGTATTATACGCCGAGCGCTCCTTTTCATTCATGCCGTCACGCAGGACAGGGTTGTCTCCGGCGGGGAGATCGAAATATCGGGTCCACTCCCCCATGGCTCCGGTCAGGGACGGCATGGAGGCGGCGTATTTCGCAATATCCTCCGGCCCCTTCAACAACTGCGTGACAAAACCGTTGACCACACGCAGCTCCTCCTGGGAGGACATTTCGAACTGCTCCGTGACCGTGCCGCTTACCTGCAGCGAAACCACGCTGGAGATAACGACTACGGATACAACGACCGGAACAACAATCGACAAAATAAACTGGTTCTTCGACGTTTCGTGTGGAATTCATGAAGTGATCATGAATTGAATTGGGGCGGCGATCAGGTAGACCATGGTGATGAAGTTGGTCACGTTCCGGTAGCCTCGCGCTCTGGCTCGG
>Ga0075011_10001034_pt1 | contig 14905 bp, 13 predicted proteins | sample TARM_MetaG_T_14_FD_72354 | JGI IMG/M metagenome (GOLD analysis project Ga0075011, IMG submission 72354) | Freshwater microbial communities from Pennsylvania, USA, analyzing microbe dynamics in response to fracking - TARM_MetaG_T_14 | ecosystem: Environmental > Aquatic > Freshwater > River...
GCACAGGTTTTCACGCTGCCGTGGTCGGCCTACGTCCGGCTGCTGTCTGTCAAGGACGAACACGCCCGCCAGTTCTACGAGGCCGAAGCCCTGCGCGGCGGTTGGAGCGTGCGGCAGCTCGACCGGCAGATCAATAGCCAGTTCTACGAGCGCACGGCGCTGTCGAAGAACAAGGCGGCGATGCTGGTCAAGGGCGCCGTGCCGAAGGTCGAGGATGCCGTCACCCCCGACGATGCCATCAAAGACCCGTATGTGCTGGAGTTCCTCGACCTCAAGGACGAGTATTCCGAGTCAGACTTGGAACAAGCCTTGATCCAGCGGCTGGAGGCTTTCCTGCTTGAACTTGGTGATGGATTTGCTTTCATCGGGAAGCAGCGCCGTTTGAGGATCGACCAGACGTGGTATCGCGTCGATCTGCTGTTCTTCCATCGCAAGTTGCGCTGCCTGGTCATTATCGACTTGAAGCTCGGTGCGCTGACCCATGCCGATGTGGGCCAGATGCACTTGTATTGCAACTACGCGAAGGAGCATTGGACGTTCCCCGAGGAAAACCCGCCCGTGGGCCTGATCCTTTGCGCCGATAAGGGACACGCCCTTGCGCGGTATGCGCTGGAAGGCTTGCCGTCCAAGGTGATGGCAGCGAATTACCGGATGGTGCTGCCGGATGCCGAGGTGCTGCAAAAGGAACTGGAGAACACGCGGCGGCTGATCGAATCTGGCAGAACGATCGGCCCCAAGAAGCGCAAGCGATAACCGGGCGTCCCGGCGTGCCGCCGTCGGGTTCGCGGGCTGCGCCCCGCACTTCGTGCCGAATCGCGGCCATTCGGCGCTGACCCCTGACGCCTCTATCCCAGTTCGCCGGTCTTGGAACCGCGTGCTTCGACTCCCCAAAAAGCGAAAAATTATGCAGTTGGAGGGGGGCATGTTGTCGCTGACTGCACGTGCTGGCACTGGCAAAAACTTCTAGAATGGCAAAAAGCCTTCTGGTTCAAGGCGGAAAGTCATGAACTGGGGTAAGGCCATCGGGACGGTCTACGACCGGCAATAACGCAGGGGGAGACGAATGATCGGTCGTGGATCTGAATGGCGTCGTTGGGAACCGCATATCCATGCGCCGGGCACCGTTCTCAACAATCAATTCGGTGAGGGTTCTGCTTGGGACACTTATCTCGAAAGTCTTGAGGCCGCGACCCCGAAGATCGAGGCGCTTGCGGTAACGGACTACTACCTCACGGACACCTACGAAGAGGTCTTGTCGCACAAAGCGTCGGGCCGTTTGCCCAATGTGCAGCTTATCTTCCCAAATGTTGAACTGCGCCTAGATGTCGCCGCCAAGACTGGCTTTGTCAACTTGCACCTTCTCGTCAGCCCCGAAGACGCAAATCACGTCGCTGAGCTGCATCGCATTCTTCAACGGCTCCAGTTTCAGGCGCATGGCGACACCTTCAACTGCACCCGAGCCGACCTGATCTCACTGGGCAAGAAGGCCGACACGAGCATCACCGATGATCGTGCGGCCCTTGCACACGGCGCCACTCAGTTCAAAGTCAATTTCGACCAACTCCGCCGTGTCGTGCGCGAAAGCGAGTGGGCGAAAGCGAACATCCTCGTCGCAGTAGCTGGCGCTGCCGGCGACGGCACGTCGGGCCTGCGTCAGGCGTCCGATACGACGATGCGCGAAGAAATCGAGAAGTTCGCGCACGTCATCTTCTCAAGCAGTCCAGCGCAGCGGGAGTTCTGGTCCGGACGTCGGAGCCTGACGCTCGATCAACTCCGCGAGCGTTTTGGCGGATGCAAGCCGTGCCTGCATGGAAGCGACGCTCACGACCAGAAAACGGTCGGCCGACCCGTCGAAGATCGCTATTCGTGGCTCAAGGGTGGCCTCGAATTCGACGCCCTGCGCCAGGCCTGCATAGACCCCGAAGGTCGCGCTCATGTCGGCGCGGAACCACCACGCACTGCGCTGCCTTCGCAGGTAATCTCGCATGTGAAGATCGCCTACGGGGACTGGGCCACTACTCCTGAGATACCGCTAAACCCCGGCCTCGTCGCCATCATCGGCGCGCGAGGCTCCGGAAAGACCGCTCTTGCTGACATGATTGCAGCAGGATGCGACGCGATAACGCCCTTGGCATGGCGCGCGAACGAGAACGCCAGCCCCTCGTTCTTGGTCCGTGCTCGCAAGCTACTAGGCGAAGCGACCGCCACGCTGACCTGGGGCGGCGGCGCGACGGTCACGCGCTTTCTCGACGGTCGCGACGCGAACAGCCATCTATCCTTCCCGCGCGCCCGCTATCTCTCGCAGCAATTTGTCGAGGAGCTGTGCTCTGCGAATGGAGTGTCGGACGGCCTTATCGCTGAAATCGAACGAGTGATATTCGAGGCTCATTCGCAGGACGACCGTGACGGCGCCATCGATTTTGCCGAGTTGCGCGACTATCGCACCGCCCGCTTCCAGCAGGCGCGCGAACGAGAGGCCGATGCGATCGCGGACGTCTCCGATCGCATCGCCACGGAATTCGAGAAAGAGGCATCGATCGCCGGTCTTACGGCCCAGGTCACGCAGAAGACCGGACAGATCAAGAGCTACAACCAGGATCTAGCCAAGCTAGTAGTCAAAGGCACCGAAGCTCAAGCCAAGCGGCACACGCAACTAGGGCAAGCCGTCCAGGCGATCCGCGGCACCATTCAGGCTTACGGCAACCAGCGCCGGACCTTTCTTGCCCTGCAGGATGAAGTCGCCAGCACCCGCGCGACCAAGGCCCCGGAACTGTTGCGTCAAGCCAAGGAGCGCCATCAGCAAAGTGGCCTAACCCTACAGCAATGGGACGAGTTCCTGCTCATTTACAAGGGCGACGTAGACAAGAGCCTGACCGGCTACGTGGCTTGGGCCGACAAGCAGATCGCGACCCTGACCGGCCCGTCCGTTCCGCCGGGTGACCCGAATACGCCGCTTTTCCCCGACACGGCCGATCTGACGACGCTTACCCTGAATACGCTTCAGGCCGAGATGACCAGACTTGAAGCGCTGGTCAGCGCCGACAATCTCGTGCGGAAGCAGTATTCTGCTCTCTCGCAACGCATTGCTAAGGAAAACACTGCCCTGCAGACGCTTGAAGCGCGCCTGACCGACGCTCAGGGCGCCTCTGCCCGCCGCAAGGATTTGCAAACCGAGCGCGATGCGACCTACGGCCGGATCTTCCAAGCGATCATCAATGAACAGACGGTGCTTGCCGATCTCTATGCACCCTTGATGGCGCGCCTTACGGCATCAACCGGCACATTGCGCAAGCTCGGCTTCTCCGTCCGGCGTGTCGTCGATGTTGGTGCCTGGGCGGCCGTGGCGGAGGAGGAACTTCTCGACAGACGTAAGGCCGGGCCGTTCCAGGGGCGTGGAGCCTTGACGTCCCTGGCAGAATCCGCTCTCCGGCCTGCGTGGGAAACCGGATCAGCGGCCGACGTGCAAGCGGCTATGACAAGCTTCATCTCGCTCTATATGCGGGACTTGATCGGCCATGCGCCCTATGCGCAAAATCAGCAGGCTGAGTTCCGAAGCTGGCTGAAGCAGTTCGCGCATTGGCTCTTCGACACCGACCATATCTCAGTCCGCTACGAAATCGTCTACGACGGCATAGATATCCGAAAGCTTTCGCCCGGCACGCGAGGCATCGTGTTGCTTCTGCTCTATCTTGCGCTAGACGATGCTGACGACAGGCCGCTCATCATCGATCAGCCAGAAGAGAATCTTGATCCGAAGTCCGTGTTCGACGAGCTGGTTGCGCTATTTATCGCCGCCAAGGCAAAGCGTCAAGTGATCATGGTCACGCACAATGCGAACTTGGTCATCAATACTGACGCAGATCAGATCATCATCGCCGATGCCGGCCCTCATCCTGCCGGCGGGCTGCCCCCTATCAAGTACATGGCTGGCGGTCTCGAAAACGCGGCCATCCGCACAGCCGTTTGCGACATCTTGGAAGGCGGCGAGGAAGCTTTTCGCGAACGTGCACGCCGATTGCGGGTTAGGCTGGATCGCTGAGGAGAGTCCTTTACAAGTCCGGGCCTGACTTCTTGGCTAACGCCAGTTGCCTCTCATGGAATACCTCAGAGGAAAGTGGGCGGCATACTCTCGATAACCTTGGTGCGGCTGCAATCGTTGGCGGTCCAGCAAAAGTTGGACGGGCTTGGTGTTTCCTGCCGAGCACCTGACGACGAACAACGGTAGCTTGGCGAGAAATTTGAGGTGCTATCGGTGCTTCCCGGCGTGCCGCCGTGGGGTTCGCGGGCTGCGCCCCGCGCCTCGTTCCGAGTCGCGGCCATTCGGCTTTGACCCCTGACGCCTCCGGCCCGGCTTGTTGATCCGGACCTGCGCGCTCCACTTGCCCAGAGGCAGGTATGTGTAGTGGGCGGGGTATGGGCGGTCTTGCTGTCCCTTTCACCGTATCACGGCGTTCTCGCCGTGCAAGGACTGCGCGTGCTCGCACGCTTGCGGCCGTGGCCGGCTGCGCTCCTGTGACGGCTTGCGCTGCGCCGTGAAGCGCCGGTTCCGGGCAATTCCGCCCGAGCAACCGGAGCACGATCATGTCGCAACTGTCCTTTTCCTCGTTCGATGACGCTTTGCTGGTGCGTGACGCCCAGGGGCGCTACCTGCCGGCATCGGTGGATCAGATTCTTGAAGCGGCACGCCAGGCCATCGAGCAGAAGATGCAGCGCGGTGCCGAGTTTACTTCTCCAGTGCTGGTCAAGGAGTACCTGCGCACCAAGCTGGTGGGCTTCGAGCATGAAGTCTTCGCGGTGTTGTTCCTGGACACGCGCCATCGGCTGATTGAGTATGCCGAGATGTTCCGAGGCACCATCGACAGTGCGTCGGTGTATCCGCGCGAAGTGGTCAAGGAGGCGCTGCGGCTCAATGCGGCAGCGGTCATCGTCAGCCACAACCATCCGAGTGGGAACCCGGAGCCGAGCGGCGCCGACCGGGCACTGACCCAGCAGCTCACGCAGGCGTTGGCGCTGGTGGACGTTCGCGTGCTGGATCATGTCATCGTGGCCGGTCACACGACGACATCGTTTGCCGAACGCGGCCTGATCTGACGAAGGGGGCTTCGGCCCCCTTTTTGCTGCGCCGATAATGGTCGAAATAGGCGATTATGAATTACGCCGACTACCTACTCCCGCGACCAGCCGGACAACACCAGAATGATCTGATTGCCGAAGACTCAGTTCAGGTTGCAGCCTCGTTGCGTGCTTCCCAGGTTGCCAAGAGATAGTTGGCCAATGTGCCGGATAAATTGACTGCCAGCTCGGCATGGCGCGGGGCTGGTTTAACACCAATACGCCCCTTGCCGTGTGCATCGCTCAGCTTATTACGAAGTGACCCCAGACCCTCTACGACAGACGTGCAGCCCCCAAGAATTTGTTTGAAAATCTGCTCCGTATGTTGAGAAGGTGCCAGTTTGAGTATTTCAGCGGTCTGTTTGTACAGCTTGGGGAGATCGGCCGTATCATCATAGTGAACCTTGGCTTCCTCCAGGATGTGTTTGCATACCGCTTCAATCAGCGTACGCGCGGACGTAATTGCCCCCTCCGGGTCTGATGCGCGTCGATCCAATGCCTTGGACCATGCAGCTTGCACATGGGCTGCATCGAATTTTTCCAGGGTGGTAGTGACCGATGAGTCGGAAGGTGCCAGCCCACCACGCTCCAGGGCATCTAGTAACGGGCGAAATTCTTGCCATAAATAATCGCGGCGCTCCGCGTAGGTTTTGTACTTGAACTTGATGAATTGCCAGAACTGGGCAAGACTGCGACAGGTGCGAAGAAACTGGGGGATCAGGGAATCAACGGCTGCGTTTGAAAGAAGGGCCTGCCTAAGACGAACGAACTCTGCGTCATCTTCACTGCCGCCTGTCGCTGTAGAGATCAAAAGATTCTGCAATGCTTCTGCTTGGATAGAAAGTTCATTCGCCATATTATGGAACTCACTTACTAGAATGCAGCGCCTAAGTCGCTGAAGACTTTTGCCAGATCATCCGAACCTATGGGCCAGTACTCTCGGGTCTGGGCGGGCATTTTGTCTGCGAGGAAGTATGCTAGGAGCACGGCGGGTTGATTGAAGAAATGTCGCTGACCGTTTTGTTCTTTGATCTTTTCAAAAACGTAGCTCTTGGCCGTCAAGAATTCTTCGATGCGAACGATGACGTCCTGCGGCAGAAACTCCATGAAAGCATCGGCCACAAGCTGATTGGATCGCTCTTGACCAGGCTCCAGTCCGGTGCCTTTCCTGTAGGCTGTACTCAGGTAGTCCAAGAGTTGCCGCTGGGGCTCGCTGGCGCTGGCGAGGTCCTTCATGGCTTGCTCAAAGAATTCGTCTGTAGCCTCGATCAATGCCATGCTCTTGGCAACAGTGCGCTTGATGGAGGGTTTGGCGGCGGTTTGGGGCTTGTAGAGCGTGTCGTGGGTTAGTTCGCTATGAGCATGCTGCAAGAGCGTGCGGATTTGCACTTCACAAGTAAGACCCTCAGGAAGATCTATCCCATCAATGGACAAGCCGGCTTTTGACCGCAGCACATAGTGAACTGATTGATAGGAGAACTCTAAGGGCTTGGCTAGCCGCTCCTCTTCATAGTCCTTGTCCTTGGACCATGACCAGAAGGCTTCGCACTCGGGACTTTCGATAATCGAGCAGAACGTATTGATATGCGTGGTCAAAAGTACCACGTACCGCATGCCCACCTTGTCGGTGATATCTTCATACGGGTTCTTATAGGGCTTACTGCGGTACAGGGCCTTATCAATCAGGCTGGTGTCACCTTTGAGGCGAGGCACCATAGGAACCTTCAAGAAGTAATCCAGCGCCGTGGGAGCAATAGCGGGCACAAGGCGCCCTTCGATTTCCTGGCCGACGAGCTTGGCCCAAGCCCTATAAAAGGGCTTCTCGGCTTCCCATCGTGCAAGGATTTCCTGTTCGTTCACTCTTGGTCTCGAATGTGGTCGCGCACTGTGATTTTGGTCCACTTAGGCACGTTGCCGTGCTCATCGGCATCGCCGTCAATGGACTCAATTCGCACATAGTTCTCGAATTGATCCGCTGGAGCGGTGAGCCTGATGTCGTGACCGAAAGTAAGTTTGCGCAGCCTCAATTGGCTTTGAACCTCAGAGAGATCTTTATGGATGGCTGTATTGGGGAAATTCTTTTGCCCCATATAGGCCGTGTACGCATCTTGCAGTGCCGCATCTCCAAGGTAGTTTTGGGAAAAAACGTCCACTTGAATTGTGGCGGCCTGATCCGTCTTCAAGTAGGTAGTTAGCGCATTCAATAGGTCGATTTTCTTCTCTGGATCGACATTGGCATTGCGAATAAAATCTTTGGTCAGCGCATGAAATTGCTTGGTCTGAAATGCACTATTGGACGGAAATTCCAATCCCAAAAAGGACTCATAAAAATACTGTGCAGCAGTGAGCTTGTTGCCCTGAGTAATAAGGTCGTCAAACAAAAAGGCCCTCCACCCATTGGTCGGCTGCTGGGCCGTGGCTGCTGCGGGGTCCTGCCGCAGAAAAGCTCCGATCTTGTAGAGCTTGGCCTGGGGCGTAAGGATAAGTTCCTTAATGTACTCCAGGGTCAAATGCCCGCCCGTTTGTCGCTTGGTAAAGCCTCCGTGAGGTTCGGCTTTGATGACGCACATGAAGGACCTGGCAGGGTTGCCGCAAGTGCCTTCGATCACCACCACGATGCCGCCAGGAATAGTGCGGTTGGTCTGGGCAACCGCCAGCTTACTGGCAATATTTTGCGAGAGGTTTACGAATTGAACGTCATCGCCTTGGGCCTGGATTATTTCTTTGGCTTTGTGCCAAGTGCTATCAGCTCCGGTGTCTCGGATTGTCATTTCGACACCGTGAGATGATTTTCCGAGAGCATTTGTGATGCGGGCTTGCAAGGCATCCCTGGCATCCTGCGGGAGTACCAAAAGCTGATCTCCGTAAATGGGCTGAACCAAAGCCTTATCTGCACCTCGTGCAAAGACCTCGTGGATGATCAAACGGCCAATTGAGAGATTTTCAAAGGACATGGCGACCCACTGTGGTTTCTTGATGAAACAAAATTATAAAAATAATACACCGGGATCAGTGTCTGCCGACTTCGCAGCGTCAATTGCCAGCGTCGCATCCTCCCATGCGAGAGTGCCCCTAGCACCGTAAGCGGCCTGTCGGGCTGCGTCGGTGTTGTCGGCACCACCGTCGGTCCTGCCTTCGCGCCTGCGGCGTTACGGCTCCGCTTGCGAAAATTTGGCGCTTCGTGCTGACGCGCTACGGTGTGCCGGACTCTTTCAGCACAGCTTCAAGTTCTTGGCGCACCTGCGCCAGGAGCTGCTCGGCCTTGCGCTCGCTGACGCCGGCATAGGCCAGCGTCAGCAACGTCAGCGGGTGGACTTCCATCACCTCGCACAGTTCGTCCAGCTTGCTGATGGTCGGGCTTTTCAGGTCGCGCTCCAGGGTACTCATATAGGTACGGCTCGACACGTCGGAGAACGCTTCCTGGCTCAAGCCACGCGCTTTCCTGACTGTCTTCAATGCCTTCGCCAACGAGTACGCTGCCGCCACCTATGGTTTCCTCGCAAAAACCAAGATGACAACCCATTGAGCTCTATAGGGCTACAATCTATAGTGTTCATTTGATGGTGCTCTACGCTTTCGTGCCTTTCCGGAAATCCGCATCTGCGGATAGTGCCAAATGCGGGGAACCGCGTTCGTGTCTTTACTGACTTGCGACCATGCACGTTCGTGCCTTTTTGCTTCTGCGGACTCGCGGGCTTGCGTATCTGTGCTTTCGTGCACAAGCGGGGATGCGGTTCGGTGGCTTCGATCCTTTGAGGTGCGAGGCCGGCCATGAACCCGCTCATCACCGATGAAGAACGCGCCCGGCTGCTGGCCAACGGCCAGGCCCGCGCCGCCGGTCAGGCCATCGACCCGTTGCCGGTGGTGCGGCTATTTACCCCGGACGCGCATGTCACCTGGCTGCTGTCCGAACTCGATCCCATCGACGGCGATACCAGTTTCGGGCTGATCGACCTTGGCATCGGGTTGCCTGCGCTGGGGACGGTCAAGCTGTCCGACCTGGTCGGCATCGTCGGGCCGAACAAGCAGCCGGTGATGCGCGATCGCTACTTTCAGCCGGCACGGCGGCTGTCGGAATATGTCCGGCGCGCGCAGGAAGACGGCTCGATCACGGACTGACGCAGGCCCGCGCAGCGGAGCCAAGCCAGCACATTGTGACTATTTCGGTCTTGCCCAAGACCGAGCAGGTCTGAATCCGCACTCTTGATCCGAAGCGGCGTAACCCTGCTGTAAACAGTCATGGTCTTTGGTGCGGGCTGCGGCACGGTATCCAATGCAGCCCGTCAATTCCTGGCGGCGCAGCCGTCGCATTCAGACGATTTTCGCAATGCACCGGAGCCAATCGGTCTTGACACCAACCGCTACAGCCTAACCCGATAACGGTGACGTTTTGATGTTGAACCGATAGCTCCCGCACCACGAAAACCGTGGCGACGTTCCTGCTGACCGTCAGGAGGCACTGTCATGGCTGGCCCGAACGCCGAAAACTGGTATCCGACCGCCGCGTATCTCTACACGCTGCACCTTGATGGCCCCGCGCTGGCCTGGGAATACCTGCGCCGCAATCCCGGCTACAGACGCGACTGGCTGCGCCGTCGTCGCCGGCCTGATTCGGCGCACGCCTGGGGCCTGCGCCTGCTGGAAGACCCGGCCCTGGATGCGCGAGACGCGCATCCGGCCTGGTTCCCCGATCACGATGCCGTGGTGCAGATCTGTCCCGATGCCGACCCGCCGCCTGATGCTTGCGCCTTCGAGTTCTGGCGCGTGCCGGGCCGCAAGCAACTGATCCATGATGGCAAGCGCCTTGTGCTGGTGTCGCACTGGCCTGGCTGCTGCCTGCGGCTTGCGCTCGCGCCGGGCCTGGAAGACGGCATGGCCTACCTCTACGCAACCCGTGCTTGCGCCGTGCCTTGCGCCCGTTATCGCACGCTGGCGGCCGAGCTGGATGCACTATCCGCCGCGACGGTGGCCGCGCCTGCGGCATCGGCCCGCTCCCGGCCTACGCTCGCTGCGGTGCAGGAGCTGCACACCTTGCAGGCGCTCGACGCGACCCTGGCGGGCGCGTCCTTGCGCGAGATGGCCGAAGGGCTGTTCGGCGCGGTTGCCGTCGCGGCCGACTGGCACAAGGACAGCGCCTTGCGTGCCCGCGTGCGGCGGCTGGTGCGGCGTGGCGAGGCGTTGATGCGCGGCGGCTATCGCAGCCTGGCGCAGCTTCCGCCAGTGGCATCGCAGTAAGGGGGGACGTTTTGCAGCCCCTGCATTTCGTCCCTTAGCAAGAAGCCCATCTTTCTTGAAAGTGCCTCTATCCGGCTGCGTGGTGTGGCCGGGCTTGATGGAGGTACACCCCATGCGACCCGCTCCCTTGCGGCCTGCCGCCGCTGCTGTCGCTGCGCCCGCGCAGCCCCAACGCTATCTCACCAACGACGAAGCCGCCGGCTACCTGCGGCTGTCGCCGCGCACGCTGGAGAAACAGCGCGTGATCGGCGGCGGCCCGAAATTCCGCAAGTTCGGCCGCCGCGTCATGTACGCGGTAAGCGATCTGGATGCCTGGGCCGATGCGCGCAGCTTTGATGCGACTTCCGACCCGGAGTATGCCGAGCGCCACGCGGGCGACTACCGTGATGGCCGCTGATCCTCGGCGCGTGGATGGCCTTCGCCATGTCCAGCCCACCAGGGCAAGCCATGCAGCAGCGCGAACAGCTCGACCTGTTCCGCGCCTTGCCGGGCGACATGGCGCCACGCGACAGCCAGGACTTGATGGCCTTTCCGTTCTTCTCGCTGGCCAAGTCGCGGCGCGTCGCGCCGATCGACTTCCGCAGCGGGAACATCACCATCCGCGTGGAAGGCACGGCCGAGCATGGCATCGCCACGATATGGGATGCCGACGTGTTGATTTGGGCGGCCTCGCAGATCGTGGAGGCGCGCGACGCAGGCATTCGCCCGTCGCGCTTGATACACGCCACGCCCTACGAAATCCTGCGCTTCATCGGGCGCGGCACGTCCCTCAACGACTACCAGCGCCTGAAAGCCGCGCTCGACCGGCTGCAATCGACCAGCGTGGCTACTTCCATCCGCGAAACCACCGGGCGGCGCCTGCACCGCTTTTCGTGGGTGAACGAATGGCGCGAGCTGGCCGACGCCAGCGGCACCCCGCTGGGCATCGAACTGATCCTGCCGGACTGGTTCTATGCCGGCGTGCTCGACGCCGCCCTGGTGCTGACCATCGACCCGGCCTATTTCCGCTTGAAGGGCGGCATCGAACGCTGGCTGTACCGCCTGGTGCGCAAGCACGGCGGGCGGCAGGAACACGGCTGGCAGTTCGACTTCCGGCACCTGCACCGCAAGTCCGGCAGCGCGGCGCGATTCTCGGACTTCGCCTACGACCTGCGCGTGCTGGTCGCGCGGCAGTCGCTGCCCGGCTACGTCCTGGGCATCGAGCCGATGCCGGGCGAACGGCTGGAGCTGCTGACCTTCCGGCCCGCGCCGTCCACGGCACGGGGATAACTGCGGGAAAAGGTGTGGACGGCCTCGTGCTATCAGGAGTGCCGGGTATCGTGCTATCGGGAGTACGCCTATCGTGCTATCAGGAGTACGAAAACGCCGCGAAGCCAGTAACGGCGCGGGTTTGCGCCTCCTCTAACTTACCTAACGAGGTTGTAAAAAAACTAACTTTAGAGACGTCATCGCTGTGGATTTCTGCATGGCGTGCCGCAAGGGAGCGATTTGAATTCCCAGCGATTGGCTGCGCGCGTGGTGATCGCAAGCAAAGTGCGCGGAACGCGCAAGACGCCTGCTGCGGCACCTCTTCATGCCCGCCATCCACTTCCCGCCAGCTTCTCGATGTTGTGCACCATGCAGTACAGGTGCCATTGCGTGTTGACCTTGCCGCGCCCGCGCAGGTTGAAGCGCGCCAGCCGCTTGTTGTGCCGCAGGTTGCCGAACACCGGCTCCACCGTACCGATGCGCCGGCCATAGCGTCTGCGGCCTTCCGGCGAGTCGATGGCCGTGCGCATGCGCGTGATCGCATCGTCGCGTTCGACAACCCCCTTCGGCTCCACCCAGTCGGGACTGCGTTCGCCGAACAGGTAGACCTTGCGTGCCGGCGTCCGCTCCGGATACCGCAGGCACTTGGAGCGCAGCTCGCAAGGCCCGCAGTCATCCGCGCTCGCCTTGTAGTCCTGGCGGTGCAACCCCTTGTCCACCAGGTAGGTGCTGCCGTTGCTCACCAGCGTCTTGCCCGCCGGGCAGAGGCAGGTGCCGTCATTGCGGAAGTCGAAGTCGCGCGGGCGGAAGCGCTCTTTGCCGGTGAGCTTGTGTGCCTTCGGTGTCTTGTCGTAGAGCACGTCGTCCTTGGGCTTGAAGCGATCCTGGTTAGCCAGACGCGCATCGCGCTTGCGCATCTGCTTGTCGGCAATCAGCGCGGGGATGCCGCGTGCTTCCAGTTGCTCGACGTTGTCCTTGGTGTGGTAGCCCGCATCGGCCAGCACCAGCGTGTGATCCTGGCAATACGCATCGGCTTGCTCGATCATCGGCAGCAGCATGCCGTGCTCGGCGACCGAGCCAACGATATCGGCGGCCACAATGATCTGGTGATCACCATCGACGGCGGCTTGAGCGGCATAGCCCTGGATCACGCCCTTGCCGGTGGCCATCTTGCCGCTCTCCGGATCGGTCACGTTGGTCTTGATCTCCTGGCCCTGGCTGTTGAGGCGCTTGGGTGCCTGGGACAGGAACTCGCGCGTGCGTGCGGCTTCGCGCTGCAATGCTTGCACGCGCTTGCGACGACGCTCGTCGAGGTTGCCATCGCTGCCGCTGTGATCCTGGCTCTGGTGCATCGACACGATCCGCTCGGCCGCGCGCTCCAGCCGCATGGCGCGTTGGCCCAGCTCTTCATGCGTACCGCTGCACTCCTTGCTGGCGTTGCTCGGCAGCTTGACCCCGTCGATGGCGAACAACTCGCCACCGATCAAGCCCTGCGCATCGCAAGTGACCAGCACTTGGGCGAACAACGCCTTGACCTGTTCACCCAATTGGCTGACGAACTTGGCGATGTGTGCGTGGCTGGGCTGGCTGTTCCCACTCAAGGCAATGAACTGCACGTTGTGCAGGCAGGCACGTTCGATGGCGCGGCTGGACAGCAATCCCTGGCTGTAAGCGAACAGCACGATCTTGAGCATCACCCGTGGGTCGTAGGCGCTGGCGCCGGTCTCGCCATTGCGAAACCGCGCATCCAACTCGCTCAGATCCAACTCGTGATCGACCAGGTAGTCCAGTGCGAAAGCGAAGCTGCCCGGCACGATCTGCTCGGACAGCACCACCGGCAGGAACAGGCCATTGCGCTCTTGGGGTTTGTAGCGGGGCATCGGCAATCTTGGTTGTCTCGACCTGTTGAATTTACCGTGGGAGAACGGTCATGGATCAGTTTATTTACAGCCTCAACTTTTAGTAGAAGCGCGCCGTTTCGGTGGACAACCACGAAACGGCACCGCCAGGCCGGCTTTCCAGCAGGGAGGGCCGCGCCATGATCTTCGCGTTTCTCAACCAGAAAGGCGGCGTCGGCAAGACCACGCTCGCCACCCACATCGCGGGCGAGCTGGCGATGCGCGGCCTGCACGTCATCCTGCTGGATGCCGACCCGCAGGGTTCCTCACTCGACTGGACGCAGCGCAGAAGCCAGCAAGGCTTGCCACGGCTGTTCAGCGCCGTGGGCCTCGCCCGCGAAACGCTGCATCAGGAAGCGCCCGAGCTGGCCCGTCGCGCCGATCACGTCATCATCGACGGCCCGCCGCGCATCGCCGCCCTGGCGCGCTCCGCGCTGCTGGCGGCCGAGCGCGTGCTGATTCCCGTACAGCCCAGCCCGTATGACCTTTGGGCCAGCGCCGAGATGGTGGCGCTGATCCGCGAGGCGCAGGTGTTCCGGCCTGCGCTGCGCGCGGCCTTCGTCATCAACCGGCGCGTCAGTACCACCATCATCGGCAGGGAAGCACGGCAGTCGCTGGCCGAACAACCGCTGCCGGCGCTGCGCAGCGAAGTACGCCAGCGCATCGTCTTCGCCGACAGCGTGGCCGCTGGCCGGCTCGCCCGCGAGACGGCGCCAGACAGCACCGCCGCGCGCGAGATCGCCGCGCTCACCGATGAACTGCTGCGGTGGCCGACATGAGCAGCCCGCGCAGCAAGCGCGTCGGCATCGGCGCACGTCCGCCCGCGAATCCGCACGCCGAGGCGTGGATTCGCCAGGGCGATGTCGATGCGCTCAACAAGGGCGACCTTTACACGGCTCGCCTGACCCTCGACGTGACGCCTGCGCTGCGCGCGCGCATCAAGGTCGCCGCCTTCGGCCAGGGCGTGACCGTGGCCGAACTGCTGCGCGGCCTGCTGGAGCGCGAGTTTCCAGAACACCGCAGGGAGAACACGCCATGAACGCATCCGCTTCGCCCGCCGCTCACGCGGCGACGGCTGCACCGGCTGCTGCGCCGCCGCCTTCGCTTTCGACGCTCGCCGGCCAGGCCGGCAACGTGCCGCTGACCCGCGTATCGCTCGCCTACATCGAACCGCGCTTCAAGCTCTACCTGCGTTTCGGCGAACCGGTGCGCACGCTGCGGCTCGACCGCTGGCGGCGCTGCGCGGTGTTCCTGCCGCGTGCAATGTTCTGCCGCGTGCGCTGGGAAGCAAACGACTACGGCACGATCCGCTGGCAGCTCATGGTGATGCAAGCCGCCACGCCGCTGGACGACATGCAGCGCATCCCCGGCGTGCGGCCCGGCGCACGCCTGCTGCTGCACGCCGAAGGCGA
>Ga0075011_10001035_pt1 | contig 14900 bp, 11 predicted proteins | sample TARM_MetaG_T_14_FD_72354 | JGI IMG/M metagenome (GOLD analysis project Ga0075011, IMG submission 72354) | Freshwater microbial communities from Pennsylvania, USA, analyzing microbe dynamics in response to fracking - TARM_MetaG_T_14 | ecosystem: Environmental > Aquatic > Freshwater > River...
ACGATCTCTCAGATTTATGGTGTGATTTCAATCCACGCACTCACGAAGTGTGCGACGTAATAAAAAAAGGCTGTTTTCTTTCATCACTATTTCAATCCACGCACTCACGAGGAGTGCGACACGGTAAGGTAAATGGTATGCGCGCCAAAGTGTGGATTTCAATCCACGCACTCACGAGGAGTGCGACTAGCACAGGGCGTAAGCATGACTGCGGATGGCTTATTTCAATCCACGCACTCACGAGGAGTGCGACCGATGTATGTATCTTGTTGAGCGACATTAAAGCTATTTCAATCCACGCACTCACGAGGAGTGCGACCTCGACGCTTTGACAACAGCAACCATAACTGGTGTATTTCAATCCACGCACTCACGAGGAGTGCGACGTGAGACGGTAGCAATCAAGACAAACATTGCGATTATTTCAATCCACGCACTCACGAGGAGTGCGACTGGTTGCCTGATTACGTCAATTTATACGGTGTGGGATTTCAATCCACGCACTCACGAGGAGTGCGACCATTACGATCACTTCGCTGAAGGCCAGATAGTTCATTTCAATCCACGCACTCACGAGGAGTGCGACCTTGCCCAAGTTCTAAAATTCCACGACCCGTCCGATTTCAATCCACGCACTCACGAGGAGTGCGACCATCATGAATGTTCATCGTGTTGCCGCTAGATTTATTTCAATCCACGCACTCACGAGGAGTGCGACGGACCGCAAAAAGATAGAGCAGCTGAACCTTGAAATTTCAATCCACGCACTCACGAGGAGTGCGACACACCGGTACAAACACATACTTCTTCGGCGTCCGATTTCAATCCACGCACTCACGAGGAGTGCGACGAGGACGTGCCGTATGACCGCAACACGGTTGTCGATTTCAATCCACGCACTCACGAGGAGTGCGACGAGTTATTGCTTAAGCCAGCTATTGATGCGCTTGTTATTTCAATCCACGCACTCACGAGGAGTGCGACTTGTGTAAATGTTAAAACGTTCCGTATCGGTTAATTTCAATCCACGCACTCACGAGGAGTGCGACATCAACAAACGCAAGGATCCGGAAGAGAAAAAAGCATTTCAATCCACGCACTCACGAGGAGTGCGACTGGGGTTTTTGTCACATAGTTGGGGTTTTTAAAAACATTTCAATCCACGCACTCACGAGGAGTGCGACCTAATTTCAAGTTCATTTCGCTTCCCCCTTTTCTTAATTTCAATCCACGCACTCACGAGGAGTGCGACTAATAACACTTGGGGCTGCTGCAATAACTGCATGATTTCAATCCACGCACTCACGAGGAGTGCGACTCCACTGGGAGCAGGATCGGTTGAATCAGATGTGGATTTCAATCCACGCACTCACGAGGAGTGCGACTCACCAATCCGCTGCAAAGTATCGAGCAGGGCGTATTTCAATCCACGCACTCACGAGGAGTGCGACTAAAATGGGGTGAGAATTTGGCAGATTTAAATGAATTTCAATCCACGCACTCACGAGGAGTGCGACAATATCCAGCTATGGCAAAAGTTGATTTTGCAATATTTCAATCCACGCACTCACGAGGAGTGCGACTAGATAAGACATAGCATCAAACAAAGGTAATTCGGATTTCAATCCACGCACTCACGAGGAGTGCGACAACAACTTCATAAGTCTGTTCTCGCAAAGGTTTAATTTCAATCCACGCACTCACGAGGAGTGCGACATCGTCGCATCGTGATACGTGTCTGCATCGACGGAATTTCAATCCACGCACTCACGAGGAGTGCGACTGCTTGTGGATATCGCCAATCGGATCATTACGCTATTTCAATCCACGCACTCACGAGGAGTGCGACAAAAATCGGCGTCAGCGAGATCAAGCGATGGTTGATTTCAATCCACGCACTCACGAGGAGTGCGACCTAAAGCCAGATTCGACCGCAATGCTCATGCTATATTTCAATCCACGCACTCACGAGGAGTGCGACATGGTATGTCGTTATTCAAGTAATATTCAAGCGTATTTCAATCCACGCACTCACGAGGAGTGCGACTAATCCAATGGAGCGCAGATAAGCGATTCTGATTTATTTCAATCCACGCACTCACGAGGAGTGCGACTGCGACCGGATGGCGGTTTATACACAACGTTGGATTTCAATCCACGCACTCACGAGGAGTGCGACTATTGGCCTAGAAAATGTTGCTTGTTCCTGGGATATTTCAATCCACGCACTCACGAGGAGTGCGACTTGAACTCGGTATCGCACACTACTACGGCAACCGATTTCAATCCACGCACTCACGAGGAGTGCGACCGCAATTGATCGCGGGTGATATCATCGAAGTTTGATTTCAATCCACGCACTCACGAGGAGTGCGACGTTGGCAATCGCAAACAGCAAGCTGCCTTCGGGAATTTCAATCCACGCACTCACGAGGAGTGCGACGGGTGTGGCAAGGAACACTCAGACGTACATCACCTATTTCAATCCACGCACTCACGAGGAGTGCGACCATTCGTATGCCGCATCGAACGGCTCCGGGATGCTATTTCAATCCACGCACTCACGAGGAGTGCGACACGACATCATCCGCACGATCCGCAAGCGAGCAAGGATTTCAATCCACGCACTCACGAGGAGTGCGACTTTTGATTGCCCTTCGATTGTAACATTTTCAAGATTTCAATCCACGCACTCACGAGGAGTGCGACTCCCGTTCTATTTGGACGAGGATGTGGTCAATGTATTTCAATCCACGCACTCACGAGGAGTGCGACGGCGAATTATAGCGATAATCAATGAATTTATGTATAAATCAACAGATTAACTAGCTATAACTCGTTTTTACAATAAATATTAAGCTAATCACATCAATTATAATACATTTTAGAGGTGCGAAACTTCTAGTACTTTTATGTTCACTACAGGTTCGCACTAGAAGAATAATACATCTTCCAGATTCATAGCTTTTTTTGTTCCAAAGTGTTCCACTTTATTTTTGTAGTTATTACCTATGATGTAAACCCTCAAACTATCCTCATTCGTGTCAATAATATCCAACAACTTTATTTTTAATTCGGTAAGTTGTGTATTATCCACAATACACTCAAATACAGAATTTTGTACCCTTTGCCCATAATTTTGGCAAGTTTTTGCTACCTTGCGCAATCTAGTCCTACCTGCTTTATCCGTTACGCTAACATCATAGGTTATCAATGCTAAAATAACACTTCACCTACTTCCATAGAAACGGTGGATATTGATCCAAATCGCCTCTTAAAGACCGTGCAAGCAACAGACTTTGAGAATATGGAGCTAATCCCCAGGTTATTTTTTCATCCAAAAATGGGTGTGTTATGGGTTCCTGCTTTTTACTCTGCCAAGCTGATATAAATTTCTTTCTGCCCTCATCGGTCATTATCACAGAGCCATTTTCTTTTTGGATAAAATCTTTTTCATTGATGACCTTTAAATTGATTAAGGAAATTACAAACCTATCTGCCATGATTCCGCGAAATTCTTCCATCAAATCCAAAGCAAGCGATGCCCTTCCTGGTCGGTCACGATGCAAAAAACCAACATATGCATCTAACCCTACCTGCTCCAGAGCTCCGGCGATATCAATCGACAGTAATGTATACGCGAATGATAACATGGCATTTAGATTATCGAGTGGAGGCCTTCTGTTTCTCCCATGAAAATAAAAATGCTCTTTCTGTTGCAAAATCATTTCGTCAAACACACGGTTATAACTGACTGCAGCTTGCCCTTCCAAGCCCCTCAATGATTCAAAGTTATCGCAGACCTTTATTTCTTTCAACAAAACAGCAAGCTGTTGCGAAGCATTTTTGAAAGATTTTATGTCTACTGACAAAGGGTGATCTCTAGTTGCTCGTTCCAGTATCCACTTGTGATTATAGACTTTCCCGATAATAAAGTTTCGAGCGATTTTCACTGATTCACTCTCATTTTCGGAAATTTGGTACTGTTTTTTTCGAAGAGTTACATTTCCCCTTGAAGGACCGATTACCCTTGCCATAAATTTCCCACTCTGTCTCATGAAAGTCAAGGATACATTATGCTCTACACAGTATCTCATCAAGGCTGGACTCGCACCTGTATAGCCAAATGTAACGATAGATTCAATATTATGCATAGGGACTCTACCGATTTTCTTGTTATTATTCAACACTACAAGATTATCGCCATCCAAAGAAAGATAGGAATCTGGTGTGGTCACGTAAATTGTATTAAGTAATTTCTTCAAAACCAAGCCTCCTTTCCAAATAGGAACTGACTGATTCCTTATTCATTAGCTTAGGTAGGCAAATATCTTTTAATGAGCATCGCTCACAGTGTGGGCCTGTTTTCACTCTTGGGGTATGTCTTTTTAAGTACAAATCATGCATCTCAGCAAACATTTTCCTTACTCTATCACGTAACTCCGGGGTAATTTGTATCTCAGATCTTCGTTTGGTTTCATTATAGAATAGATATCCTCCATCAATCGAACATAAAAGCATTTCCTCTAGACAAAGGGCTTGAGCAACCATTTGCAGAATATCCGCATCATTTTCTTTGGGTTTTCCGTGTTTATATTCAATCGGAATTGGCAGATAGAGCCCCTTCTCACCATGTATGGATACGCCATTTTCATTTTGAATAAATTCAACAACATCACAAATGCCTGATGTGCCTAAGCTATACGATTTTACCGGCATTCCGCGAATGATGAGTTTGTCTTTTCTTTTTTCTCTGATGAAGGGCTCATCAGCCTTTTTATGGAGATTTTGCCCTTCAATCGTCAGATCATTTTCTTCCCATTGTTGTTCGATATGAATCAATGCCCACTGTCGTTTACAAAATACAAAATGTTGAATTCCTGATAATAAAAGAAAGTCATCTTCATCATAAACCATCCAGAATCTCCACATTCAAATTATCCAACGAGCCAAGTTCTACCGCATAATCTTCAAAAGAAGATGGGTGCTCAGTTTTCTTTTCAAGCGATAGCAAGCGATGCACTTTTGCTGAAGAATATTGCCCTAGCTTGGACGTATGATCCCACCAGTAAACTTTATTCACCTCCATGCTGCCATCAGGTCTCGCCGAAGATACATCGTTAGCAAATAACGTTTGAAGCGCCATTTTTATTTTCTCAGCATCTTCGTTTGTGAACCCAGTTTTTTCAGCTAACTGGGTATTGATGCTACCTTTCAATACATACACACCGAATTCTACAAAATGTTTCATCCCCATTGTATCCGATCCTTTTGTATCTGATGTTGTAGAATTTACGCTTTTTGTGATCTGCATGCTTGTCACATCTACCGGATCTACGCTCACAGCGGTCTGTATCGAAACTGGCCCTCTTACGCCAACTGAAAGTTCAGAACCTTTAAATGCGAATACTTGACCAAAACTTCTGACGTCTGTCCATTCTGAGCTAGCAATCGAAGCAAACTCATCCGATGTTATTTTAGATTTCTTATCTCCTAGTGCCTTCTTCAATATTTCATTAGATTCTGCACGATCTCTGAGAGATTGAAAACCATCTTTCGCTCGATCTTGTGATTGAACAAATATCGCCTCTCCTTCATCTTGCAATCTATTCCGAATCTTTCTTTTGATGCATACATCTGATATTTCGCCTTTTCCATCATAGTTTTGTCTTGGACGATTACCATTCAAGGGATCTCCGTTGGGATTGGCCTTTGTCACCGAAATGATTGCTGCGAAATCAATTTTGTGATCTAATACTGACATGTTTGTTTCCTCCTTTTATTTATGCATTTATTTATTCATAGTCTGATGTTGTTTCAGTTAAAATCTCAACTTTCTGTTTTTTGGTATATAATTCTTGCCGTTGGCTGGAGTAGCCTAACAAATAGACACTCTTCAATGGTTTATCATTGAAATCTTCAAATTCAATCTTGGAAAGTATCTCATCTATTTGTTTTGTATAGAAAATTGATTTTTCCCCTAGTCTTGCTTTATATGGCTGAATTGCTTTTTGGATGATTTCCCAAGTCCGACTAGGATGTTGTGAGAACGCGCTCATATACCTCTCTGCATTCGTAATTCGTTTTTTCTCGTCGGCCCGTAACGCCGTATTTTCAAGGACATCCGCCACTGCCAATAATCTGCCGAATAGATAGCTCCTATCTTTAATGTTATTATCTAGTCCCACACCTTCCGCTCCCTTCTCATTCACCAAAGCACATGCAATACTTAATACTTTCTCCCATTCCCATCTCTCCATAGCAACCGGATTACTCGCTCTTCTGACACAAGAATTTATTATATCCTTGGGAATCGTTCTTCCATCAATGATACAAGGAAGCAGTCTTTCCATTACGGACTTGATAACTTTGTTGTTCGCTTTCTCGCCATGTGCAGCTACTGCAATATTTTTAATTGATGGTGCACCAAAAAATACTTTTTTTTCTTCACCAATCTGTCTCCATGTATGGTTGTAATGCCATTGCTTTATCTTGTCCAGGTATTCTTCAGCATCTATTCGCCTGTAGTAGATTACTGCCATTCTTCCTGTTGTAGCAGCATCCAATACTAGAATGATTACCTTGGAGTCTGTTTCTAAATCATTTTTATACCCGTCAATAGCTTTGGATAATTCAATAGAAAATGACTGTTGCGTCTGGGCATAACCAGCTACTGCCTCGCCCCCTGCCAAGGGATCGACATAATCCAATTTGTCATTCCCCCACACTAGAATCACTCTTCCATCTATGTCCTTTCCTTGCCTGTTTATTAGCCATTTCAAAGCATTATGCGCTTTCTGTGAAACTTCGTAACTTATTCCTGCCACTTCATTTGATGTATTGAATCTGCCCCGAAATGTAAAACCGCTCGTATCATTCCCGGAAATCAGCTTTGCTTTATCAGCAGGATTACGAATTTTATTGGCATGTCTTTCTGTACCTGGCTGCATTTTCCCGGTCACAAAACAGAGATCATCATTTTGCAGCTTCGTGTTGTAAAAATCAATGAAACTCTGTTGCACCTCTGTATCCATCCAAATTTTTTTACTGACTTTATCCGGATAATAAACATCAAATCTGACAAAGGCTGCATCTTGATCCCCGGTAACCACACTAAATATTTCAGGTCTGTCTCCTAGCGAACTGTCCCACTTAGTCCGCAATTTGTGGTTTTCATCTGCCCAAAGTTTTTTATCTTTTACCAGATCAGTAATCAACTCTCCTTTAGACAGATACCTGAATATACTCTCAATCTTTGATGTCACAAATGGAGACTCGCTCCAGTCTTGTAGTTGCTTGATGTACACAGAATAATCATTTACTTTTTTAGGGTCTCCACCGAACGAATTATAGTCGCCTGCCACATAACTCAACTTGTCATGCAATGGATATGGGGCTGTTTTTGCACCCGCACGACTGGAAGACTCTTCCGTAGTAGGTATAACCGTAATGGCATCGTCTTTAGGGATTACTGAAGCTGAGTGAAAGTTTCCATCTTCTGTTACAAGAACTTCTATATGTGCGGATTGAGTGGTATGAGAAATGGGAAGCAGCATAAATGCCTGTCCATTTCTTTTCTGTTCAGTTATCCCTACATAGTCCTCATTGTTTTCGTAGGTTTCATATAAATCCAATAGCCAACTCATTGATTTCTCCTTTCTTTATAGATCTAGATCCATCTCAAAATTTACATTTGATTCATCGAATTGTTTCGCCTTCATCTTCTTGATAGTCCTGACATTCTTACAGTCTTCCGGCCGAGTAAATTGGATAATCCCTTTCTCCATCACCGGGTTCCATAGTCTAACTTCCAAAAGATCTTTGCCCGTTTCATCGGGATAATTAAACCCGTGCACCATTGTCCCGAAATGCATCTCTTCAGCTTCATCATAGTACCCCTTATTTTCACCATATGTTACTGGTTCAACATACGCCTGACATTCCCTTGTGCCCAGGAAGATATCCCTTCTCCCTCCCATTTCGATTGATCTTTTAAGGATATTATGGTGTTTGTGTTCATTACGATCAGAAATCAAATCCGGACGATACGGATTGAATTCAAAGTGTGCCTTCACTTCGTACTTAACGTCCCGAAGATAGGTATAGTTCGCCAGTGTATTTCCGCCCCCATAATTGATAGGCCTCATCCCTTTTGATTCCATTCTTATGGGATTCATTATCCTGATTTCATCGATATAGTACATGATGGTAGGTTTCCAGTAAACGCTTTCAATTATGCCCTTAAGCGATTGGTACGTTGGTAACTGATAGGATAATTTTTCCCCGCCCATCCTAGTCAGAGGGTCCGTAAACAAAGCATAGGGTCCGTAAACAATAAATTCGACGCTGTTTCTCATTTCTACCCTTCTTTCATTTTATTTACGTTCATTATATTCTTATCAAAATTGAATTATTTCCATTATGCTATCATTTTCAAAATCCAATCCATAAAATTCATTGTATGCACTAGGTACAATAGTGTATATTGAGCCGTCATAAAGATAGCGTAAAGCTTTACTTTCGCTCAGATTCTTGAAATCATTTTCATACACATTCACCGTATATTGTTGAGCTTTCTTTAACAGGCTGGATAAATCCTCTATACCATACGGACGATTTAAATCAGCAATTATCTCTTCACCACCTTCATCATATGGTACAATGATGGACTTGGTATTCTGATCTATCACGAAAAATTGTTCGGCTGCATAACTATGTGCAGCTTGCAGTAAGGTTACCTTGCTTTTATTCTCTTTTGATTTGCTGATGTATTCGTTCATAAAAGGGCAAGTCAGTAAAACATTCACCATTGTTGTATTCATATTTCCACCTATAATTTTAAGTGGATAGTCCAACAACGATTCGATTTCATTGTAGTATTTTTCAAAATATAACTTTATGACTTCTGGAGACAACAAATCTACTTTATTCTCACTTTGTTCATTCGCTAAATCAATCAGTTTTTGTCGGGTAACCTTCTGTCCTTTTTCTATTTCTGAGAGATTACCTAATTTTTCCTCCCCATAGTCGATTATATAGACATTTCCTATTTTCTTTTCTCCGTTTCTGTTGCAACGTCCTGCCGCTTGAGCGATTGAGTCTATTCCTGCAAGTGACCTAATAACACATTCAAAGCTAACATCAACTCCAGCCTCAATCAATTGAGTACTCACACATATAACTTTTTTCCCATCATCCAAATCTTTCCTAACCTTTTCCAAAATAGCCATTCTGTGTTTTGCACACATTGATGTGCTGAGATGATAAACACTTGCATCTGCATTGGATGTCTCCAGCTCTGCATATAATTCCTTTGCAACTCTTTTTGTATTCAAAATGATGAGTAGGCTCTGATTCATTTCCATTATATTTTCTACAAAAACTTTCAAATCCTCTCTAGTCATCTTACCGTCTTTTACCTTATCGATTATTTCAGTTCTTTTGAAAGCTTTCACCACATCAGGTAAATTCTCCACAATTTCATTTTTTACGTGAATTTTTCGCTTAATAGTTTCTAAACTAGGTTGCGTAGCTGTGCACAGTAAAACTGAGCTGTTTCCCATTTTATCCAAAAAATTTACTGATTCTGTGAATAAAGAGAGGCATTTTGAAGGAACTTTTTGTACCTCGTCAAAAATAATGACAGCATTCGTCAAATTATGTAATCGTCTTGTGTATCTGTTTCCTTTGGCATAAAAGGCGTTCAGATATTGGACCATAGTGGTAAAAATAATCGGTGCATCCCAGTTGTCTGTCGCCAGCCGGATTTTTTCAGTTTTATTTACCAATATTTCATCCAATTCTTCAGATAATTCATTATCAGTTTCTGGACCGAAATCGACATTGGAATGATGCTCAATAATATTTATGTCATCGTCTAGAATTTCTTTAACCAATTTTGCATTCTGATCGATGATAGAAGTATAAGGAATCACATATATTATTCTTTCTTTGTTGTGTTTGAGTGCATGCTTTAGTGCGTATCTTAGACTTGCCAGCGTTTTCCCGCCTCCAGTAGGGATAGATAGCGAATAGATCCCGCTCTCATTTTCAGAAAACTTTTCGCACTGATCTGACATCTCCATTCGCAGCTGGTTGATTTCAGATTTCGACTTGGGACTTTTCTGCAGTTCAACCAAATGTTCGTTTAATTTTGTTTTATATAATTGAAATAATTCACGGTTACTTATTTTTTGTTCATAGATTTCATCTTCAAAATGACGGGTATTTGTCCTATCTGCATCCACTAGCGCACTGAATACAAACGTCGTCAAATAATACAAACTTGTTCGCAATGTAGTTGGTGCCGATTGTGAAATGAACTCGCTCAGTTCGTACAAGGCTTTGTTTACATAATTTGAGAACGATTCCTCATCCATTACTTTGTCATAAAAGTAGCCGCTAAATTCATCATACTTTGCATAGACTTCTTTCTTCCCCTCTTTGCTCACTCGTTCTAAATATTTTGATTCTAAAGAAGGATTATTGAAGTCTTTCAAAAAGCCATGATGTGAAATGATGGCATTACCTACCAATTCAGCAAGGATCTTTTCGTTATTGGAAGAATCTTTCTTATGGAATAATTCATACAAAAACATACCTCCTGCAGTAGAATGATCCACACTGCCTCTCTTCGGAGGATTATCCGGATTTTCTGAAGCAGTTTTAATGTAAGTTGAAAATTCTTGGGTAAATTTTCCTAAGTCATGCAGCATCCCGGCTAAACCTGTAATATGACTTACTTTAGCTTCTTTGCCATACGATTCTGCTAAATTCTTCACTTCTAACAGATGCTGTTCAACTGTTTGAATTTTTTTATCTTTCCTTCTAATATGCGCAATTGATTCCAATTTGATAGCCACCAATCTATAATAGTAGATTTTCTGCTGATTTTTTCTCAATTAGAAATATTCCGAAAGTCCATTGTTCAATATTTATGCATTAATAATATATTTATTTCCCTATTATTGCAAACATTATTTAATTGAAGATTCTGATCAAATCATAGTTTCGGTACTTCCTATTCGCTATTTCGGTTTTATCTGCATACAATAGGCCCGTTTCAGATAGTGACTTCAAACCTTTTCTAGCGGTTACAGTTGGAATACGCAAATTTTCCGCAACGCGTTCTGCAATGGTATAAGGATCAGAAAAGGTATATAACCAGATTTCCCTATTAGCTTCTATAGTGCACGGTATCAGACCTTTTTCTGCTAAATCCTCTACAGCTTTCAATTTGTGGAGGAGCTTGTCAGTCACCCGACCACTTGCTTGAATAAAGAATTTAATCCATGCATACCAATCCGGATTGTCTCCTCTTACACCGTTTAACAGACTGTAATATCGTTGCTTTTCTTTTTTGAACTCCTCGCTCACGAAAAATACAGGTACATCCACCAAGCCTACATTGATTGCCATTACAGCAATCAAAATTCTGCCCATTCGGCCATTTCCATCCAGAAAAGGATGGATTGATTCGAATTGAGCATGCATAATGGCTATCTTAATGATTGGATCGCAAGTTTCATCAAAAATAAAATCGTCAAATTTTTGAATTTTTTTTATACCATTTTGTGGGAGACTATTAATGTGGATATGCAAATTATCCATATATTCATCTATTTCATTTGCCTCCACAGGAATATATACTGCTTCTTCTATTCGGCTAGTAAACCCGATAAAATTTTGAATTTTTCGGTACTCCCCTTCAGAATCATCCAGGCCCTGGGTATTCCCCATTAGAGTTCGATGCAATGTTTTAATCAAATGTGTACTAATTGGGTAACCCGACTGTATGTATGAAATACCTTCCAATAGAGTATCGTAATAACTGAGAACCTGCCTTCTTTCCCAACTCGGATTTACCCTGCCTTCTTCCATCATATCCGTGAGCGTTACTTGTGTACCCTCAATTATGTTGGAGTACACGGATTCTTCCATTAAAAGCAAATCTAGCATGCTGTTCTTTATGCGGGAGTGCTCAAACTCACTACTCAATCTACCAACGTTTCGATTTATATTTGCCAAAATTTGAAATAAATCTAGAGCCTCATCCCTTGATACTGAAATAGGCAATTTCACTAATGGTTTTTTTGACATTGGATACTCCTCATATTTGTTCTGCCATATTATCACAAAAGAGCCTCCAGGTATGGACGCAATATTTTATCAACCTTAAGGATTTTTGCATAACCCATTAATCTAGAAAGATTCTTATCTTTCCGTTTCATGTACCTTTTTAATGCAGTCAGTTGTACATCCTTATCCGCTTTATGGCGGGTATTGTATATATCGCAAATGGTTTTTTCCACATCGTACACTCGGATGGGATTTCCCGACGGACTCTGTATCTCACTAATGCCGAGATTATATCGTTCAGGCACAGCATAAGATGAAATAACGCCCGACTCAGTGAGACGTTTATTGTTGTATCCCTGTGGAAATGTCATGTGATAATCAAATGGCGTTACATCCGTCAAATCATGCAGGTAGAGGGCTGTTTCGTACGAAAAGATTCCTTTATTGAAACGAATTTGCAGAAATTGAAATTCGTCAGTGAATTCGTCAGCATGCACATACATCCCATGACCAACTTTTTCGATTTTTCCACTTTTTTGAATATATCGCTTAAATTGTTCCGGATGGATTCCCTGTACAGTCAAATCTTTCACTTGAAAAATTCCACTTTGTTCGTTTACGACATCTTTCATTACCTCATCAAATTGTTTATTTCCAATTATTGGTTGTAGTCCCATTAAATCTCTACTGTTGTTGCTTGTTTTTGATTTTGAATTTCCGTCTGTCATAATCAAACCCCCAAGTGAATTATATACTATAAACAATACACTTATATAGTTTGATATTCAAATCATATCACTTATTATCCACCGCCATTTGCATTTCTTGATTTCGCTCATATCATTTCACCGCCCTCTCTAAAAGTGCTACACTTTAGTTGATACAAAAGCACTTATCAATCTCAATTATGTTAGTTTCACATTTGGCATTTACAGCAACCGCCGAACCAGATTCATCATCCAGAATGTAGAGAAACCTATGGATACGATCAGCAATTGTGTAGATTCCGTCTTTGTAAATCTGCCAAATACTCCGGAAGTATCGGACCAAAAGAACGCCATGCTGAATAGGATGCAGGAAAAGTACCAGCAGCTGTAATCAGAAGGCAAAAGCGAGCACGAGGCAATCAGCAGCGCCATAGCGGCATACGGCAATGTGGATGACTTCACAGTACCGGACATACCGTTTGCACCTGCAGAACATCTCCAAAATGAAGTCTACCTTACTCCCGAAGAAGTGGACGAGTACATCGATCATCGCCATCACTTCGCCTGGGCGATGGCGACAGGTGTTTTCCTGTGCATCATGGGGCCGGCCAGCCTGTTTCTCGGTCAGTACCTTGCTGGATATCGAGATGGCCAGGGAGGCCGTACGAGTGAGTTGCTGGACATCCTGACGCTCGTGCCGCTGTTCATCTTTGTCGCAGCCGGCGTCGCCTTGTTTATCCTTTACGGCATGAAGGAACAGCAATTTGAACTTGAGGAGAAACGAATCCAACTCGCCTCCACGACCTATACCCACCTGAAAGCTGATCACAAAGCCTTCCGGCCGCGGTTGGCCGTCGCTGTCGCAATCGGGGTCGCGCTTTGCATCCTGGCGCCCGTCTCCATGCTTCTTTCCGTAGTCCTGCTTGGCGAGGATAACGGCCTTTCGCTTGTATTTTTATTAAGCTTCATCGCAATCGGGGTCTTCCTGTTTATCTTCTATGGCATCCAGGACGAAACCTACGAGAAACTGTTGTCGATCGGCGAATTTGCAAAGGATAAGGCCGAGAAGAACAAAGTGGTCGGCATCGTCGCGGGTGTCGTCTTCCCGCTGGCTGCTGCAATCTACCTGATTGCCGGCTTCGTCTATTACGCTTGGGCGAGCGCCTGGATCATCTTTCCGATCGTCGGCATCCTCTTCGGGATCTTCGCAACTGTGTACAACGGCTATGTGGATCTGAAAAAGAAGAAAAAATAAAGAAGCCAGTACAAGCTGAAACAACATCCGGAAATAAAACAAATTAAAAGAGAAGGAACATTCGCCTCCGCGGCTGACTGTTCCTTCTCTTTGTTTTTGGCTATCAAACTAAACCCCGGTGTTCTCATCCATAATCTCGATGTTCGTGCGGATCAATTCCTCGATCTGTCCGCTTTCTTTCATCTCATCCAAAATGGCGTTCACCGTATCCAGAAAGTCTTCGCTGTCTTTGGCGACGGCGATGGCGGATTCGTTCGGCGTGCTGGAGACGTCGAAGTCGGCGATTTCAAGGCCTTCGTTCTCTTCGACGTAGCGCTTCGCAACAGTCTCCACCATCAATGCGGCGTCCGCTTTGCCGGTCACCAAGTACAGGATGGCCGTGTTCAATTTCGGCACGGACTGGATTTCAGCATCCGGGAAGTTTTCCAGCAGGTACGTTTCCTGGATCGTCGCCGTTTGCGTCGCCAGGCTGGCCTTCATTAGGTCGGCTTCCGAGCGGATATCCTTCGCATCCTCCGACTTGATCACCAAGGCATCCTTTTGGGTAAAGTAAATGTCCGTGAAATCGACGCTCTCTTTTCTTTCTTCCGTAGGGTTCATGCCGGCGATGACCATATCGACCTCGCCTGCGGACAATGCCGGAATCAGGCCGTCGAAATCCATGTCTTGGACTTCCAGCTCGACCCCGAGTTCATCCGCGATGGCTTGAGCGATATCGATATCGAAGCCGATGATTTTGTCCTCTCCGTCTTGCACAAGATGCCACTCATACGGGGGATAATCGGCACAGGTTCCGACGACCAATTTTCCGCTGTCTTTGATTTCCTGCAATGCGCCGTCTGCCTCAGCAGCAGCGCTGT